>Ga0302315_10001519_pt1 | contig 23349 bp, 30 predicted proteins | sample III_Palsa_N3_1_FD_200532 | JGI IMG/M metagenome (GOLD analysis project Ga0302315, IMG submission 200532) | Peat permafrost microbial communities from Stordalen Mire near Abisko, Sweden - III_Palsa_N3_1 | ecosystem: Environmental > Terrestrial > Soil > Palsa > Peat permafrost | place: Sweden...
ACATTAAACTGGCTCGTCTGCGCCGGAAATTAAGCACCGAACAGGTATCTGAAAGGGCGGGTATCAGCAGGTCAACCTTGTGGCAGATTGAGAAAGGTACCCCAAGCGTTGCTATGGGCGCTTATTTCCAGGTATTATTCGTTTTAGGCCTTGAAAAGGATTTTCTCAAGCTTGGTGCGGATGATGAACTCGGTAGAAAACTACAAGACGCAGGTTTACTGATAAAGGAAAGAGCCCCTAAAAAATAAATTTATGGCCACAAGAATTTTAGTTTACGCAGATTGGACTAGGCTACCGCAAACCATACAGATAGGTACGCTAAGTGCAGAGATCGGTAGGGGAAAGGAAATATTTTCATTTGAATACAGTCAGCAATGGCTCCAATCTCCCCAAGCGCAAATGCTTGACCCTGATCTGCAATTGTATGCAGGCCCCCAATACCTGGGGAATGACAAGCCAAATTTTGGAATGTTTCTAGATTCATCACCGGATCGCTGGGGAAGGGTGCTCATGAAAAGGCGGGAGGCAATTGTTTCACGTCAGGAGGAACGAAAACCACGTCTCCTGAACGAATCAGATTTTTTATTGGGTGTGTTTGACGGAACGCGCATGGGCGGACTTCGATTCAAAGAAAGTGAGGATGGCGAGTATCTGAGCCACGCTAGCGAACTGGCTGCGCCGCCCTGGGTTACCCTGCGTGATTTGGAATATGCCAGCCTGGGTTTAGAAAATGAGGATATGACGGCTACTGAAGAGTTGCGTTGGCTGAATATGTTAATGGCACCTGGCTCTTCCCTGGGTGGCGCGAGGCCCAAAGCAAGTGTCAGCGATCTCGAGGGGAATTTGTGGATAGCCAAGTTCCCGAGTACCAACGATGAATACAATATCGGAGCATGGGAAATGGTTGTTTATGAACTGGCTGTGAACTCAGGAATCACTGTCGCCCCGGCCCAGCTTCAACAGTTTTCTGGCAGGCACCATACCTTTCTGACCAGGCGGTTTGATCGCGTTCATCAAACTGACAGGATACATTTCGCTTCTGCTATGACCCTGCTCGGCCAGCAGGACGGTGCCGATTTTCACAACGGGGCAAGCTATCTTGACATCGTAGGTTTCATCATCCAGAACGGGCGCCAGGTTAACGAGAACCTAAAGGAATTATGGACAAGGATCATTTTCAATATATTGGTAAAAAATACCGACGATCATTTGCGGAACCATGGATTTTTATTACGGGAAGACGGCTGGGAACTTTCACCAGCCTATGATATGAATGCTAACCCACAGGGAAACGGTTTGACTTTAAATATTTCAGAAAATGACAATTCTCTTGATCCTGAATTAGCTCTATCTGCCGCTAAACATTTCCGTTTGAAGCCACTTGAAGCCAATGCCATCTTTGATCGTGTTAAAGGCGCGGTATCAAAATGGCCCCGAAGTAGCTGCGAAATATAAATTATCGCGCCGGGAGCAGGAGAATATGTCGGCCGCATTTTCGATAATATAAATGGGAACGCTGTGTAAGATGCGCAAAGCGCAAAAAGCGAAACCAACCCTATTTGGGTGGAAATAGCGACCGCGGCCCGGGTGAGAAATATGCTACCGATGCCATAACCTGCGATTTCGCGGGAATTCCAGAGTCCGCAGATCTCGCCGGTACCCTGCTGCGCGTATTTCCAGACCAGCTCAAAAATACCCGCGTTCATGGAGCCGGTAGCCTCTTCGATGGGTAAAAGCTCGCTGCCGCCGGACACATGGACGCGGGCCCCGCCATATACCTTTGCGCCGTCGAGCGATTCGACGATGATCACAAAAGCCGCTGGGTTTTGGGGCCATTCATTTTTCGACGAAGTGACCTTGTGTACGCCGATGCTGGTCAGCACCTGCTCATGTCCCCGGACAAAAAGCGCGCAGGACGCCGGGTCATCGATCGCGCGGAAGGCTCTTAACCTCACTATCGGCTTCTCCTTGTTCAAACTATTTACCATTTGGATCATTAAGCGATCATGACCGGCACGTTTGGTCATGAAGGGTGTAAAATTAGAATTTTTCGCTACTACGATAACTATGTTAGAAAATTTTTAATGAACGGTATAATTTAGCAAAGTGTTAGTTAAAAAGAAAACGACGGAATTGGCAAATAACGATCCGTTCAATCGGTTAAAGCTTATCCGTTAAAGTATAGGCCGTATCACATTTTCCTTCCGACATCCCAAAAAAACTTTCAAAATAGAGCATGGACGGGATGGCTTTGGTGGCATTATCCAGATTCTACAGGGCGGTGAATAAAGCCGACACGGTGAATTGTCCCTGTTCATCGGTATGGAGGGTTAATTCCAGTTGCCCGGAACGTTCATTGCTGCTATATTTTCAAAAAAATTGGTTTTCATGTCTCTTTCGGTTAAGCAGGGGCATTTGCCCCTGCGTGATTATGCTTATCTCCTGATTCCCGCTGAAAATCGTTGTCGCCTAAATTGCCGAGCGGTTTTTCATCCTCGTCCGGGAAAGGAAAACGGAAGCGAAACCCGCTGCCGGGCTTCACATATTGTTCCGCGTTGAAGTTGCCGTCCTCTTTTTTTAACCATCCCTTGTTCAGGGCAGCTATTAACCTGCCATAGTCGGTGTAATACAAATCTTCGCAGGTGCCTATTTTGATGGCAGTTACCCTGTAGTTTACATATTTTCCATTGTCTTAAATTTTGGTGCTTTAATTTGCCCGTGCATGCGCACAGGCTTTAATTTTCGCTTTGGGTTAATTAAAATGGCAGGTCATCATCATCGGGGTTACTGCCTGCGGTTGCGGGTTGCTTTTTCTCCGCTTTAGGGGCAGGCTTTTGCACTTCCTTTTCAGTGGCTGCGCTGCCGGATTTGCCGACCAGCTTGATGCTTTCGGTGTGAAAGTTCAGCGTACCCACGGCCTTACCGTCTCGGTTGATATACGCCCCAGCTTCCATGCGCCCGGACAGCTCTACCAGTGTGCCCTTAGTCAGGTATTCAGCTATGCCGGGATTGCGCCAGTAGGCACATTCCACGTAGGTGGTGAGTTGCACCCGGTCGCCGTATTTAGGCTTGTAGCTGTAATTAATGGCGATGGTGAATCCGGTTACTTTTTTTTCTGTTTTAGTGGTTCTTACTGCTGCGTTCGCTACCACTCTTCCTGTGATTTCCATTTTTTTTTGATTTTTAGTGAACTATTCTGTTTGCTTATTCCTTTCGCCTCTTGCCCTGTCTGGTTATTTTTTAAAAGAAAGAGGGAAAAAAGAAAGCAAGGAATAGCGCGCCGCCCCAAGGCAAAAGGAAACGGAATAAGTCCCGGAGGGTGGGCGGGGAGCGAAGCGAGCCGGCCATTATGCCGTAGTAACCACATTAGAGATTTAATGCTTTCCTAACAATAACAGGAATGAGGTAAGTAACTTGTCCTTAACTTTGATATACAAAAGCTTGTGCAGTGAAACCAACAAAGAAATTGGATATGTAATTCAAGCCGTAGTATGGTTCTGTTGTCCCTTTAAGCTTTCCGATTGGGTGTTTGAGCCCGTATAGAAGAGTAAGTGTCGTTGGGTGACGGGCATATAGCTTTTGCTTTAAATGCTCAAGTTATGAAGAAAGCAACTCCAAAAAAGCAAAGCGTGGTAACAATGCCACTAATTAATCCGAATGCTGCGGGTATTGATATAGGCGATACCATTCATGCGGTAGCTGTACCCGAAGGAAGAGACCTGAAGCGCGTAAAGTCATTCGGTACAATGACATGTGATCTCCAGGAAATAGTCGGCTGGCTGCATCAATGTGAAGTTGAAACAGTCGCTATGGAATCTACTGGTATTTATTGGAAACCCTTATTTGCAATGCTTATTAAAGATGGGTTTGAAGTTTACCTTGTCAACTCCAAGCAGGCACGTAATGTCAGTGGCCGAAAGAATGACGAAGACGATGCCATGTGGATTCAAAAGCTGCACAGCTGCGGCTTACTTAAAAGCAGTTACTTGCCGGAAGATGAACAGGAATCCCTTCGCTCGTTGGTTCGTCATCGCAAAACGTTAATCCTTGATCGTAACCGAATGGTACTTCGTATGCAGAAAGCCATGGAGATGATGAATATTAAGTTGCACACTGTGATCCGTGACATTACAGGTAAGAGTGGCACTGCTGTTATTGAAGCTATCATTGCAGGGGAAAGAACACCGGAGCGATTTCTACAGTTTATGGACCGAAACATTCGCGCTGATCATGCCACCATCGTTAAATCCTTGCAAGGCAATTGGCGGTCTGAACAGCTTTACCTACTCGAAGACTGTTACCAAAGTTACAGGTATTACAAGGAACGCATTGCTGCATGTGATAAAGTAATCGAACAACAATTATAGCAGTACCAAGCAGGACTCTCCTCGCTTATCCCTTCAGCTCAAGCAAAGTCTACCAAGCAAGCAACTAAAAACAAACCATCGTTTAATACTTGTGCATATCTTAAGGCTATCCTAGGCGTTGATGTGACTGCCATCTTTGGATTGAGCGATATTACTGCTTTGGAAATCCTTTCAGAAACAGGAACAGATATGAGTAAATGGGAAAGTTCTAAACACTTCGTCTCCTGGCTCAACCTGTGTCCAAACAATAAAATATCCGGAGGTAAAATCATCAGTAGTATGCTTATGAAGAAGAAGCCGAACATAGCATCACAAGCCTTCAGAAACGCTGCCAATGGTGTTCAGCGAAGTGATAACTGGCTGGGCGATTACTTCAGGCGTATGAAAGCTAAAGGGGGAAACAAGTATGCAATGGTCGCAACCGCCAACAAGATAGCTACTATCTATTACAAGATGGTGCTCAACAAAGTAGAGTTCAACCCACCGGAATTGCAAGTCTATCAGCAACAATATAAACAGGCGAAGATTACTTACTTGGAACGCAAACTCAACGAGCTTAAAAAGGAAGTCGCTTGAGTGCTGTTATATAGAAGTCTTTTGCCCCCCCCAAAGCAGCATTGGGCGCTCGACCTTAGTTGCGCTTTTATCCCGTTTCGCCTAAAAACTGAGTTATATAGAAAATCACCACACGCCTAATTCCCGTTAGCCGATAGCAGCGGCATCCTGCGAAGCAGATACAGCGGAGCGCGGGCCGAAGGCAACGGCATGATTTTTTAAGAAAGTGAAAACGATAAGTAATCTTTGGTTCCGGGTTCGAGCCCAGGTGGCCGCACTAATCTTGCCTTAAAAGGTGTAAAAGCCCCGTAAATGAATGATTTATGGAGTTTTTTGTTTTAAATCCTATCAATTCATTCCTAAATAACGCAAGGTTCTCAAGACCTATTCCGTAACCTATTTTTGATTTTTAGCCTTGAGGAATGACCGGACTAATTATACTTGCGGCAGGCAGATCGAACAGGTTAGGTAGCCCTAAACAAAACCTGCAATTTGAAGGAAGAACTTTATTAGAAAGGGCTGTTGAATTAGGAAGAGGACGCGCTTGTAATAAGATCATTGTAGTACCCGGTGCCAATTCAAATGAGATAGTACCGATACCCGGAACCACACTTTACAATAAATATTGGGCGCAAGGCATGGCATCCTCGATAAGAACAGGTATGCTGAAAATTAACAACAATACCAATATCGACAAAGTGATTATTATGTTATTTGATCAGCCTTTTGTGGATTCGATTTTATTAGATAGGCTAATTAATAAACAGGCTGAAACAGGTAAATCTATCATCGCTTCCTCCTGTAAAAGCACTACGGGTGTTCCGGTGTTATTTGACCAGTCGCTTTTTACTGAGTTATTATCGCTTCAGGGAACGGCAGGTGCAAAAGAAATATTAAGAAATAATGCCGGTAACATTGCAACCGTTCCTCTTTAAAAGGGGGATATCGATATGGACACGCCAGAAGATTATGAAAAACTGCGCAACTTAAGCGATTAACTTATCAGGAGTTATAGGCAAATCTCGTACCCGCTTACCAGTAGAGTTATAAATCGCATTAGCTATCGCAGCCGCTAATCCTGTTACACCAATTTCCCCGATTCCCCTTGCACCAATAGGTGAGATGAACGGATCTGGTTTTTCAATAAACTGCACATCTATTATTGGGATGTCAGCATGTACCGGCACTAAGTATTGTGCCATATCGCGGGTTAATATACAGGCCATTATTAGGATCATATTTTGTCTCTTCCATTAAAGCCATACCCATACCGAATAGTATACCGCCCATGATCTGGTTAGTGGCAGTCTTGTGATTCATTACGGTGCCGATATCCATCACGCTGGCAATTTTTTCAACGCGGATAGTGCCTAAATCAGGGTCAACCAAAACTTTGGCAAACTGCGCACCGAAGGAATGAAATACATAGTTCTTACGATCTGTCTTTTCATCAGCCTGCACGGCTGCATTGGTTTTGCTTTCTTCTTCTATCTTTGCTTCAGGGCTTCCATCAGGGGCAGGGGTAGCAGTTTGCGCGCGGGTTGAGACATTGGTTTTAGCAGTCGCTTCAACTTTATCCATGCCTTTACGGTGTAAGATATCGGCGAAAGATTCGCCCGTATTAGGCGCATCTTTCAGCTGGATACGACCATTATCAGCAATAATATCTTCTTCTTTTTTACCGAATAATGGCGAACTTTGATCAGCGATCGCGATTTTTACTATTTTACTAACTGCACCCAAAGCTGCTGCCCTTATTGGCGGTCCGACACTTGCTGACACCTGCGAGCCACCGGATTGTGCACCTTTAGGATAAGAACTATTACCTAATTTAACTTTTACCTTATCAACCGGTAAGCCAAACGCATCGGCAGCAACTTGCGTCATCACGGTATAGGTACCTGTTCCAATATCCTGTGTGCCGCATAATATTTCAGCGTGTCCATCCGCAAACAAAGTAGCTTTGGCAGATGATGCGCTTCTGTTAGCGGGATATGTTGCTGTTGCCACACCGTAACCTACTAATAAATTACCTTGTTTAGTTATTCCTGGTTCAATACTGCGGTTGCTCCAACCGATAGCATCTGCGCCACGCTGATAACATTCCTTTAAATATTTTGAGGAGAACTGCTTTTTCTTTTGCTCATCCATATCTGAATGGTTCAATATTCTGAACTGAACAGGGTCCATTTTTAATTTATTGGCCATTTCATCCATAGCCACTTCCAAAGCATACATCCCGACAGATTCACCCGGAGCACGCATTGGGCAGGGCGTGCCACGATTTAACCTTACCAAGCTATGTTTGACCTAGACGTTGGGGCTGCTGTAGATCATACTTGTAGCAACGCCCGCAGTTTCTACAAATTCGTCAACAAATGATGTTTCTGAAATAGTATCGTGCTTGATCGATGTTAATTTACCATCCGGGCCGGCCCCTAAACCTATCTTTTGTTGCGTTTGGGTCCGCCTGCCTGCAGCAGAAAATACTTGTTGCCTTTTCAACTCTATTTTTACCGGCCGGTCAAATTGTTTAGCAGCCATTGGCGCTAACAATGTATTAGCCCAGGTAAATCCCTTAGATCCAAAACCACCCCCGATATATAAAGCATATACCTGGGTGTTTTCTTTTGGTATTCCTAATATGGTTGACAGTAAACCCTGTACACCCATAACTGATTGCGTAGCATCATAAACGGTTAACTTTATCGCCATTCCAGTCAGCAATAGTGGCGTGGGGTTCCCGTTATGGCTATAAACAGGGGTTCTATAAGTTTCATTAGAAGTTATCGCAGCGGTTAACATAGCTGCATCAGCATCTCCTCTTTTCTCCTGCGTCTTTGCACCGCCTAAACCAGAGCCGGGCTGATAAGCAGTCGCGAAATTTGCCTCGAACCCAACAGCTGGTTCTTGCTCTTCGTAAGTTACTTTCATAGTAGCTGCTGCCTGTTCTGCCTTTTCGGCTGTTTCGGCTACAACTACCGCAATATACTGGCCTCCGTAAAGCACTCTATCATTTTGTAATGGCAATAGATCCTTTTCAGCAAATTTTCCGCTTCCGGGATCTGAGCCTGACGGCGAATGCAGCATCATGCAGTTTTCGCTGGTCATCACGCCTATTACGCCGGGCATCTTTTTAGCCCCATCTATATCTATAAATTTGACCCTGCCTTTGGTAATTCTGCTTAAAACAGGCGCGCCATAAGCCAGGTTTTTAATTTGATATTCCGCAGCGTAAGTGGCGGCTCCGGTAACTTTTAACCGGCCATCAACGCGGTCTATTGGTTTTCCAAGTGATTCGTTCATGACATACCCTCCACTGTAGTTAAAGCCCGTACCAATGTACGTTTGCTCAATTCAACTTTATATGCATTGTCTTTATTCGGTTTCGCTGTTGCTAATGCGGCATCAGCTGCTGCGCGATACGTTTTTTCATTTGCCGGTGAACCGATCAGCACTTTTTCAGCTTCAATGAATCGCCAGGGTTTGGTGCCTACCCCGCCTAAAGCAATCCTTGCATTCTTTATTGTTCCGCCCTGAATATCCAGTGCCACAGCAGCTGACGTTAGTGCGAATTCATAGGAGGCCCTATCGCGAACTTTCAAATAATGTGATTTTACTGCAAATGGCAAAGCAGGAATTTCCACATGAGTGATTAATTCATCCTGTTTCAAATTGTGTTCGATGTGCGGCGTTTGTCCAGGCAATAAATGAAAATCAGCAAATGGGATGGCCCGTATTCCTTTAGGTCCTTGTACATGAATTATAGCACCCAATGCGGCCATCGCTACACACATATCTGACGGATGAGTAGCAATACAATGATCACTTGTACCTAACACCGCATTCATGCGATTATACCCTGAAATGGCGGCGCATCCTGAACCTGGAATACGTTTGTTACAGGCGAAATCAGTGTAGTAAAAATAAGGACAACGGGTACGTTGCATAAGGTTACCACCTGTAGTTGCCATATTTCTAAGCTGTGGAGATGCTCCTGAGAGCAAAGCTTCTGATAAGACCGGAAAGTTTTTAATGATATAAGGGTTATAAGACAGGTCGCTGTTTTTTACCAGCGCGCCTATGCGGATGCCACCGTTTTGCAGTTCTTCAATTTTATATAATGAAAGCTTGTTGATATCTATCACCTGTTTTGGCGTTTCAATATTGAGTTTCATCAAATCGAGCATGTTAGTGCCGCCTGCAATGAATTTCGCCTGGTTTACACCTGCAGCGCGGATAGCTGTTAAGTTATCCTGCGCTTTTACAAATCTGAATGGTTCCATAATTATACAGGTTAAGCGTTTTGGACTTCCTTAATGGCGGCTAAGATATTTTGGTAGGCGCCACAACGGCATATATTGCCACTCATCAGTTCTTTTATTTCTGCATCGGTTTTGGCATGGCCTTCCTTTAGCAACCCAACGGCTGAACAGATCTGCCCGGGTGTACAATAGCCACACTGAAAGCCATCATGCTTCAAAAATGCAGCCTGCATAGGATGCAGCTCGGCACCATTAGCGAATCCTTCTATAGTGGTCACTTCTGATCCATTACACATCACCGCCAAATCCAGGCAGGAATTAATACGCCTGCCATCGAGCAAAACCGTACAAGCACCGCACTGGCCATGATCACAGCCTTTTTTAGTGCCGGGCATCATCAATTTTTCGCGTAATGCATCCAGCAAAGTTACACGCGTATCAAGCGTTAAGGTTTTTTGGGAGCCGTTAATCATCATGGTAACAGTCAGCGGTTCGGCAGGCAGGGCTTCATTATCAGGCAATAAACCTGTCGCTTTGGAAATTAGAGGTGCCAGTTGCAAACCGGCACCCACAAATCCAACCTGCCCCAAAAATTGGCGACGGGTTGTACCGCCTTTAGCGCGGTCTTCACCTCCGGATGAATCGTCCATATTCTCCACTATAGTTTGATTTATAATAGATGAACACTTGGTTTAAATAAAATGTTTAAACGAAAATGAAATATTTGAACTTATTCATACAACCATATCAATCCTTCGAAAGAATCAATTAAAGATAAAGCCGATCTGAAGGTTAAGGCCTAAAGAGTACGCTTCATTGTCGCCAAATCGGTTGGGTAGTGATAATGCCACAAAATGGTTTACATCCTTAGCTCTTGCGTAAATCTGGTTGAATACAGGTGTAAAACCATACCTTCCTGAGGTCTCAAAGGCAGCACGGGTAATGATGGTATATCATGGTCAAAGCGAAACATAGTTCCAGGATCGAATAGCAAATTGCTCATTTTACTATTACCATCTGAAGCTTCAACGGTAGGAGTAAACTCATAACTAAATCCAAAATGGCCGCTGTAAAGCACGTTGACGCCAATTGGGAACCCTACACTTGTAGTATGGTGATAGAAATTAGGTGTAAAGTTTCCGCTTGGTAGAGTTTCAAGGGGACGAATAAAGCTTAAGTATCCAACTGTTCTTGGATATTTTGGTTTTGATGCCACCTTCTGATACCCATAACAGGCAATATTTGCATTTATTAGGTACTTTTAGACGATACAGGGTAATTTGTGAGCAAATGGCAAATCGCCTTAGGCTCAATTATCCTGAATATTACTATCGAATTATAGAATTATTTAAAAGAAACAAAGTAGCCCTAAGAAAAGATTTTTACTATTTTACAAATACCAAATCCAAAAACATTTAATTGATAGATATAAACTATTTAAAACGGGCTTTGAAAAATCCGAAATACCAATTTTATCCAAAGCTGATAATATTGATTGTAACCAGGTAGAAATTATAAATAATTTGGAACCAGTTAAATTATCTCAGATGATTTTTTTCGAAAAAAATTACTGGATGAGGACTTTAGCCGTGATCTTAAAGAAGATATAAAATCATTTGAAAATAAGTTAGACGCGTTGTTAAAACAGAAATTCAAAAGTTATTCCAAAAAATATTTATATGCCTGTGACATTGGCCACATCAGTTATTTCCAATTGATTTTTGAAAATATTGACGAAGGACTTAATGTAAGTTTAGTTACTGATCCTTTACTTGAAGTAGTAAAATGCCGATATAACTGGAATGAAGGTTATCAAAGTTATATAGAGGATAGTTATATAAAAATAAAATTAGATCCTGCACCTTCAGCTATTAGTATCGGAATTGTTGCAGAATGGGACATTCAGGGATATTCAGATTGCATTCGCAGCCTAGCCTATCAGGTTACAGGTCAATTCAAAAATATTGAAATTTCACTGTTTATAGAGGCTGTCTAATCCTGAATTGAGATTGCTAAAGCAACAAGCTATCATAAAAAAATAAGGCATCCAAACACTCGCTGTCTGGATGCCTCAACCTAAACCTTATCACAATTAGACGCCGAGATGCGCTCAGTTCCATTTGAGTTGCTAATATATAGAATACTTCTCCATTTGCAACATTCTTGTTACAAATTATTAACATGGATAAATATCATTTCAAGAATATGGGAATTTTAACGCTTATGCAGGTTGTGTAATTCGTGAATTGAGAATGTACAGTTACTAATCTGCCTCACTTCTTATAATCCTATAAAGACAGAACATTTATTTATCAGTGTGTATTAGTGTATAAGGCTTATAAAATAAACGTTCTGGCTTGCGCGATGGCAAGGCAGTGGAGTTAATGTGTGCGTTAGCACTTCTTAAACTTAGCGAAATCTGGCGATAGGTTTGCTAAGCTTAAGCGTTTTGCAATACCATGGATCTATGCGGGGTGGTTAATACTCAACTCAGGGAGTTTGAAAGTCCAAATAAATAATTCATTCAAACCGGAGAACTAGTCCATGCGTATAATCTGCAATTGTTAGTGTAATCTATACTAGTATGGATGTACCATCATTGCAGAATTTGGCTGTTTTAAAACAAGCCATAGGTTCAGAAAGTCAATTGTATATGAACCATGTTGAGCATTGTGCTATCTTAAAATGTCTCATTGATGATAAGATAGATAGGCATATTAGTTTAGTTGTCATACAAAGATTGTTTGACTTCAAACCGAGTAAATTTCCACCATCGAGGTATACGCTAGATATACTAGTACTTTACTGTGGATATAACGATTGGATAGCTTTTATAAATAACTCATGTAGTTGAAAGACTTGTTTACTTGGCACAAACACAAGTGTAGTTGTTTGATGTGTGTCATAGCAGACAGCGTTGAAGCCTTTTGCGTCAGGCGTAGGCGAGTAAAATATAGATTCGCATGTTGCTTTTAAGATGTTGAATGACAGCAGGCGTGAGCGCAGTCTAGAATAAAACATATTCAAAGCAAGCAAAAGCGAATGTGAAAACCGCCTTGGCTAACACAACAACCATGACAGACTGCTTACTAATGGGTTAGTGGACATTTTCTTGTGAATGGGGTTATAGTATAGCTTATAATGAAATAATGTCCCACTGTGAAATAGCCTAGCAATGAAGTTCGATGTGCTGATAAGCTTATTAAACGTAATGAAGCCTGGCGTGTGTTTTTAGCGCAGCTTAATAGGTTTGAACATCTTTGGACCTTGTGTCTGGAAGGCCTCTACGCGGACAGGAATAAGCAGAGCTTGCCTTACCTGTTTGTAAGTAACTGAAGCGGGTGAGGCAAGTGAGGCTTATTGGTATAGATCTATTCTATGCAGTTTCTTTGCTAAACAAACTGTCGTTCTATACTAATCAATAAATGGTCTAGATCAAATGGTTTAGCGACAAAATCATTTGGGGCTCCAATATCAAACATAACCTGGTGCAAATTATGTGTCCCTGATATAAGAATAATTGGTGTCTTGTAAGATAGGTCGGCTTTCAGTTGTTTACAAATATCACGTCCGTCCAGTCCCGCAAGCATAACATCCATCAGGATCAAGTCAGGACAGAATTGAAGAATATACTCATTAATGTGATCGCCTATTGATAACGTTAAAGTTGAATATCCGGCTTCAGTCAGCACATAATCCAAGATTTCTAATATAGCTGGATCGTCATCAAGTATTAATATTCGTTGTAGCGGCATAAACAAGTATTCGGAGCTATAAATTGCACCATTACCGTGCCAGTAATTTATTTATTTTCAATAACTTACAAGCACAGTTAAATAAAATAATTAAATAGAACAATATCTGGACAGGATAGTTAAAGTGTTGTAATCAAATACGCTAGGCATGTCAGGAATAAATAAAGTTATACTTGTTGGTCATCTAGGAAGAGACCCTGAGCTAAGGCATTTGACAGATAATGTCGCTGTTACGAGTTTTCCGTTAGCTACGAGTGAAATGATCAACAAGAATGGTATAAAAACAGAACTGACCGAATGGCATAACATTGTGATGTGGCGTGGATTAGCTGAAGCCGCGAGCACGATTCTTACCAAAGGTAAGCTTATCTATTTAGAAGGTAAATTACGTACTCGAAGCTTTGACGACAAGAACGGAGTAAAAAAATACGCTACAGAAATAATTGCCGAGTCATTTACTTTACTTGGCAGACCCAGCGACTTTGAAAAAGTTCCATTAACCGAATATGACGATGTAATAAAGACTGATTATAATAAAGCTATATGATCACAGTGTTGTTAGAGTACCCGGACAATATAGACATTTGTTCGCATGGCTTCCCCTTGCCTGCAAATGTGAGTACTACGGAGTTAATGGCGTTAACATTTCACGATGATAAAAAATATTGGTCATACCTAAATAACATCTGCGAGATAATGGATGACCTAGAACATTCCCGCTTCTTCAGTCATAAACAAGCCAATGTGGACAAACTTAGATTTTGTAAAGTATTATTAAAACGCCTGTTAGCTATAAAGCTGACTGTATACAAACAGATTATTTTATAATTATATTGACCAAAGCTTGTGTGCATCCCTGTAATGGCTAATCAATTCCGCCTCAACACTTCATCACAGGTTGAGCGATCGCTGCCATCATCAGCATTACAAGTGAACACTTGGCCCTGGTTCTCAAGATTATGTCAGGTATCCTTCAGAATAATTCATTTCTAACTGTTACTGTATAGGTTTGTTTCGAGCTTAAAAATAGACATATACTACCTATAAAATTTTCGTTTGACTATCTAATGAAAATGAGAAAGCTATCATTAGAGTAACAGCGCAAAGCGTTTACAGATAATTTTTAAGTAAATTATGAGACTGAAGTCAAGTGTAGATTTATGGAATTATAGCGTTAATCTAAAACAGAAGATCAATGTTGAGTATATTTAACACTCAAAGATGGAATTTACAACCATTCCGGAAAAGCTGAACGCAATGATTGTCACCATTCGAACTAAACGAGAGTTGAAAGGCTTCTCGCAGTTGTACATAGCCTCGAGATTAAACATATCTCAAAGTGCTTATAGCAAGGTTGAGTTAGGGCAAACTAAAATTACCATAAACACTTTGATAGCAATCGCAGATGTCTTAGACGTGCAAGTGACCGTTCTAATCAATTGAATATCGGTGGTCTCTCTTTAGGTTCAAGTTCTATTAGTTCGTCTATCAGCAAACTTTTCTGTTCATTGAGCTTTTTAACTTCTTTAGAAATAAACAATAATTGTCTGACTATTTCTTCTTTCTTTTGGCTAATCTCTTCTTTAGTCATCATTCTTGTATGTACGACTTATTTACGGTAGCAGTTTTAATGAGAAAGTTTAAACGCTTTCTCTTTAGTAAAAGGCTTTGATATAAATTGACGTACGAAGTCGTAATCTTTCGATCTACGGATATCAACAGGACTTACTGACGAAAGACGATATACACCTTTATTTTCCTTGCAAGAGTTGGATATATGGCCTTCATCGCATTTAATACATCCCAACCATCGAACCGTGGCATGCTTAGATTTAAAAATACTGCATCCGGTAAGTGTCGTTCTCGTCAAAATGAAGTTTGATATAATCCATAAAGGGTAGTCCGCCATTATAATAGGACACCTCATCAAATCTATAGAATACTGTCATTTCCCCAAAACCGGCAAAATGGAACGAAAAGCGGCTTAGCAAAAGTAGGGCTGCTGATGACCATCGAGGCATTCCCATTATTGTATTATGGGTTACATTCCTGAACCTGAATAAGAATAATGCGGCATTAAGCACTTACAGCTTTACCATCATCATTTATTTCGGTTTGTTTTCGCTATTTATCGTCCGGGAAAAGCGGCATTTCCGGAACTCATGACCAAGCGAGACTTTGTTGTACCTGATCATCGGCGTTATGATACTGGGCGTGATCCTGTTTGGCGTTGGCTGGCTGTCGTTACCGCATTACTGCTAACAGATACCCTGGTCGTTATCGGTAATACCGCTATCATTTCTTTTACCATTAATGACCTGCTGAAATTTGTACTCTTCAAAAAATCGCGCCAGCCTGGAGATATAGTTGCTGCGACACGAAACTTATTTGATTACCAACGCTTGCGTAGACCTATGGCAACTATCAATAATGTTAAACCACTGAGCGCGGAAAGGCTGTTGGACCTGTTAAAGACGGAATTCGCGGATTATATCAACGAAAAGTTAGGTTCCAACCTCGCGATTGAATATGCGCATGTGTATGATGTAATTAATGTAACGTTCCCCGAAGTGATCGAGGGACCGGCCCCGACCATCACTGTAACCGATGTCGAACTCACAGTCACTAACCATGCGGCTGATTCGGATTATAACACCGGTCTGCTGGAAGACCAGTTGATCGGGTTCCTGGAATTACAAGTCGGTTAATCAATCGGATATTTGCCTGTTACCAGGTTAAGGCCGACGAGTACTTTTATTTTGTCCGAGAGGTCGCCGACCAGCACACGGACCGGCGCAGGAAGTTTTTTGATCAGGGTAGGAACGGCGATAATCTGTTCGCCTTCCGCCAGGTGAGGATGTTCCAGCAAGTCGATGATCTCAATAGTGTATTTGTTTTTTAGCTCTTCTTCGCAAAACTTTTTCAAATTTTCAATCGCCCTATTGGACTTTTGCTTATGTCCGGCAATGTACAGGCACAATTTATATTTTTCAGCTTCCATACGTGATCGAGGATTATTAAGCCTTGGTATAATCAGTTTTTAAATGGATATATGTTTCAGTTCACGACAAAGTTAACTCAATGGCCAATATCGCCCAAATGGCAGCGTTAATAAAAAGAAACAAAAGGCATTTAATATTGTAGTGTTTAAAGATACCATTAAGAACCTGGTGTTTTTTGGCCGGTCGGCGCACTTTAATCATTACCGCGCTGCCTTTCCAGATGAAGTCCAGGCCACAGTGAAAAAATCTCTTTCTGTTTACTAAAATGATCTGATCATACGGGGCTATGCCTTGGATATGAATATTTCGGCTGTATTTATTGAATAACCATAATTCAAAACAATTATGAGCAAAGACAAAGGCAGTAAAAATGTCAAAAAAGCGCCGGCTACCGAGGGTAAAAAGGCCGCGTCCGATTACCAGGCAGGTGAGAAAACCGTCTCGAAAGATGACGTGGCAATGAACAAAAAGAAATAACCATGAGCGATCAACCCGTTGAATTCCAGGCAAAGATATATGTCTATGACCTGAAGAACTGCGCCCGCGAATTTGGCTTTAAAGCTGATGAAGGCTGTGACGTCAGCATGGTCAGCGGCCAGCCGAAAGCCGATATCGAGAAAAAGTATTTTCCTACACTGTCGGCTAAGGTATTGCCGGAAATGCTGGCTGAAATGCTGGGCTCGGTCCGGTTCAAACTAAGCCAGGGGATGGAAAAGCCGCTGGATACCGCTGCTATCCGGCAGCAACATTTTCTGTACCTGGTCGCGTATAGTCCTGCAGGCTGCGCCGCTAATTCCAATACCCATTCAATTTCAGCAGATGCCATTTTTAGATCATGTACTCCAAACCCCTTCTTACGGATGGAAGGATGAAAACGGAACTTTAGTAAAGCCTACCGTGAAGCAAATCTTATCCGAATTTTTCTCCCGGTTAAACATTTTTAATGACCGCAGGAACTGGCTGCCCTTTTTTAGCTGGCTCAAGGTTATGTTGCTGGCACCTTTCTTTATCTTGTTTCTGATGTCCTTCCTGCACTGGTGGACCATACTGGCTGCTTTTATTTACGGCATGATTATCATGGGAACACATGGCACCATCTGGCATTATCGTTATCGTACCCATGGTGCTTATACCTTTCGTAATAAGTTTTGGCGTTTCATTACGCAGAACCTGACCATCAGCGTGATACCCGAAGAGATCTATGTGATCTCGCACCATGTGCACCATTCCAAATCCGATCAGCCGGGTGACCCCTATAACCCACAGGACGGTTTCCTGTATTGCTTATGGGCGCATGTCAACCACCAACCGATTTCGAAGGATTTAAGCGAATCGTGTTATAACCGGGTAAAACTAGTGATGCAGCATACCGGGGTTAAAGGCAATAGTTATGTGCAATACCAGCGCTGGGGTTCTTATGTGAATCCATGGCGGGCCATCCTTTCCCGGGTGTTGAATTGGGCGTTTTGGTACACTATATTTTACTTGCTTGGCGGGAATGCATTAGCTGTTAGTCTTTTCGGAGCTGCCGGCTTTTGGGCAGTAGGAGTACGTACCTTTAATTACGAAGGCCATGCCAAAGGAAAGGATAAACAAAACGAAAAAACGGATTATAACCAAAAAGATAAATCCATCAACCAGCTTTGGCCGGGCATTTTAGCCGGCGAATGGCATAACAATCACCATTTATTCCCTAAGAGTGCCCGTAGCGGGTATAAACCCTTTCAAATTGACCTTGCCTGGTACTATATTAAACTATTAAGCTGGTTGGGCGCTGTCAGCCATTATAAAGATGGTAAAAAACAGTTCTACGAAAAATATTATCTCCCTTATAAGGCGAACAAGCGCCCAAAATTACTATCATGAAAAATATTATTATAATCCTTTTGTGCCTTAGCCCTGGCGCACTGCTTGCCCAGGATGCCTCGAATATGATACCGCAGAAAAACGCGGTAAAGGATACTGCCAATCAGCGGGACCTTATCGATATCGGCAAGGATTTGTTTCATATCAATCCTAAATCGCCCAGGGTACAACGGGAGAAGAAAATTTATTTTTCGATATTGCCGGTACCTGGCTCGGTACCTGGCGGTGCTGGCCGTGCGCTGATTACCAGCACCACCGCCGCTACCTATTTGGGGCCGCAGAGCACGACGAATCTCTCCAGCGTAAACTTCGCGCCGTATTGGAACCTGAAAAGCAGGTTTGGTTTACCATTGCGTTCGAGTGTCTGGTTAAAGGATAACACCTGGAACATACAGGGGGATATTCGTTTCCTGGTCTACCCGCAATACACCTGGGGATTAGGCAGCAGCCATAGCAACAGTGACAAAACCTTGGTGGACGATAATTTCATCCGCTTTTACCAAAGTGCGTTGAAGCAGGTTACTCCTTATTTTTTCGCGGGTTTTGGCTATGCGCTGGACTACCATACCGGGATCAAAAGTGATGACCCCAATGTCAATCTTGCCCAATTCACCACATATAACTATGGCACCAATGGCAGTTCGGTTTCTTCCGGGATTACTTTTAACCTGTTGTACGATACCCGGAATAATTCGATTAACCCGCTGCCGGGCGCTTATGTCAATGTGGTATTCCGGGCAAATCCCAGCTTTTTAGGGAGTGATAATTACTGGAATTCTTTATACATCGATCTGAGAAAGTATGTTGCCATGAACCCGTCTAAGCCAAACCAGCAAAATATACTCGCCTTTTGGTCATATTTCTGGACGGTGTTTAACAGCGATGCGCCGTATCTTGACCTGCCTAGCATCGGTTGGGACCCCTATAACCGCTCCGGTGAAGGCATGGACCAAAACCGCTACCGCGGCAAGTCCCTGTTTTATTTTGAGACGGAATACCGCCGGGATATCACCGATAATGGCTTGCTGGGTTTTGTCGTCTTTACCAATATTAATACAGTCAGCGGCTCGGGCACCTTGTTCACGTCCTGGCACCCGGCTGCCGGCACGGGCCTGCGCGTCAAGTTTAACAAGGGCTCCAACACGAATATAGGCCTTGACTATGGCTTTAGCAAAGGCTATGATGCATTAATCTTGAATGTCGGCGAGGCATTCTGATTAGGCGACCAGTTGTTTGGCGATTCAGCTGAGCAGATGGTCGATCATAAGGCTTAGCGATATAATCATTGGGCGCGCCTGGTAGGTGCATGGATACCGAAAGGTCGTGTGTATCCGAGATCTGGTCACCGGCAGGAACCAGGTAAGCCTGTTGTCCTTGATATCCTTTCAATCGCTCTGCCATCCATCCCCCAAGCATGACATCCATTGGGATCAGGTCGGGTCGGCAGGTTTTGATATCGTCAAAAACCGTCTCGCCACAAGATTGCGTTTGCACCTCGTAACCGAACTCCGTTAAAATAAAAGACAGTATCTCTAGTGGATAAGAACTGGATGGTGACTTACCGGAATCAAACAGCGGAAAAGGTATTGTTTAAAGCAAAGGGGAAATGCTCTCCAATACCTGTCGACGATTTTTAATGCTTCCATCGATCCCAAGTCCTACCGTAAATATCACCATGCGATCAGAATGAATAAATTAGTCCATTTCGAAGATTACTTTGAGCCGCTGAACCGCTGGTATGAAATCAGCGCCTATCCTTCTATAGTAGGCCTTTCCGTTTACTTTAAAGACATCACCGAACGTAAACAAGTCTAAGCGGACTTACAGGAATCCGAACAACGCTATAGCGACGTTTTTCACTTTAGTCCTTTACATATGTGGATGGTAAATATCGAAACGCTGATCTTTATGGATGCGAACGAAGCCACCCTGCTTCTCTACGGCTATACACGTAAAGAGTTCCCAACCATGAACCTAAAAGACATCCGGCCGGAAAGCGAGCTTGAAAATATCCAAAAAGCGCTCGACGAGGGCAATGTTGATCCGGAAGCCATTACCCAACAGCAGGTAGTACCAAAAAAGGATGGCGAACTTATGGATGTGCTTGTCCGGCGCGCGCTATCCCGCTTCAAAGGCGTAAAGAATAACATTGTCAAAGCTACTGACATGACCAAAAAACTGATTTATGTCAAAGCCATAGACCAGCAAAATGAAAAATTACAAAAGATGTCCTAGATTGCAGTCGCATGTCATCCGGCCTCCGCTGGTCACGATATTGGGGTTGATCCCAATGTTTATTAATCCAAAAGGCTAGCCGCTTGGAAAAGGGGGACATCAAGCGAATACCTGGTGCTGGCTGCGAACGAGATGGACAAAGCAATAGACAACATTGCCTAAGTAACCAGTGTTGTTAGTATTAATTAACCCTTGTTGACCGAGTGGCTTTATAATGCTTCCATGGTGGGAGTACTAAAACCATCAAATCCACCCCAAGAGTTGCCGCACGAATATCCTTATAGCAAGTTATGGTCTTTATTCCAGCCAATCTTAAGTTTACCGCTGGCATCGTCGGCCGCACGGATATGCAGTACGATGCCACGGTTGCGCCTTTTGGCCAGTTTGGCTGTATCGGTGATCCCGGCATCTTTCCCCGGGTTGCGTAAAGGAACATCGAGCGTAATGTTCGTGCCGCTGCCCAATGAATATACACCCGCCACATCGGCGTTCAGTACGCTCGAATTGAGCTGCATAGGGTTAATGGTGATCTTTTCACCGGCAATATCAAACTTTGCGTCCAACCGGGCAATGGTGATATTGTGCAGGTTACGGAAGGGAAAGGCAAACTTGCCGACGCTGATGAGCGGCTGGTAATTGATCAGCGCCGCATTTTCCAATTGCAGTCCCACCGTTCCGTTAATGGATCGCGGCACCAGGCCCCCCGTGTTATTGATGCGGCCGCTAATGTCCGCCTTTGCGGAAAGAAAGCCTTTTAGATTTTCCGCTGTGATCGCTTTGAGCCCGAAGTTATCAAAGGAATTAAAAAAATGATTGACATCCACTTGATTGACCAGCGCACTCATTGCAAAGTTATTGTGGTTTAGTAAACCTTTAATTTGTAAAGAGCCATCGGCATTTTGCAGGCTGACGTTCTTTAGCCGGACGATCCCGTTATCCACCCCAATATCGGCTACCGCATTGGTCGCTAAGAACTTAAAGTAATGCACGTTAGCGGCCCGTATGTGCATGTTCACCTTAGCCTTATTGAGCACCACGCCCAATTGGTCCACTACATTGCCGCTGTTGCGGCTCTCTTTTGCCGGGGCTGCGTTCAAAAAGCCCAGGAACTCGCCTACATATAGCTGTGGGCTGGTGACCTGCCAGTTTAGTAAAATCTTTTCCGGGGCGTTATAATAGAAATTCAGGAAATTGTTGACCCGTCCCTGCATATAGACCACACTTCGCCCGCTTTGCAGCCGGATATTGTTCAATAGCAAATCATTGCCCACAAATGCTAGCGATAGTGAAGTGTTTTTAAAAAACAAATGGCGCGCCAGATAGCTGATATCGGCATTTTTTATCGCAATAGCGCCGCTGACCAGCGGTTTATTGATGCGGTAATTAACAATATCCGCCTTATAGTGCAATGACATGCCGGCTGTTCCCTTACTGAATTTAACCGTATTGCTGCCCAACAGGCCATTCAGGTCCGCTACCGGGAAATCAGCCCGGAAATTACCCGTCGCGATCGGTTTATCCAGATTACTGATGCTGCCGGTATCGATGGCGAAAGGCAGGCCCTTATAGTTGCCGCCAAAATGGAACAACCTGATGGCCGAATTGGCATCGCTGAAGTCCTTAGCCTTATCCCGCTGATTCAAAAAAACGCCTTTAAAATTACAGTTGCCGATCGTGCTTCCCGGTATCGTCAATACATTATCCTTTACCTCCGCCGTCACCAATAACAAAGGATCTTCGGGACTGCTAAAACTGCCTGAGAGCTGCGCGTCCACCGCAATGGGCTTTGACAAATCGAACCTGTTGAGCTTCATGGAAATATTCGGCGCCAGCAGAGCAGCAGCATGGCGCCAGAGCAGAGCAGGGGCCGTAATATGGAAACTAAAATCAGCGGGTACCTTATCCATGCCAAAACGGGCAATGATGGTAAAGGCATCACCACCGATGCTAAAATCATCCGAACGCACACTGATATTACCGGTGCGCCGGTTATAGCCGCCTGACAGTTTTCCTTCCACCAGTTTGTCTTTTATAAAGCTCCCCAGTAAGGTATTAAAAGCCATGCTTTTCGCCTGCACGCTCATCTCCAGCGCCGCATTCCATCCGGTGTCCAAAAAGGCGACTTTGCATTGCAGTTCATTAATATCAAACCGAAATAGCTTGTGCGCTTTTCTATCATCCACGCTCAGCAACATCTTATTAAAACTGAATTTATTCAGCTCCGCAGAAGAACCTCCCGCACCGCTGCTTTTTGTCGCGTTCGGCTTAAATACCGAGGTATTGCTATAACCCGTACCATCCGTAAATATATCCACCACCGCGTCATTAATGGCCACATGGTCAATCACTACATCGCCCTTTAATAAAGCCGCTGTATTCACCGCCACATCAACATTGCCCGCCTGCAACAAGGTATGCCGGTGCCTGGCCCATTGCTTATCCTTCAGGGACACCTGAACTAACTTTACCGACAATTGCGGAAAATTCTCCAAAAAGGAAGTCTTGACACCGCCCACCGCCAGTTGATCGTCTAAATCTTTATTCAATTCCGCCGTCACCAGCGACAGCACCTTCGCCTTATGCCCCGAAATGTAAACGGAAAGGCCCACAAGCAGTATGACCAGCAACAAAAGCAAACTGCCCAGCATTTTAAATGTTATTTTTAACCAACGTGGCATTAAGTGATTTTATACAAAAAAGCGACGAAGGGTGAATTTGTTTGAAGACGGCCGTCCTAAGCCAGCAAACCACGCTGTTCATTTAAAATATTAACCATCTTCCGAATAGACTCGTCCATGCCAGGCTCATCAAAAGAATGACTGTTAAACCACTCCAAATGTTTTGATGGAAGGGCTGTCCGATTGTTTCCAACGTGTTTTCCATTTAGCACCGCAAGTTTGAAGCGCCGATAAAAGCCGATATCGTTCACTTTTTCTCGGTATTGTCATCGCCAAACACGCCTTCCAACATCAGGAAAAAGTTAAGAAATGATAAGATATACATTTTTTCGAAATTAAAATTCATCCCCAATCGGTAAAATAAAAGAGGCTCTGCCAAAGGTTTAACCATACCACGGTGGGTTAGTCAAAGAGTAAAACGTCCCTTACTTGATTGTATAGCTGAATTTGGATCACTTCCGGATTTCTTTTTTGTACTCATTTATGGAAGCGTTGGCATGAACGATTAAATTAAAAGAAAAACAACGAAAAATGTTTAAAAAATTAGTGCTAAAAAGGCTAATGGTGGAGATTCTGATGAATGTGACCACACCATTTCGACGCAAGAGGATAATAGCTATGCGGGC
>Ga0302315_10001520_pt1 | contig 23348 bp, 12 predicted proteins | sample III_Palsa_N3_1_FD_200532 | JGI IMG/M metagenome (GOLD analysis project Ga0302315, IMG submission 200532) | Peat permafrost microbial communities from Stordalen Mire near Abisko, Sweden - III_Palsa_N3_1 | ecosystem: Environmental > Terrestrial > Soil > Palsa > Peat permafrost | place: Sweden...
TCCAGTAAACACTTACCCGATAACAGCAAGCGGCGCGGTTGATAATAATTATAATATAAGCTATGTGGCTGGCACCTTAACCATCGGCAAAGCAGCGTTAACTATTACTGCCGATAACCAAAGCAGTACTTATGGCTCGCCCATCCCAACACTTACGGCCAGTTTCAGTGGCTTTGTGAATGGGGATACACAGACAAGTTTGACCACGGCACCAACATTAAGTACAACAGCAACATCTTCATCGCCAGTAAACACTTACCCGATCACAGCAAGCGGCGCGGTTGATAACAATTATACTATAAGCTATGTAGCCGGAACATTAACCATTGGTAAAACTGCTTTGACTATCACCGCTGATAATAAAAGCAGTACTTATGGCTCCCCTATCCCGACACTTACGGCCAGCTATAGCGGCTTTGTAAATGGTGATACACAAGCAAGTTTAACTACAGCGCCAACTTTGAGTACTACCGCAACATCTTCATCTCCGGTAAATACTTATCCGATAACAGCATCCGGCGCGGTGGATAATAACTATACCATCAGCTACGTGGCAGGGACTTTAACCATTACACAAGCTGTACGGACGCTTACCTTTAATGCCCTGCCCGGAAAAACCTATGGCGATCCGGATTTTGATCCGGGTGCAACGGCCAGCACGGGTGAAATGGTATTATATACCAGCAGCAATGCTAGTGTAGCCACTATTGTTAATGGTGAAATACATATCACTGGTGCCGGGAGTACATTAATAACGGCTACCCTGGCAGCTAATTCAAACTATTCCAACACACCAACGGCAAGTCAGGGATTAGTGGTTTATAAAGCCAACCAAACCATTAGTGTGATCAGCATACCAACACTGATCAAAGGAAGCACCTATGACCTTAGCGTGATCACAGCTACCTCCGGCCTGCCGCTTACATTTACCATAAGCGACCCTACCATAGCCAGCGTACAGGGGCAAACATTAAATGCATTGCATATCGGCACCACCAACCTCACTGTAACACAGGCAGGGGATAATAATTATAATGCCGCGCCAAATGCCGGCGCCCTAATTACGGTGAGCGATGTGGCAGGGGATGAAATAGTAGTACACCAGGCAGTTTCGCCAAACGGCGACGGTATAAATGACTTTTTCTTGATAGAAGGCATTAAAAACTATCCTGATAACCAGGTAACTATTGTAAACAGGAATGGTGTAAAAATATATCAGACGCGCAGTTACGACAATGCCTACCGTGTTTTTGACGGGCACTCCAATATCACCGGGGCGCTGCAACAGGCCGGGACGTATTTCTATCTGTTAGAATATTCAGTAAATGGCGAGAGCAGGCGTAAAACAGGCTTTTTAGTACTAAAATATCAGTAAAAAAATGAAATTGAAACCCATAAAAATTGTGATTGCCACTACGCTGGTAAGCACCCTGTTTTTTTTAGCCACAAAAGCAAACGCGCAGAACAGCCAGTTCAGCTATACGCAATATATGGATAACCTGACGCCATTTAACCCGGCTTATTCACTGCTGGATAAGGCGGCTTCGGTGAGTACGCTGGGCCGGAAACAATGGCTTGGTGTGGATGGTTCGCCTACCACTTTCCTCGCCGATGCAAATATCCCGTTGGAATCCATTAACGGATCGGCAGGGCTTATTGTGCTTAATGACCAGTTTGCCATTGAGCATCAAACAGAAGTGAACGCCTATTTCGCAAAGGCGATCCAGTTAAATGCCACAAACTATTTAGCGGTATCATTAAACGCTGGCATACGGAACTATGTGGCTGATTATACAAGCCTTGATGCCGGCGACCCGGTATTTATGAACAATGTAAGGCAAACCAAACCTAATTTAGGCTTTGGCGTAATGTATTATACCGATTGGTATTACGTTGGCATATCTGTACCGGAATTAACCGTAACCAGTTTGGGTACGGCATCGGTACAGAACAATGAGGACTTCGAAAACCATTATTATTTCGCGGCGGCTTTGCTTGATAATGTAAGCGACGATGTGATCTTTAAACCGGCAACACTGGTGTCTTATGTAAAAGGAGTGCCGCTTATTGCCGATATTTCGGGCACGTTCATTTTAAAGCAAACTATAGGATTTGGCGTAAATTACCGTACCAATAACGAGATGGCGGGCATCTTAACCATAAATGTCGACGGATTCCATATTGGCTACAGCTACCAGTTCGGCGTTGCTTCTGATAACCTGGGCGGATTTAATATGCCTACGCATGAAATCACCCTCAGCTACCGCTTTGGTAAAGGAGCCGCTAATCCTAAATTATTGTAAGGCATCAAAGACGGTTGATGAGCTTTAAGAAACATCTTATACTCGTTTCGATCCTAAAAAAATTAACAAAAAGCCACCTTTACGCTATTGCAAAGGCGGCTTTTAAACCAATTTTCAGTATTGCGATAATGTGCAGAGGCACGGTTTAGGGTCTTATTAAATTTAAGGTTGATCAGTTATGCCGCCCGCTTTCCAATATGCTTAAACGCGCATATAGTTCAGCAATACAGGCTTCATCAAGCAACCACTTAGGTTTATTTATTTCATCAGGATTATTTGTCCAGCTCCTGGTTAAAAACCCATACTTATCATGTGAATTCTCCCAGGCATAATTCAAATCTTTATTAATGGCGGCTATGTAGCTGTAATTATTATCTACATGATATAAAGCTTCGTAACCCCTGAATAATACCGTAACAAACCAGGGCAGGTCTATCCTCATGGAAAGGTGCGGATCATGTTTTTCCTTACTAAAATGCAGATAGATGTTCTTAGCAATAAGCTGCGCGTTATCCAGGTATTTTTTGTCGTTTGTGAATTGATATAACATAACAGAAGCTTCCAGCACCGAGCCTGAATTATAGCTGTAGTATCGTTTACCTATGCTCCCATCAGCGGTCTTTTTATCATTCCAGTAAATGCCGTCGGGGTCGCTTAAATTAGTTTTCATCCAGTTATAAAAACGTTTACCCCAGTTAAGATAGGCGGTGTCGTTTGTTGCTTTATATAATTTAAGTGCCACAAGCATAGCCATTCCATTACTACAGGCTGGTTTTTGATCTTTATGACCCTCCAGCCAATAAATGCCGCCCCCTAACTGATCACTCCATCCGCTGATAATGAATTTGAAAACCTGTTTGCCCCGTTCAAGGTAAAGCGGATTTTTAGTATTGAAATAAATTTCAAGGTACTCGATACCAACAAGCCCGTTATCATCATAATACCGGTCTGTTTTTTCAAGGCTTGCAGGATAGGCCTGGTAGCCTATGGGCAAACGTGTTGTATCCCGGTATTTTTCCATGCCGGTTACAAGGCTATCCATATAGGGCAGGTACTTTTTTCTTTCTTCGGGAATTTTAAGTAATACATTGGTGGCTGATACCACACCCGAAAAAGGCCACAGAAAACTTACCGCCTTTGACTGTACTTTATCACCCTGGAAATAATCGAGCGTGGCTGTATTATTTGACGGGAAGTTTTCAGAAAACAAGCCTGCGTAGGCCGGTACACGGTAATGTTGCCATATATCCGCATATATTTTCTCAGCACGGTGCAGATCCACCTTTGAAAGTGCGCTTTGCTGTGCAACGGCGCTTTTTAAACCAAAGCAAAGAGAAGCCACTGTTAGCAGGCCTACAAACAATTGTTTTTTGATAAAACCAGGATACAATTTGATACTATTTTATTTGTTAAATATTTATTGAACCGACGGAGGCGGAATTTTACTACCCCATGCTTTATTTGGCGTACTGCCCATTGCAAAAGTTAGTTTCCCGCCACGCATTAACTCATCGCGGTACATCCAGCAATTACTTAACGGTTTGCCATTAAACTCTGCCGACTGTATGTACATGTTTTGCTTTGAATTATTTTTTGCTACAATAACCAGTGTTTTGCCATTCCCAAGCGCAATGGTGGCTTTATCAAACACAGGGCTGCTTAGCTCAATTATAGGTTTGGCATCGGTAAAGCCTTTAACATCAAATATGCCAAGCGCCGTCATTACATACCATGAGCCTAACTGGCCCTGGTCTTCATCCTGCCCGTAGCCATAACCATGTATGGGCTCGATACCATAGAACTCATCGCATATAGTCCTTGTCCATTTTTGGGTAAGCCATGGCTTGCCCGAGAAATTAAATAACCAGCTGATGTGCAGGCTAGGCTCATTACCATGGTTATAAATTGAGGTTATACCGGCAAATGCATTGATAGTTTTCCCACCGCCGAAGCCATCTTTTTCGGATTTTTCGAAGATATCGTCCAGGTTATCATTAAAATATTTTTTTCCTTGCGCGGCAATTAACGCCTGTGGGTTTTGCGGCACGTAGAAGGTATATTGCATGGCATTGCCTTCCTGGTAACCACGCCATGGCGCATACGGGTCAAACTTGTCTATAAATTTCCCGTTTTCGTATTTAGGCTGGATAAGCTTATTTGCCGGGTTATACAAATACCGCCAACCGTTTGAAAGCTTGATAAACTTTTTATAATCGTCGGTTTTACCTAAGGACTTAGCTAACTGTGCCGCAGCAAAAGCGCTGAAACTGTATTCCAAGGTATGGGAAGCTGAAAAATCAGAGCCCGTTGTATCCGTAATAAAATTCCTTCCGTCACCTTCTAAAAATGGCACATAACCATATTTAACAAATGGTTTTACATCCATTTTCCCTGAGCCCGGTTTCCTGTTATACCAGCCCAATTCATTTGCCCTTACAGCTTTGTAGGCCAGGTTAATATCGTAATCCCTTATACCTGCCTGGTAAGCCGCGGCTACGGTGAGGCCCACAAAGTTTGTGCCCACGCCTGATACATATTCGCTGTTGGCTATACCATCGCCAAACCAGCCTTTATCTTTATATAACTGCAATTGGGTATGTACAAAGTTTTCGTACCAGCCGGGGTATGATAACGACCATAACTGAGTCAGATCCCAATAAGCGCCCCATATAGCATCAGTATTGATAAAATCATACTGGTGGCCTGTTTTAGTTATTGGCATTTTACCAACCAGGCCGCCGTGTTTCGGATAATCGCCGTTTACATCGCTGGCTATGCCCCTACCCAATAAGGCATGAAAAAGGCCCGTGTAAAACTTTATTTTACTGGTATCATCATTACCCGCAACAGTTAATTTACTAAGCTCATGCTGCCACGTTTGCTGCGCTTGCTTTTTAGCCTGATCGAAAGACAGGTTAGCGGCCTCGGCTAGCAGGTTTGCTTTTGCATTATCCTCGGAGGTGTATGATAAGCCTACCTTTATCTCTATTTTTTCGTTAGCGGTGGTTTTATAATCTAAAAATAAGCCTGCGCCTTTTCCTTTGGCTGCTGTTGATTGTTGCTTTATTCCATTTGCATTGAACGAGCCTACATCAGCAGGTTTTTTACTTAGCTCGCCATAAAAATACATTAACACCTTACCTTCCGGATCATAGATCTTTACATATTTTGGATAGGTGTTTACAAACCCTTCAAAATGCGTAGCATCTATCATGTGGATGCCTGCATCAGTAACGGGGCCGCTTTCGCCCTGTACATTGCCAATATCAAGTATAATGTGCGACTGATCACTTGCAGGGAAAGTATAACGGTGAAAACCTACCCTTTTAGTAGCTGTAAGTTCAGCGGTGATCTGATAATCATCTAAAAGCACTTTATAATAACCCGGTTGTGCAAGCTCGTTTTTACGATCGAAGTGCGAACGGTAACCGCTGCCCGGCGTATCCAGTGAACCCGGTTTAATTTTTAACGGGCCGGTAGTTGGCATAAAGCTTACACCGCCAACCTGCCATTCATGAAAATGAACAAATCCCTCGATGGAGTTTTGGCGGGTATCGTAACCTACAGCTTCCCATCCCTGGTCGTTACCATAATGGCCGTTTGTTGATGGCGCCAATTTGGCCATTCCATCGGGTACTGCTGCGGGCGTGTAAAAAAACCAGCGACTATGAGCGGTGCCAATATTAGGGTCGACATATTTTAACAGGTTTTGTGCCTGCAGGCCGCCTGAAAACAATAAGGCAGCAAGGATGAGCATGAATGATCTTATATCTTTTTTCATTTAAATTTTATTGATGATGGGCCGTTTATAACGGCTGATTATTTATATTTTGAAAGCAGCACTTCAACCCTTTCCATCCATGCCTGGTCAACACCCTCCAAATTGGTGTACCTACCGGCTCCATTCAGGCTGGCGAAATTGTAATAACCAAAACTGACGGGATCGCGAAGCACTACATTTATGCCATCGATATTTGCCTTGGCATAGGTAAGCCAGTTGCTGTTATTATCGGCCTCGTACAGCTTTATCATACCTTGCGAAGCCCAGCCACACCAGGCGCCGTTAACCCTTATATCGGCTGTATTAAAAATAAATACATTGTAGTTTTTATCATATAAGGTTGCTATCATGGCATTACCCAGGTTCTGCGCTTTTGTTAAATAGGTATTATCATTCATCGCATCACCATAATCTAAAAAGGCCTCTATCATAATAGCGTTGTCATAAGTAAATATCTGGGTGTGCTTAACACCGCTGCTATCAATTTCCCATACATACAAACCTGTGGTATTATCAAGCATTGTGCTTTGCAGCCATTTATTTATTGATACCGCCCAATTACGGTAAGTTGTATCGCCCGTTATTTTATATAAGCGCGAAAACAATTGTAAAGCAACGCCATTGCTTTGAGTAGGTTTATTGGGTTTGGTTGTGTTCCACCAAAAACCGCCACCATAATTAGTATCCCAAAGCCCGCTGTTTATTAACCAGTCGGCACAAGCTTCGGCCTTTGCTAAATAGGCTGCTTTATCGGTGCCTGTAGTTACATCATAGGCAGCAAGGAATATATCACCGCTCAATGAGTTATCATCCACATATTTTATACCCGATGCCCCGCTCCCATCAAGGTTTGCAGCAGCGAAATATCCGCCATGAGGATCTGTCTTATCCCACAAATTATCGAGCCACTTAAAAGTCGCATCCATTTTTGGAAGATATGAGGCATCGCCATGCGCTATTATTGCTGCATCGGCGTACATCTGGCTGGTATTATACCATTCGAAAGCGCCATTGGTATTGGTTGTGGTGTTTACCCGGTAGCTACCATAACTTGTAAGTAAATTGTTTACAATAAACCCATCTGTTTGCATTGCCTTGGTATAATATGCCGAAACTGTAGCACCGGAATCAGATGGCGGATTAACACCTTTTTGTTGTACTATTTTATCCTTACTGCACGATGCTGTTAAAATTATTAAAACAGCCATCCCTCCATATAAAATATTTTTCATGTTGTGTTGGGCGATTAAAAGCTAAAGCATATTTAAATATCTTATTGAATCTCGGCCCCTGCTTTTAATTCAGCTGCCGCTTCAATCATCATTACACCACTTAACTGGGTGGTCAGGTCGGTTTCGCCTGTTATAATTTGAGTCCAGTCGGGACTTGCCATATACGATGGCCTTGCAATGCCTTTAACATAAAGCGATTGTGCGTTATTTTGCAAAAACTGCTCATACTTAGTCCTGTCGGCAGCATCCAAAGCAGTCAGTTGAACCAGTAAGGTCATATAACGTACAGCAACACCCTTAAATAAACCACCATCGCCTTGTCCTTCATTTTTTAATATGCCGTTTGTGACAAGGTTCGGATCAGCGATCTCGTTATTGGCCGTAAGTATGGCATCCTGCAGATAGCTCGGGTCTTTGGTGATATTATAAAGTTCAACAGCCGAGCCGATAAATAAGCCCTGATTATAGGTAAACACCCAGTCATCCACCTGCCCATCCTGGAGCCTGTTAATGCCATCCAGCACTTCGCCTGTGGTTGGGTTAACCAAGGTAGTTTTCATCCAGCTGTAAAGGCTTTTGGCTAAGGCAAGGTCTGAAGCGTTACCGAGTAATTCATACATCCGGCTGGCTAATATGGTCGCGTTGCCGGTGGCAGCTATATTTTTATAATATAACTGCGTTCTTTGCCAGGCAATACCACCTCCTTCAACAGTGTTGGAGCCACCCTGTATTTGGGTATACAGCGTTTGGGCAACGGTTAAATAAGCCGCATCATTGGTTATCTTATAATCGCGCAGGCTTGCATTGGCCAGCCAGCCCATATCATCATAAAATTCATTTGGGTATGCCCCACCGTTTGCTACTTCAATACCATTCAGCAGTGCTTTCATGCGCAGGGTGTAAAGTGTGTTTTTAGTTCGTAAATAACCATCGGTCAAAACATCCAGCATATTTGCATTCGGCCAGTAATTAAAGGTGGTAGTCCCGCTGTTATTCTGAATAAAGTAGTTCCCATCTATTGATATGAACGTTTGATAAGTAGCGGTTTGCAATGAATCGGCAAGCGACGCGTAATTATAAGTTACGGTTGTTACCGGGGGTGAAACCGGTGGCTTATGCGGTGTTACAGGGTCATTACTTTTTGAGCAGGAGCTTACCACCAGCACAATAACTAACATTTGTACAATTGCCGCGTAATTAAAGTGTTTGAATTTCATAATAGATAGATTAAGATGTAATGGGTTACAACTAATAAAGCTGTAACCCATTTTATTGTTTATTGTATGGTAATCGAATTGGTATAATTAGCTGTAGTCGGGCCAAAGTTCACATTAACATTACAACTTTTGTTATTTGCACTCGGATCAATCTTAAACGTATAATTGTATTGCGAATTATCAACCAGGTACATATAGTAGTAAGATAATTGTGTACTGGCAGACGGATCGTTGTTATTAGAATTTATACTTCCCCACCATTCAATAACCTGGTTTCCTGATGAATCCATTTCGGTAAACTTGTATTTGTACCGGCTGTCGGCACCATACGATTCTACCGGGAAAACTATAGTTTGATTATCGGCTTCCCATTGGCTGTTGCCTATGTACGGCAAATTAAACCAAACCGCATTATCCGGCGAAGAAAATATGCCCACAGATACGATCTGCGTGATAGTTGCAGCGGCATTGCTCAGATCCAGAGAAATCCTATATACATTTTTAGTACCGGTTACCGTTGTGCTTCCGTTTAATACAACGTTGGTATTGTTTTGTATAGAATATACTGTAGGTGTTCCGGTGGTATTATCAACCATAGTGTAGCTTCCTGGTGCTAATGAAGTATACAGCTCAAAAAGGCCATCGCCGGTTTTTTTGAAAGGTATTGCTTTGGAAAGATCAGTGCCGCCTTCTGTAGCCGAGCCGGTAAGGTAAAGTGCGTTAGGAAGCACAGCAAACCCTGCAGGCCTTGTCAATTGTATGGTACGACTTGTGGTGCTAACCACATTATTGGTTACTTTGGAAACAATAACCGCCCATTTAAGTGTTCCTGTGCCTAATGAAGCTACGCCAGCCAGCGATGCAGCCGTATTTAACTCCTTTTGTGTTATGGTTGCCTGTGCTTGTACGCCCGAACCATCGGAAAGCACTTTATAAACCGGGTTACTGAAATTACCATTCGGTTTATCAAAAGCCACCTCGTATAACACCAGATCAGGGGTTGGGGCAGGATTCCACTTGAATACGATGCTTGGCCCAGTTGCAGGCACCAGCGTTACGCTGGTGTCATTGCCTGGGGCGGTTAAGGTACTTACCGGGGGCACACTCGTGCTAAGGGATCTGACATCCTTTTTACACGAGGTAAAAGCCATTGCGATTAACATTACCGCGAAGCTTAAAAGAAATATTTTTTTCATTTTCTGATTTTTTAATTTGATAGTTAATTTTAATAGCCCGGGTTTTGCGTTAAATTTTTATCAAGGCTGACATCCCCACTTGGTATTGCCCATAAATAATCCCTGTTAGCATTAAACGTGCGTTTTTGAGCCCTGATATAGCCATTATCGGTACTCAGATCGCCTGAGAACCTGGCGCCATGAGCGTACCCATTTAAAACAACTTCAGATGTTTTCCATCTCCTGATATCATCAGTTCTTAAACCTTCCAATGCTAATTCTGCCCTTCTTTCGCGCCTGATAATAGTAGTTATATCACCTGGGCCTGGATAAGCTAATGCGTTAGGATCGGTAAAACCAGCCCTTGTACGTAAGGCGCCGATGGTTCCGTTCCAGATAGTAGCATTCATTTGCCCCAGGCTGTTTTCAGCTTCTGCATAATCAAGCAATATCTCGGCATATCTGAATAAATGGAGGTTTAAACCTGATACATAATTGATCTGCGCAGTTGGGTCGAAATATTTACGCCAGTAATAACCTGTTGGCGAAGAACTTTGCCTGCCACCAACGTATTCGTCGGGCCCGTTAGGGTTAGCCGGGGTATCTGAAGGGTCGCTGCCTGGTTTTATGTAAATAGTTTTGTTGGTGCCGTTAACACCACCTTCACTATTCCATTGATATCCGTCATAAACAACGGTTGCGGTTAACCTTGGGTCGCGGTTTACATAAGGGTTATTTATATCATATCCCGAACCTGCATCGGTTATACCTTTACCATTCAGCATAACGTAATCCTCAACCAGTTCTTCTGTTGGCGACATACCGCTTACACGCCCACCTACAGATAATGGGGCAAAGTCCCAAAAATCCTGCCAGGTGCGTATGGTAGGTACGTATTGCAACGAAAGTATAGTTTCGCTATTGGTTTTGTTTACTGTCGCATTGCTAAACAGATCGGTATAATTTGCATTTAATGAGTAGGTACCGTAATCGGCCTGGTCATTTATAAGCTTTTGGCAAACAGTTACCACATCAGCCATCCTGTTGCCCTGGTATAATAATACCCTTGCTTCAAGCGCTAAAGCGGCCCCTTTGGTGATCCTTCCGTTTTGGCTTGCAGGAAGCTGATCTTTTGTAGGCAGATCAGGTATGGCTGCATCCAGCTCAGAAAGGATAAAGCTTACTACCTGTGCTTTTGGGGTACGTGGTATTACTTTGGATTCATCCGGGGTAATATCATTTGTAACCAATGGCACATCGCCGTACCAGTTTGTTAGGTTAAAATGCTCATAGGCGCGTATAAAACGCGTTTCGGCTATTAACCTTGCAATAGTATCCTTAGGCAGGGTAGTGTTCTGACCAATATTGGCCAAAAACTCGTTACACGACTTTATACATGAATAATAGTTTGACCAATCATTTGCAAACGTTGCTGTTGCAGCCGTTGCGTTTCCGCTGGGTATAACGGTAAGGTCACCTGATGAAGAAAAGGCATTATCAGAATAAGCTTCCTCGTTAAAATACAGCCCGTCGTTATAAATTAAACTGTAATTATTATATAATGCATTGTACACATTAGCATTAACTGTCCAAAAAGTAAGGCTCGAAAACCTGTCAGTTGGTGCAATGTTCAGTTTTCTACATCCCGATATTGCTATTGTTGATACTAAACTTACAATGAAGAGCTTTTTTAAAAGTTTCATATCTATATTTTTAAAATGTTATAATTAAAAAGTTAAATCAAGGCCCATACCGTAAAATATAGGTAACAAGTACCCTCTGCCACTTGTCGAAGTGGAATTCAGGGCCACGTTATTGCCAAATTCTGATGTTTCAGGGTCAACAAACTTTAAACTTGTAATCGTTGCCAGGTTTTGGCCTATAAGCGATATCCTGGCTTTTTCAATACCGATTTTTTTGGTAAGGCTTTTAGGGAGTGAATATCCAAGATTTACATTTTTCAACCTTGCATAGGCCGCGTTAAATTCAAAGAGATTTGACCCGTTTTGCCAGTTATTTGTGTTTGAGGCTGAACCTGATATGGCTAACCTCGGGAACCTGGCATCAGTATTTTCCGGAGTCCAGAAATCGGTTTGATGCTCATAAAGCGTAGCGCCATAATTAGCCTGGTAAGGCTCAACCAGTTCGCCCCTTAAAAACTCATCCCTTTTACCAACACCTTGTATAAATACCGTCAGATCAAAACCTGCGTAAGCTATCCTGTAAGTAAATCCAAATGTGTATTGTGGAAAAGGATTACCTAATTCGGTTTTATCCTGAGCGTTTATTACACCATCACCATTTAAATCTTTAAACTTCACGTCGCCCACGCCAACCACAGCTCCTGCCGGTTTAGGCGAGTTGTTTATATCGGCCTGGTTTTGATAGAAACCATTTGTTTCATAACCATAGTATTCGGTTATAGGCTGGCCTACTTTTCTGATCAGTTGAAACACATCTTCATTATCAATTTCCTGGGTTGCATTTCCGGTTAGTTGTAATAATGTATTCTTATCATTGGCTATGTTTGCACTAAAGCTTTGGGTAACTTTTTTAGATCGTAAAGTGTAAGTTACTTCAGCTTCCCATCCCTGGTCTTTAACTTTAGCAACATTGGCATCAGCCGGGCCTGCTCCATAAATCAAAGGAATATCAGATGGGGCTTGCAAAATATCACTGGTTATTTTGTTAAAATAGTTGAATGAACCGGTAAGCTTATCGTTGAATAAACTAAAATCGGCACCCAGGTTAAATGTTGCGGCCCTTTCCCATGTAAGATTAGGGTTTGACTGGTATGTACCTGCGCCGCCTACCGGAACGTTATTAAATCCGTAAGCGCTGGCATAGTTAAAATAGGTGGTTTGATATTGGTAATCCGTAACGTTTTGATTACCAAGCACACCGTATGATGCCTTTAACTTCAGGCTGCTGAGGACGTTTCTGAACTGCTGCATAAAAGACTCATCTGTTATCAGCCATCCTGCATTTACAGAAGGGAAAAAACCGGTCCTTTTACCTGGTGCAAATTCAGATGATCCGTCTACACGAAAAACGAAATCTAAAAAGTACCTGTGCTTATAGTCGTAATTTGCACGGCCATACGCCGAAAGCAGGCTGTTGGCACTTACAGCAATACTATTAGTTGAGTTTACAGGGTCAATTATAGTACCTGTTGTAGAGGTTCCTAACAATGGATCGGTCATGCTTTTTGATAATTGAAACCCTCTTTCGCTATAGCTTTCGCTTGAAACACCGAGCGTTACGTTAAAGTGGTGATCTTTAATATCTTTGGCATAATTAGCATATATCTGGGTGTTAAATAGCTCCGATTTAGCATTGCCATCTATAACGGCAAAGTCGTTACCATATACGCCCTCGGGTATATAGTCAACCTCTTTTCTATCATAAAAGCTGCCGTTATTATCAAGGGTACCGCCAAACACACCTGTTAAGGTTAAGCCTTTAATGATAGTTAAGGTACCGTTCAGGTTTCCGAATATCTCATCATTATCTGCCTGGTTAAACCCACCTTTTTCCAGAACGCCATATTCATTATACTGAGAGGCTACCGGGTTGGTTAGATAATCGCCCTGGGCATCCTGCCAGTTATAATTTGCAGGTACGCGGTTAGCATCAGCAATAATGTTGTTATCGCCAACACTGTTAGTTTTATTACGGCTTTTGGTATAGTTTAGGATAGCGTTAAATTTAAACTTGCCAATTATAGAAGTTTGATTTAAGCGCAGATTATATTTTTGATATCCAAAATTAGCACCTGAACCACCATTACCAATGAAATTGCTCATTTGATCCTGGTAACCGGCCGATACAAAATAGGAGTTGGTTTCGCCACCGCCGGTAACACTTATGTTTTGTGATTGCTGGGGCGCATTATATACCAGATGGTTTATATCCCAGGTGCCAGTGCCTTCACTCGCAATTTGTTGTATTTGCTCAGGTGTATAAGCAGGTGGCAGGCCTGAGTTAACAAGCGCTTCGTTTTTATAATAGGCATTGTCCGAAGCACTAACCTTTTTCACCAATACATCAGGTACCTGTAAACCATAACTGCCATTATAGGTTACCGTTGGTTTTTGATTTAGCTTTCCGCTTTTGGTAGTAACTAATATTACACCGTTAGCCGCACGTGAGCCGTAAATAGCTGCCGAACCCGCATCCTTTAATATGGTAACGCTTGCAATGTCGTTAGGGTTTATGGTATTTAAACTACTGCTGCTTTGCGATACGATACCATCAATTACCAATAACGGATCATTATTACCAGTTGTACCTACGCCCCTTATGTTAACTACAACGTTACTACCAGGGTCGAGTGTGTTTTGCTGGATAATTAAATTGGGAGATTCACCCTGTAAGGCCTGAAAAGCATTCAAGACAGGCTTGTCGCCAATATCCTTAGCGCCAACGGTACTTATCGCGCCATTAATATTGGCCCTGTTTTGTGTACCATAACCAACAACCACTACTTCATTAAGATCGGTGTTGATCTCCTTAAGCCTTACGTTGATCATCAAATCGTTACCAACAGGAATTTCCTGCAATGCAAAGCCAACGAAACTAAATTGTAATACCGCGCCATCAGCTACCGATATGTTGTAGTTTCCGTCCTTATCAGTAGTAACAGCGTTTTGTGTATTCCCTTCCCTTACGGTTACGCCGGGTAATGGCATACCACTGGTGTCTGTTACTTTACCTCTAATCGTCTTCTTAACTGCCTTTTCAATAGGTACTACAGGCTTTTTGGTGATCAGGATGGTGGTATTTTCAATAACATAGATCAAAGGCTGGTTATTGAAACAAACATCAAGCGCTTCTTTTAGCGTTGTGTTTTCAAGATTTAAGGTTACCGGCTTTGCCAGTTTTAAATCCTCTGCGTTATATAAAAAGTCGTAGCTTGTTTGTGCTTGTATCTTTTCGAAAACTTCTCTAATAGTAGCTTTTTTCAGCTTTAGAGTAACCTTTTGAGCATAAGTTGCGGCAGACACCTGTAAAAAGGTTGCTGTTAGCAAAATAAGGGTTAGTTTCATAACGAGCAGTGGTTTACGAATGCAGCAAGGTTGCTTACTGCAAATAAAATCAGTAAAATTTTTATACATTTGAATGTTAGGTTAATTAATTGATTGTATTAGCTGCAATTGGTTTTGATTATCTGGCATTAAGCCCTTGGGCTTATAACCAGGGGCGGTACGAACGCTCCTGGTTTACTTTTTTTACAGATAACCGTTAGTAGGATGTATTGAATCACTCCATAACCGTTATCCTCCTTCCTGAAATTGTAAAATGAACTTTCCCGATCTTTTCCAGATACTGTAATAATTCGGTGATGCTTTTTGACCGGTAAAATGTTCCGCCGAATTGTTGATCGTTAAAGGTGCCACGATACTCAACATCAACGTCGTACCAACGCGATACCTTTTTCATAATACCTGTAATATTATCATCATTGAATATAAAATAGCCGTTCTTCCAGGCCATGGCATCATCAATATTAGCTTCAGATACTGCAATATTGTTTGAATTGTTGCTGATAACTGCCTGTTGCCCAGGTTTTAGTAACGATAAGGAATTGTTTTTTGTAACCTGAACTGATCCTTCTAATAAGGTAGTTGTAATTTCATCATCATCGCTGTAGGCCGCAATGTTAAAATGTGTGCCCAACACCCTTACCTGCACATTATTAATGCTTACATAAAAAGGTTTATCTTTATTTTTCGCTACTTCAAAATATGCTTCGCCGCTTAGCTTAACACGCCTGTCGGTACCTGTAAATGCTGTTGGATAGGTTATGGATGATGCAGCATTTAGCCACACTTTAGTACCATCGGGCAATACAACCTGGTATTCGCCGCCTTTTGGAGTTGATAAGGTATTATAGCCTACCTGGTTATCGGCAACAAGTTTTTTATTGGTGATGTTATATATAATTTGCCCATTACGGGTTTTCAGCACATTACTGGCACCGGTTTTAGCCAGCACGCCATTTGCAGCGTTAGCAAGCAAAATTACTTTGCCATTGGCCATGGTTAAAGTAGCTTTTTTGCTGCCGGGTACAATCATGGTAGGACTTTGATTGTTGGCTAACCTGTTTGCAGTTTTTATTACATTATTTTTATGGTTGATGAGAAGCACCCCAGCCGTACTAAACACCAGCAACGCGGCAGCAATACGCAGCCATGATTTTTGATAGAACTTAATTACTTTAGGCTGATGCTCCTGTAACAGCACTTGGGTGAACCTTGGGTCAGACTTGATACTGTTTAGTACTTCCTGTGATTGCCTTCCGCGAAATTCCGGGCCTTCATCCAAAGTGAGCAATTCTTCATCAATAATATCAACTATTTCATCCGGGTCAGAATTATTCAAATAATCTAATAGTTCAATACAATCAGCACGGCTTATCGTATTGTTAAAATATTGATGCAATAAGCTGTGCAGCTTTGCTTTTTTCATGTTCTATTGGTTTATAATGTCCCCGGGATGGGTGGTTTATAATAACAGAACACAAAACACGGATGGTAGGACTAGTGGAAATAAAAATAAATGAGAAGTTGTGTAATTTATGTTATTTATGAGATGTAGTGCACCATATTACAGCTTATGGTGCACTAATTATAATGAAACCTGATCATACAAAATGAGGGCATAAATAATCGATATCAATTGTTTATTCATTCTTCAAACTCTTTACCGGGTTCATCAGCGCGGCCTTTATTGCCTGGAAACTGATAGTGATCAAGGTGATAGTGATCGCTGCTAAGGCTGACATGATGAATACCCCCGGCCCTATGCTGATGCGATAATCATATTTCATCAACCAATTTTGTAAAAAGTAATATGCCATAGGCGAGGCGATCAGGCAACTGATCACAACCAGCACGATAAAATCTTTTGAAAGCAATAACCATACTTGCGCTATGGTTGCGCCCAGCACTTTGCGAATGCCAATTTCCTTGGTACGCTGCTCGGCAACGTAAGCGGCAAGGCCAAATAAACCAAGGCAGGATATAAATATGGCCAGCCCGGCAAATATACCGGATAGCTTGCCGATCAGCACTTCGATCTGGAATTTGCTGTTATAATCCGCATCGACGAACCGGTAACCGTAAGGAAAACCCGGATCGTATTTATTAAAGATCGCCGTTATTTTCTCAACGCCTTCATGTGTTGGTATGTTGGGCGACAGCCTATAGATCAAATTATCCCCCGTAGCCGGATAAAACATCGACGGGTCGGCCGGGGCAAAGGGAGAGATCATCAAAGCATCCTTTACTACACCGATGATCCTGAGTTGCTGGCTTCCATTGGTCATTAATTGGTTTACCGGGTCTTTTAAACGCAGGCGTTTAACGGCGGCTTCATTCAATATAACATTATTTGAGTCGGCTTTTGAACCGGGAATAAAATCCCTACCCGCAACCAGTTTCATATCCAGCGTTTTAAAATAATCATCTGATACGCCGATATAGCCCATCTCGACCGTTTCTCCGGGTAATTTGCCAGGCCAGTGATCGATATCGCCATGTGAACCAACATCAGTAGCCGGGCTGGTAGCCATTGTAACAGATTTTACCAGGCCGCTTTGTATAAGCTCATTTTTAAGCGCCACATAATTGCGGTCAAGGTCGTCATTCATATCCGTTGCCATCAGGCGGTCAATATTATAACCTGTGGGCCTGTCTTTGGCGAATTTGATCTGCTGGTAAATGATCACCGTGCTAATAATGAGGGCAATGGAACAGCTAAATTGCACTACCACCAATATTTGGCGTGAAAGCGATTTGGATTTGCCGGCGCTTAACGAACCTTTTAAAACCTTAACCGGATTGAATGATGAAAGATAAAACGCGGGCTTCCCTCCTGCCAACAGTGCCGTAAGCGATACACAGCCGCCCATGATGAGCCAAAAAGTAAAATTGCTGAACGGAATAGCTATGGCTGTGCCGGTAAGGCTATTGAATGATGGCAATACCAAAGCTACCAGTACGAGGCAACATAAAAACGAGATAAAGGTAACCATTGCCGATTCGATCAGGAACTGAAATATAAGGTCGCTTCTTAATGAACCTATCGCTTTCCTTACACCAACTTCCCTGGCACGTTTTTCCGACCTCGCGGTAGACAGGTTGATAAAATTGATACAGGCGATAAGCAATACCAGCAAACCGATGATGCTGAACATATGCACATAATCGATAAAACCGCTTTTGGCAACGCCATTCTTGTATTCGCTATATAAGTGCCAGTCCTGCAGAGGTTGCAGAATAACTTTTGAATTCCGGGCATTGATATTTTCCGGTTCACTTTTCTCAATATCCCTTATTTTAGGTTCAACCTGTGCATAGGTGATACCCGGTTTTAGTTTTACAAATATTTGAAAATTGTTAAAACCAAAACCTCTGCTACGTGACGCTTTAACATAACTTTGTGTTTGCTCCAAATAGCTGAAGGGGAGAACAAATTTAAACTGGAAAGACGAATTTGCAGGCAGGTCATTAATTACCCCGGTTACCTTAAGGTCATGCAGATCATCAACTTTTACAATTTTATCCAGTGGATTTTCATTGCCAAATAAGGCTTTTGCGGTCGATTCGGTCAATACGATCGAATAAGGGTCTTGAAGGGCCGTTGTAGCTTTACCTGCTATAAACGGATACTGAAACATTTTTAGAAAATCACTGCCAACTTCTGCGCCCGGCAGATAGAATTTGCGGTTATCAACTTTCAGCCCGTGTGAGTTCATCCAATCTGCTTCGGCTACATTTTCAATTTCAGGGATGTTGTTTCGTAAGGCATCCGCGAGTTTCAGCGAGGTACTGCTAAAAGTAAGTGTTTCGCCATTACTGTTAAAATTTCGCCTTACCTGGTATAATTGCCCATAACCGGGCAAACTTTTATCATAAGAGTACTGGTATTGCACCCACAAGCCGATGATGAGTGCCACAGCCATTCCTGCCGCAAGGCCAAGAATATTCAACGTGCTATAAACTTTGTTGCTTAAAATATTGCGCCAGGCAATCTTTAAATAGTTCTTTATCATATAATTAAACTGTGAATGTTAAGCGAAAATTGAAAAATATGTAAATACGATGTAAAGACAATGCCAAAAATATAACAAACTGAATACAAGTTATTTGCATTTGATACAAAGGATTGCACTGTATCGAAAATGAACAGTGGATGTTCGTTTATGGCTCAATATGGGGCGCCTTGAAATAGCTATACAATTTATCGTTTGCCGGTGGGTACTAATTTCGGAAATTATGCTGAGAAAAGTGCTGACACTGTTTTGTCAGCATTAATAATCAGAACCAGAAAGCCAGTATGATGAAATAAATAAAATCGGAGTATTTGATGTGGGCCTTTAAGGTTTTTAAAGCCTCAACCATGTGGTTCTTTACAGTATTTGGTGAGATGTGCAGTTGCTCGGCAATCTCTTTATGCGACAGTCCTTCGATGCGGCTTAATTTGAAAACCAATTGCTGCTGCCGGGGCAGTTTTTCAATTATCTTTTCGGCAAATTGCTCCAGGTCATGCGCTAATACCTCTTCTTCGGTACTATTGTGCCCTTCTATCATATGATGAAGCAGTTTTTCTGTGAGATCGGTTGATTTGCATACCTGCCTTAACGCGTTAAGCGATAGGCGCTTGGCAATAACATACAGATATAGCCACATATTACCCTCGGTATTGAGCTTTTCACGGCTCAACCAAAGGTTGATAAAAGTCTCCTGAACAATCTCTTCGCTTTGTTCTTTATCTTTCAAAAAGCGAAATGCCAGGCGATAGACTTTTTCACTATACAGCTCATAAAACACAGTGAATACGGACTCATTGCCCGCTATTAATTGCTCAATACCCTCACTATCAATAAGTTTGCCGTTCACTCTCTGTTAAGTAATTATAATTGATAGGTTAAATGTAGTAAGTATTATTGTGTGTACAAATAATATTATAGCAAATAACTTGTCGCAATATAAATACTAATATTTACTTCGCGGCTAATAACATATTAGATTTATAACACTCAGAGCTAAAAGTTTTAAACTGTTAATAAAATAGCTGCGAATTGAACAATGCCTTTTTCTTCAGCATTTAAAATGATCGCATAAATAAAAAAAACATCCCATTATTTTTCATTTGACATGGAATAAGGGAAATCGGCTGGGTTTGTACCCCTAAGTTTATTTGGCACGGGCACCATATCAAAATTAAGCTCTTCACCGCCTAAAAGCGCCTTGTGGCTTAACCAGTTAAAGCTATACGGCTTGCCGTTGATGCTAAGCGTTTTAACAAATTTGTTATCGGCGCTGTTTTTTGGCGCGTTTATGGTGACGGTTTTGCCATCTTCAAGGTTGATAGTCAATTTTTTGAACAATGGCGCGCCAAGCGCATACTGGTCGCTGGCCGGGGTTACGGAGTAAAATCCCATAGCTGAAAACACGTACCATGCCGATGTTTGGCCATTATCTTCATCGCCGCAATAACCATCGGGGGTTGCCCTGTACATGCGGTTCATGGTTTCGCGCGCCCAGTATTGGGCTTTCCATGGCGCACCGGCATAATTATACAGGTATATCATGTGCTGTATGGGTTGGTTGCCGTGCGCATATTGCCCCATATCGGCTATCTGCATTTCGCGGATCTCGTGGATAACGGTGTGGTAATAACTATCATCAAAAATTGGCGGCAAGGTAAATACCGAGTCGAGCTTAGCTACAAACTTCTGGTTCCCTCCTACCAAATTTATCAGCCCTTGGATATCCTGGAAAACGCCCCAGGTATAATGCCAGCTATTGCCCTCGGTAAAGGCATCGCCCCATTTAAACGGATTAAATGGCGATTGGAATGTGCCGTCGGCATTTTTACCGCGCATAAGGTTTGTTGAATGATCGAACAGGTTACGGTAGTTTTGGCTGTGCTTTTTATAGATATCGATCTCGGATGCCGGTTTGCCCAGCGCCTTTCCTAACTTGTAAATAGCAAAATCATCATAAGCATACTCTAAGGTACGGGCAGCGTTTTCGTTTATGCCCACATTGTAGGGTACATAGCCTAATTTGTTATAATATTCCACACCCTTGCGCCCGGTGGCGTTAGGGCCTTCGTTATTGGCGCCATGTTTAAGTGCCTGGTATAAAGTTTCAATATCGTAACCACGGGCACCTTTTAAATAGGCTTCTGCTACTACTGATGCGGAGTTATTACCGATCATACAATCGGCATAGCCCGGGCTCGACCATTCGGGCAGCCATCCACCCTCTTTATAATCATTGATCAAACCTTCCTGCATTTCCTTAACCATTGAAGGGTAAACAAGGTTCAGGAAAGGATATAAAGCCCTGAAGGTATCCCAGAAACCAGTGCCTGCAAACAAATACCCCGGCATAACTTTACCGTTATACGGGCTGTAATGCACCATTTGCCCTTTGGCATCAATTTCGTACATTTTATTCGGGAAGAAAAGCATGCGGTACAGGCACGAGTAAAACGTACGGGTTTGATCAATGGTACCGCCCTGTACGGTTATATGGTTCAGGGTCTTATTCCATATAGCTTTGGCTTTTTGCTCGGTAACGTCAAAGCTGTCGTGGTTTAATTCGCGTTTTAAATTCAGCTCGGCTTGCTCAATGCTGATAAAGGATGATGCCACCCTTAAATGCACTTTTTCGCCATAAGCGGTTTTAAAACTGATAACCGCCCCGGCGTGATCGCCTTTATATTCCAGCGAACCCGCATCGATCTGGTTATCGTGCCAGGCCGATGCTTTTGCAAAAGGCTTATCAACATAAATAACGAAATAATCTTTAAAGTTTTCGGTTACCGCACCGCTGTTTTTGGTACTGTAGCCTATTATTTTTTGCTCGCCGGGAATGATCTTTATATATGACCCTTTGTCAAAGGCATCTATTAAAATGTGTGAGCTATCGCTTTTCGGAAATGTGAACCTGAAATTTGCAGCGCGTTCGGTAGGTGTAATTTCTGTGGTAACATCGTAATCAGCCAAATAAACGCTGTAATAGTAAGGTTTGGAGATCTCGGCTTTATGCGAGAACCAGCTGGCGCGTGCGGTTTCATCCAGTTTCACCCTACCTGTTTCAGGAAATATGGAGAACATCCCGTAATCATTCATCCAGGGCGATGGCTGATGGGTTTGTTTAAAGCCTAAAATCTTATCAGCATCATACGTGTATTGCCAGCCGCTGCCCATTTTGCCTGTTTGTGGTGTCCAGAAGTTCATGCCCCAGGGCAATGCGACGGCCGGGTAGGTATTCCCGTTCGACATGATGGGTTTGGAAGCCGTACCCATAAGCGGATTTACAAATTCTGTGAGGTCGGGTTTTGTATTAACCTGTGCCAGTGTAATTAGTGGGAGAAAAATTAATGCTAATAAGAGTGCTTTTTTCATTCAGTTGTTATTTCAAGGACAGCAGTCCATTTTTATTTTATTGTGTAGTTCAGTTTTTTGTAAGTGCAGGATCAAATATAGCATTGGCCTGAAAACTAAACTCCCGTACATGAAGAACTCATGTACGGAGAGTAAAGCTTTGCAAACCAATCGCAAAATTTTTACCATTTTATATCAACTTTTATCCCATCGGGGCTATTGTCAAACCCAAGAAACAATGTTTTTGTGCTTTTATCCCATGATGATCTGACATCAGTAATTACCTTGCCCGCGCTATCGGTAACCGTAGTTTGCTTTGGTTGCGATGGCAGCAGCACACGCATACTGTTTACCGTATTTATAGGGCTTTTAGCCACAAATGAATAACTGCCATCCTGCACCTGCTCATTATAGATCCTGGATGCTGAAGCCAAAACTTTAGGTTGCTTTTTGTTGGCGACACGCTTAAGGTCATATAATAATGATTGCTGGCCCGGATTTACAACTTTTTCGGTTAATATAGGTAATTCCGGATCAAACAGATCTATCAAATGCCCTTTAACCGTATATGGCTTAGCATCGGCATTTTCATCCATTACCGAAACAATATCGTAAGGCCCTCTTTCGAGATATAAGCTGTTTTTATCGGCTATTTTACCTGCATGGGCATCTTTTTCATAGGCTTGTTTTACCAGTTGCACATAGTTATCATCGCTGTTGGCCTGCAGTACAAATTCCTTAGGGTTTTGCCGCACAATATAAACCGTACCATTTCCAACATTATATTGCTGCTGGCTATTATTCGGGGTGATACCCATTAATTTAAACAGGTGCTGCGATGGCGCTTTGTAGGTATTGCCTTTGGTATCCCACCATTCCATTACGCTTTGGTACGGATCATCATCGCGGCCACAGTAGATCAAAACACCGCCTTGTTTTACCCAATCAGCTATGTATTGATGCACTTCGGGGCTGTTAGGCTTCATATTGGAATAGCTCATCACCAAAACCTTTATATTTTTAAGGGTATTGGCATAAGCAAGGTTTTCCATATGCACGGTTTGCACCGGGATGCCCCGTTTTAACAAAGGCAATGTTTGGCCGTAAAAGTTTGAGAATTGCGGATCCTCGAAACCATCGTGTGTTGGAAAACGCTGGAACATCAGTGAATTGCTCATCAGCACACCAATACCATTCACCCCGCTTACGCTGTTTGATGACAAAGGCATATCAT
>Ga0302315_10001521_pt1 | contig 23347 bp, 16 predicted proteins | sample III_Palsa_N3_1_FD_200532 | JGI IMG/M metagenome (GOLD analysis project Ga0302315, IMG submission 200532) | Peat permafrost microbial communities from Stordalen Mire near Abisko, Sweden - III_Palsa_N3_1 | ecosystem: Environmental > Terrestrial > Soil > Palsa > Peat permafrost | place: Sweden...
AATATAATGTTTCTCCGGATCTGACGATAATGCCAGTTCCAGGTTATTCAGCGCTTCATTATAATCACCTTTGGCAAATAAATAGGCTACCATACGGTAGTAAAGTTCTGCTGCCTCGGGGTTATTTTTTATAGCCTGTGATATTACTTCAATGGCATCAACCAAGCGGGTTTGCTCATATAATATAGAGGAGTAATCAAGCCAAGCGTCTACATCAATAGGGTTAAGTTCAACCACTTTTTCGTAGGCCTGTTCAGCTTCGGTAATATGGCCCAGCTTGTATTCCGCGTCGGCTATGGCAAACCAGTAATCGGCATTGGCAATATCAAGGTCGAGCGCTTTTTTGTAAAAGTGCAGGGCCTCAAAATAACGTTCCTCAAAATCAAGGGTTACACCAATCCCAAACCAGGCATCGGCCAGTTTTGAATCCATCTTAACCGATTTTTTATAGAAAGCCCTTGCGTCGTCCATTTGCTCCAGCTTTTCATAGCATTCGCCAATGGCGCAATAAGTATCAGCATTGGGCTGCTCATACTCAAAAGTATGGCGGTAAACCTCAATAGCCTCGGCATATTTTTCCAAATTAACCAGCGCGTTACCTTTGTTAAAGTAGGCCGATGCAAAATTATCCTTAATTAAAATGGCGTAATCATAAGCATCAATAGCTTTCTCAAACAGGCTAAGTTTGGTATAGGCGTTGCCCAGGTTATACCAGGCGGCATAGCTGTAAGGTTCGTTATCAATATATTGCTGATAGAATTGAACGCTTTCCTGTTGATTGTCCATCACATCATAACAAAAAGCCAGCTCGTATAAAGCGTCCTGGTTTTCCATATTTTGTTTAAGGCACAGTTTCAGGTAATCTATCGCTGTGTTATAATCGCCCATGTTTTGATAAACGTAGGCTATATGCAGCAATATCTCGTCGGTTTCTTCGGCAAGGCCAAGGGCTTTTTCATAATTTTCAAGAGCTTCATCATAGCGCTCCATGCTTTCGTACAGGTTGCCGCGGATGATATAAATATCAGCATCAGAAGCCTCCAGCATGGCAGCCTTATCCAAAGCAGCAAATGCTTCGGCGGCGCGGTTGGTGACAACTAATAACTGGGCCTGTTTAATTAAAAACACAGCGGCAAACGGGTGCTGATTGCGCGCGTACTCAGATACCTGTAAAGCTTTGGCCGGATCATTTTTTTCGATGTAGTAGTCGATAATGTTCTCAAACGCCTGGGCATCAAAAAAGTACTGGTCGTGATTGCGGATCATTTCCTCGTACCGTTCTACCGAGAACTTTGGGTCTTCGGTAAAACCAAATTCAAATTCTTCTTCCATTCAGTTAGGTTTGCAGAACACGTTCCTGGTTAGGCCATTTTTGTTATTATTAATGCTTAACCGAGTTTAAATTACGATAAATTGAACCCATAAGGCAATTAAGTTTTCAACATTCAAACATTATTAACAGGTTTTATTCACAAGTGCCTGATAATAAATATAAATCATTTTGCGATTTTTTGGCAAGGAGTGGGTTGATATAATTGCCTTAAAGATTTTTACCTTTGACAAAAGTACCATTATGAGCATTGATATAAAAGGAATTCTCAATCATTTACATATAAACGACATAAATGAGGCGTTTAGTACAGGCAATAACTGGGGCAGCGGAGCTGATGCAGCTGTAAAAGATATTTTATCGCCTGTTGATGGGAAAAAGATAGCCTCCGTAAAAATAGCTTCAGAAAGCGATTATAACCAGGTTGTTGAACAAGCGGCTAAAGCTTTTAAAACCTGGCGCACCGTACCGGCCCCAAAGCGTGGCGAAATAGTGCGCGAAATAGGCAATGCCCTCCGGGCCAATAAAGAGCAATTAGGCGCGCTGGTATCCTACGAGATGGGCAAAAGCCTGCAGGAAGGTTACGGCGAGGTGCAGGAAATGATTGATATTGCAGATTTTGCGGTTGGCCTGAGCAGGCAGCTATATGGCTTAACCATGCATTCTGAACGCCCTGAGCACCGCATGTATGAACAATATCATCCGCTGGGTATTATTGGTGTAATATCGGCATTCAATTTCCCGGTTGCGGTATGGAGCTGGAATGCCATGCTGGCCTGGGTTTGCGGTGATGTTTGTATCTGGAAACCATCTGAAAAAACACCTTTAACGGCTATTGCCTGTCAGCATATCGCGCAAGAAGTTTTCAAAAAGCATAATATTGATGAAGGGGTAGGCTGCTTGATTATCGGCGACCGCAACATAGGCGAACTGATGGCAAATGATAAACGCCTGCCATTAATATCAGCAACTGGTTCAACCCGTATGGGTAAGGCTGTAGGTGCCGCGGTAGGTGCCAGATTAGGAAGAAGCTTGCTGGAACTGGGCGGAAACAACGCCATCATCATCAGCGAAAATGCTGATCTGGATATGTCATTAATAGGTGCGGTATTCGGCGCGGTGGGTACTGCCGGACAGCGTTGTACCAGTACCCGCAGGCTGATCATCCACGAAAGTGTTTACAATGCCTTTAAACAAAAGCTGGTAAAAGCCTACGGACAGATCCGCATCGGTGATCCATTGGATCAAAACAATCATATGGGCCCGCTGATAGATCAGGATGCGGTAAGTTTATACCTTGATTCGATTGAAAAATGCAAGGCGCAGGGTGGCAACTTTATTGTTGAAGGCGGTAAACTGGAAGGTGATAAATACGCATCGGGCTGTTATGTAAAACCATGTATTGCCGAGGTGGAAAATAGCTATGCCATTGTGCAGCACGAAACCTTTGCACCTATATTATACCTTATCAAATACAAAACGCTTAATGAAGCCATCGAACTGCAAAATGGCGTTCCGCAGGGGTTGTCGTCATCCATTATGACAAATAACTTGCGTGAGGCTGAACAATTTTTATCATCCGGCGGTTCTGACTGCGGAATTGCAAACGTGAACATAGGTACATCAGGAGCAGAGATAGGCGGCGCTTTCGGCGGTGAAAAAGAAACCGGCGGCGGTCGTGAATCGGGGTCTGATGCATGGAAAGTTTATATGCGCAGGCAAACAAATACTATTAATTACTCAAAAACGTTGCCATTAGCACAAGGAATAAAATTTGATTTGTAAGTGTGGTTAGTTATTGGTGAGTAGTGAATGGTGAGTGGTTTTTAAAATTTAGACTACTCACCATTCACTACTCACCATTCACTACTCACCAATAACTATATAATATGTATAATTTTCGGTTACCAGTTTTTAGCGCGTTTTTGTGCGGGATAGTTTTAATAAGTACAGGAACAATGGCGCAGAAACTGCTGCCAGCACCTCCTGATCCTCCCCAAAACTGGCACACGCTCGATCTGAAAACCGATGGCTACTTTGGTATCAGCCTGAACCAGGCTTATGACTTTATAAAAGGTAAAAAAAGCAAACCCGTACTGGTTGCCATTATTGACAGCGGTGTTGATACCCTGCAAAAGGACCTGCAAGGTGTATTATGGGTGAACCCTAAAGAAAAACCGGGTAATGGAAAAGACGATGACCACAACGGTTATGTAGATGATATGCACGGCTGGAATTTTTTAGGCGGAAAGAACGGTAAGGCCGATCTGAATGAAACCAGCGAAGAGGTGAGATCTTATTATAAGCTTAAAGGCAAATACGCCAGCGTTACATCTGCCCCTGCGGGTGGTGAAAAGGAATATGCTTACTGGTTAAAGGTAAAGGTTAAACGCGATTCAACAACAGCCAAATCAACAAAAGAGCTTACCGAACTACAGCCCGATATGAGCGCGCTGATGGTGACTAACGGCTATATCAAAAAGGCCCTCAATTTAGGCTCCAACGCCAGTTTTAATATAAAGGACCTGGATAAGATCAACAGTACCAATGATACGCTGGTGCAAAGCAAATATGTATGGAGCCTGGTGCTGCAGCAGGAGGGGGCAACGGCTACCAATGTTTCCACACTAAAGGATATGAGCGAGTATATCGAAAAGCTCAATAACGACCTAAGCCCCAACCTTACCGAACGTAAAGATATAGTGGGTGATGACCCGGATGTTAACGATGGCAAGCCTTACGGCAATAATATATTAAAGTATAACGATGCCTCTCACGGCACAGGAGTGGCTGGTCTAATAGGCGCTAAACGCAACAATGGCTACGGTATTGATGGCGTTGCCGATAATGTGCACATTATGGTATTAAAGGCCGTTAATAACGGCGATGAATACGATAAGGATGTGGCTAACGCGATACATTACGCGGTTGATAACGGTGCTAAAGTAATTAATATGAGCTTTGGTAAATACCTCTCTCCGCATAAGGATTGGGTTGATGAGGCCATTAAATACGCAGCCTCAAAAGATGTGCTGCTGGTACTGGCATCGGGCAATGATAATTTGAATGTCGATTCTGTACCGCAATATCCTAACGATACTTTTTTAGATGGATCGTCAACTGATGCAGATAACCTCATTAATGTAGGGGCGTCTGCTGCGTTGAAGGATACTTTACTCGCCAGTACTTTTAGTAATTATGGGGTGAAAAATGTTGATGTTTTCGCGCCCGGTGTTAAAGTAACCTCCATAGATACCGATGCGGAGTTTAATACTGCCGATGGTACGAGTTTCGCAGCTCCCGTAGTTACAGGTATTGCAGCTTTAGTGCTGGAATATTACCCTAAACTAAGCGCGGCGCAGGTAAAGCAGGTGATCCTGCAATCGGCTACGCCATTAAAAGGCACTATGGTATATAAACCCGGCACCAAACAACTGGTTGATTTTACAACACTTTCCAAATCAGGCGGGATAGTAAATGCTTATAATGCGCTGGAGATCGCCTCGAAAATGAAGGGCGAGCGATAGTAATTAGTGACTGGAGATTAGTAATTAGAGATTAGTTAGAAGAATATTCAAATTGAATGGAACTTACGAAGTTTTAAAAACTTCGTAAGTTTTCGGAAACCAGACCTTTTATTTTTTCCTTATCAAAAATACACCTTCGGGATTCTCCGCTTCGGTGTCTCCATTTTGATGCTGCGATACCCTTATAGCACCAATAACAAAGGCTATAGTAAAGCTTTTAGTTTCTTTTACAATAGTAAGCGAGTCATCCGGAATAACATATTCATCCGGCTCATAAATGTTGGTCTTTTTTATCAGATCAGCCACATATACTTTTTTTGATGCGATCAATTTTTTTGCGAACGCATTTACATTAAATATTACCTTTTCATTGTTAATTACAATTGTGTAGGCTTTATCTGATTCTATAGTCTGGGTGATCTTTAACCCGTTATGTATAATACCTGTAGTATCATTATAACCTTTTATACGTATAGAGTAGTCATACCCCTTAATAGTTGTGATATCATCCCTGGTATGAAAATAATAGTTGTTTGATGTGTCCGGTTCGTCATAGTCGTCACTATAATAACGCCTGCCGAGCCCATTATCACCATAATAGTTCTTTAAGCCCAAATAATGCTTTACCCATCTTATCTTTTTTGCACGCAGCGCATAATTCTCTACTGTGAAATTATAATTGTTCTTGTCTCTTTGTTTGCTCATTGAATCGCTTACAGCATCAAGGTCGGCATTTATATAAGGCTGCAGCGAGCTCAGGTCGTGGTGGGCTATCAGGTAATCCAATACCTCAATGGCCCGGTTTCCGTCCTTATTGTTTATCTTTTTTACACGCTGTAATTTACCATCCTTAAAGGCGTTGTTTCTTTTCAGTATCTCTATCAAAATATGCCGTTGCGAATACATGGCTACCGAAAAGGCACTCTGTGGCCCGTAAACAGACAGGAAGGTAACTATGCTTAATGATATAGGGATGATCTTGATGTTTTGCTTTTTAAAGAACAGGAAATAGCCTGTTATGAATAACAGCCAGCCGGCCAACGCTATTAAAAAGTACCTGAACTCTGTAATACCATAATTAGAGAGCCTTACACCAACGGCAACAAACAATAATATGAGCAGGGGGATCAGCAAAAAATAGAAGCTGCGGGCATAGGTTTTCAGCCATTTGTTCTCTTCCTGTTCGCGCACGGGGTATACCAATAGTAACGATAATATACCAAACACCGCATAGCTTAAGATTAGGTATGATACCGCGCCTTTGGGCAGGTTCCACTGAATCAGTATTTTAATTTCGTAAGCCAGTAATATTAGCACATATACGGTAGCCAAAGGTATGAGCACATATTGCGTAAATATTTTTAAGCCTTTGGGGTAACTGCTGTCTTCATCAAGCGCAGCAAAATCGTCGGGCACACCGGCTAAAAAGAATGTAGTACTGAACATACCCACTATCCAGGTGAGCAGTATGGTGAAGGTATCAGATTCAAACTTAAAATTAAACAGGTAGTTCATGGCACCAATAGCAGCCGATAACCCTAAGAAAAGCACAATGCCGTACAAAGCGGCGGCTAAAAAACGCAGGAATAACGTTTTATTAAATTGCCAGAAACCCTGAATATGCCCCGCTTTTGTAAATGCTGCAAAAGCAACCAACAAATGTAAGGTAAGGCTCAGTAAAAAGAAGCGCACATAATCGGCCTGACGAATACCGGGGTTAATGAGAAAGAGAAAAGAAACAGCAATAAGGGCAGCTATAACCCGTATCAGGGTCTTTTTATTGGACGAAAGTTTACGGCTTTCGCTATAAAGTGTGGCTGATAAACTGAGCAATAAACCCAGGTTACCTATTATCATTACCCTGATGCACCAGTTTTCGCCAACGCGGTTTATGTTTTCCAGTTCGATGTTAATGGTTGAGGCAATAGTGGCAGCCAGGGCAAAAAGTATCTCAAAAGGGAAACGTTTAATGGTATTTAAGGCGCTTAAAGCCAGCGTTTTTACCGACGGGAATTTCATGTGATAAGGATTTATGCATAAATGTAAAAAACTTATGAATAAGTGCAATAAAAATTATCCCAGCTGAAGCAAGGCTTCTTATCCCTAACCATTAGCAAATAATACATCACCGTTGCAGGTTGGTAATCTTTTGCTTCATATCTCCAGCTAAATTTGTAAACCGGTGATATTTTTTTGTCTATTTCCTGTTTCAATTCTTCCGTCGGCGGTTTAAAAGTCCTGCAAATCACAAACGGTGCGCGATATGTAGAACAATTATGTATTAACGAAGGTTTTATCTGTATTTTTTGGGTATTTCCTGTTTTTTTTGCGGCTATTGTTATTTGAAAATAAAAAAAATCAATACGTTACAGCCACTAATTGTTTTTAACACTTCATTGCATATATTTGCAGCCGAAAAAAGAATTTTTTTAATACGATGAGAGAAATACAATTCAGGGAAGCGCTTCGCGAAGCAATGAACGAAGAAATGCGCAATGATGGAAATATATACCTTATGGGTGAAGAGGTTGCTGAATATAACGGTGCCTATAAAGTAAGCCAGGGTATGCTTGATGAGTTTGGCGCTAAACGCGTTATCGACACCCCTATCTCTGAATTAGGTTTTGCCGGTATAGGCATAGGCTCGGCTATGAATGGCCTGCGCCCTATTATCGAATTCATGACATTTAACTTTTCACTGGTAGCTATCGACCAGATCATCAACGGCGCGGCCAAGATCATGTCGATGAGTGGCGGTCAGTTCTCAGTGCCAATTGTATTTCGTGGCCCAACAGGTAACGCGGGTATGCTAAGCTCACAGCACAGCCAGTGTTTTGAGAACTGGTATGCTAACTGCCCGGGTTTAAAGGTAGTAGTACCATCAAACCCATATGATGCAAAAGGTTTATTAAAATCAGCTATCCTTGATCCTGATCCGGTTATTTTCATGGAATCAGAATTAATGTATGGTGATAAAGGCGAAGTGCCTGAAGAAACCTACTATATTGAAATAGGTAAAGCTAAAGTAGTAAAAGAAGGTACTGATGTAACTTTGGTAGGCTTTGGTAAAATAATGAAAGTGGTTATCGCAGCTGCTGCCGAGCTTGAAAAAGAAGGCATTAGTGCAGAGGTGATCGACCTACGTACTGTACGTCCTATTGATTACCCAACTGTTATTGAATCGGTTAAAAAAACAAACCGTTTGGTTTTGGTTGAAGAAAGCTGGCCATTGGGTTCAATAGCTACAGAGGTTGCCTTTAAAGTACAAAAAGACGCATTTGATTACTTGGATGCACCTATCCTGCGTATTATGGGTGGCGATGTTCCGTTGCCTTATGCCCCAACGCTTATACAGGAATACCTGCCAAATCCTGAGCGCGTAATTAAAGCGGTTAAGGAAGTAATGTACGTAGTTAAGTAATATTATAACTTTTCTTGAGTATACAAAATAACATAAAGCCTGCTAAAACAATAGCGGGCTTTATTGTTTAAACCTAATTATCATTTAAACTTGTTGTTGCCAGTAGTAAAGTTCTGTCAGCATCAATCTTAATGTATCTCTCACTATTAATTTGTACAAGCCACTTATTTTAAAAAGTTAGCGACATTCAATTGGCTTTTTAATTAATTTTAGCCTTTTAAAACAATAATTATGAACCACAGTGTAAAATATTTTTTAAATAGAACATTTTTATTAGCAGCCATTGTTTGTAGCACTACATTATTTGCAAAAGCGCAGGCGCCTGCCGCCACTGCAAAGCCTGCCACAGCTGCAAAACCTGCTGCTAAGTCGGCTGTAGCTGCAAAGGGATCTGCATCATACATAGAGAATTTTTTTAAAAAATATAAAACAAGCCCTGATTCGGCAGTAGATTACTTGTTTGGTACAAATAAGCTGTTTACTAATGTAAGCCAGATTAATATACTAAAGCAAAAACTGGATTCGTTGCACTTTGGGTTAGGAAAATATTTGGGAAGGGAACTTATCGTTCAAAAAAACCCATCACCAAGCCTGGTATTATACAGCTACTTGGTTAAACATGAAAATATGCCTATAAGGTTTACCTTCATGTTCTATAAACCACAAAACGACTGGGTATTATACAGGTTTAATTATGATGACCAGATAGATGCCGAAATGATAAACGCCGCCAGGATAGATAATAAAAAGTAGTTGTTAGAGATTGGGTTAAACTAAGATATAGGTTGAAGTTTCTTAGAGTTGATCTGATCCGTCCAAGCGTCATTGAGGTACGAAGCAATCCCCGACCAGCAAGTCCGCTCTGTATAGTTTGGGATTGCTTCGTCCCTCGCAATGACGCGAAGAGAATTTGTCATATGTGACAATGCGCTCACCCCAACACTTCCAGCAACTCATTCAATTCTGCCACTTTCTCCGTCGAGCCTAAGTGCTCATAAGAGCTGATAAGATTCCGCAGCACGCGTTTTATGATCTCGGTATTAGAACAGGGCTCATAGAATTGCTTATCCGATTTCAAATTCAGTTGTTTCAGGAACATATCCACATCCCTTCTTCCAAAAATAAAACCTTTGTTAAACGCATTTATATAGAATAACACACCGCCTTCAAAATTGGCCTGCTGACTTTCATCCATATAAGCCAAAATAAAATGCTGCGGCAGGTTTACACCATAAACCGGGATATCCAGCTTTTGAGCAATGATGGAATAAATGATAGCCAATAAAGGCTGATTACCCTTTTTAGTTTCGAGCACCTGGCTCAGGTAACTGTTCTGCGGGTCCTGGTGATTGGTGGTATTACCACTGAAACCGTAAATGTTATAAAATATGTGATTTATCAATTTGATCTGCTCGGGCGCGCTGGCTTCGTGCATCATTTGTATCCATATATCACGTTTAATGCCTTCTATCTGGTTAATTACCTTCTGTTCGTCGAGGTCGGGGTATTGATAGCGGTTGATGATCAGGATGCCCTGCAGCAGATCGAATGCGCCGCCATGCTGCCACAGGTGCAGGTCGTTTTTTACAATGCCGAATTGTATCTCATGTACAAGGTTGGCTATGCGTTCCTGCTGGATGGAGTCGAAAGCTTGTTCAAATGCCGATTCAAGGTATCCGATGGCTTCAACACCAAAAGAGAGTAGTTTATCATGAACATGGTTGTATATTTCCTGGTCGGGATCGTCCAGCAATCGGATTAATGAGTTTACTTCAGTTTCATTTATCATGCGGTTCTGCTAAAATACTAAACTTTGTATATTTTTACAACCATGTTTAATATAAGGTTTGCCAAAGATTACCTGTTGCATCGTATCAGGGCTAATAACAGGCACGGAATCCATTCACCCTTCGTTTATCGCCTGGTTGATACTATTATTTACGATTCAAGCGACAAAAAAGTATATACCGAAGTTGAAAATACACGTAAATACTTACTTACGGATGATCGCACCATTACGGTAACCGACCTGGGTGCTGGATCGCATATCAATAAAAACAACCAAAAAAAGGTAAGCGATATAGCTGCTCATGCTTTAAAAGCACCAAAACTGGCTCAATTACTTTACCGGCTGGTGACAGAGGTCAAGCCAAACAATATAATTGAACTGGGCACCTGCTTAGGCGTTACTACCGTCTACCTGCAAAAGGCTGCACCCGAAGCAAAAGTGTATACGCTTGAAGGTTCACCTGAAACCGCGGCAGTGGCGCAACAGGTATTCAACAAAGCCGGTTTAAATACCATCGATCTGGTCATCGGTAATTTTGATGATACGTTATCCGGTATTATTGATGGCTTGGACAAACTCGACTTTATTTTTGTAGATGGCAACCATCAAAAAGATGCCACCCTCAAATATTTTGAATGGTGCCTGCCCAAAGTACATGCAAATACGCTACTTATTTTTGACGATATCTATTGGAGCGAAGGGATGAAAGAAGCCTGGGCGGAGATAAAAGCTAATCCACAGGTAACAGTTACTGTTGATCTTTTTTGGATTGGGCTGGTGTTTTTTAAAGGGGGTAGGGTGAAGGAGGATTTTTTGGTCCGTTTTTAAGTTATGTGCAAATATGCAGATGTGTAAATTATCAGCTATATTATTTGATTGGCAAATTAAATCATCCGCACATTTGCATATCCACGCATCTGCACATCAGAATGATTCCCCCAGCGCTATATAAAACCCACTTTCCCGTGGTTCACCGGTAGGTTTGGCACCTAAGCCGTAATCGGCGCGAATGCTAAGGCCTTTTTCGGTATCAAAAAAGTAGCGTAGCCCACCACCATAGTTGGGCAATAGTGTGTGCGCGGTAAAGCCGTTATGCGCCACTTCGCCGGTGCCAATAAAGCCTACCACGCCTACGCGGTCGCTTAAACGGTAGCGGAGTTCGGTTTGCCCGGCAATAAAATTCCTGTCGCGGTATCGGCCCGTATAATAGCCGCGCATCATTTCGTCACTACCCAATGCCGGTAACAAGTAAAATGGCGATAGTCCGCCAATTAAACTCTGTTCCTGTATATCAAGCCCCAAAACAAAACGCTTGCTCAAGGCAAAAAATTCCGAATATTCGATATTGAAAAATCCACCCTCATAGTTCTTATTGCTATATATACCTTGTATTAAATTAAGGTAAGCGTATATAATAGTTCCTTTTGTGGTATAGGTGTTGTTATTGCGGCTGTCGTAAGTTAAACTGGGGCCAACATATACACTGGAACCGCCATCTCTATCCTGAATAGCCGGGTCGGTTTTAAAAGTTACATTTTCGTTATAGGTGCCCGAATAGTAGTAGTATTTAAATCCACCCGCAACCAATCCGGCATAAAAATCTTTGGTTATCAGTTTATCCGCTTCCAAAGTTATTTTGGTGCGTTTTTCTTCAATAGCCTCCACATCTGCCTTGCGGGTATCATTGCCTATCCCATAAAAATCAAAGGGAAAGTTCACAAATCCTATCGACCCTAAATAATGTATGGTATTTTGTGGTGCCCAGTAACTGGCGTTCAGGCTAACTTTTTCCTGGCCCTTAGTGGTGATACTTGCATAGCCGTATAGGTTTGATACCCGGGTAATGTTATGTGGGGTGGTATCGGTATAAAATGAATATAGGGAAGCGCCGCCAAATTCAATCCCGGTTTCTGGCGATGAGGCCAGGGCCGGTATGAGTACGAAATTGCTTTTTTTACTGCTATCCTTATCAAAGTACATGCGTTTTATGAAACGCTTAACAAAATCTACCTGTGCAAAAAGAGATTGGAAACTAAGAAGAAATATAAGCAGCGCAAAAAGTTTTTTCATAGATAATAATGACAGCGAATATAAAAGCAAATTGTTTGATGGCGGCTGTGCTTTTACGATTTTTGAAATTAAAATGTGAAATCGCCCAAAATATCTACTTTTGCGATGAAAATTAAACGCTATGAACACTACCAGAGGACCGATCTCTCAGTTTATTGAAAGAAATTACCTGCACTTTAATGCTGCTGCGTTAATGGATGCCGCTAAAGGATACGAAACACACCTTGAAGAGGGTGGCAAAATGATGGTTACACTTGCAGGTGCCATGAGTACCGCAGAACTGGGCATTTCATTGGCCGAGATGATCCGCCAGGATAAAATAGCCATTATATCATGCACAGGTGCCAATCTTGAAGAGGATATCATGAATCTGGTAGCGCACTCACACTACAAACGTGTACCGCATTACCGCGATCTTAGTCCGCAGGACGAATGGGACCTGTTAGAGAACCACTACAACCGTGTAACCGATACATGTATCCCTGAGGAAGAAGCTTTCAGGCGTTTACAAAAGCATATCCACAAGATCTGGAAAGATGCTGATAACAGCGGCGAACGCTATTTCCCGCACGAATACATGTACAAAATGCTGTTAAGCGGCGATTTGGAACAATACTATGAGATCGATCCTAAAAACTCATGGATGCTGGCTGCTGCTGAAAAGAATTTGCCGATTGTTGTACCGGGATGGGAAGACTCAACCATGGGTAACATCTTCGCATCATATTTAATAAAAGGAGAGCTTAAAGCCTCAACCATGAAGAGTGGTATTGAGTACATGGCATGGCTGGCTGATTGGTATGTAAAAAACTCATCAGGTAAAGGAATAGGCTTTTTCCAGATAGGTGGCGGTATAGCGGGCGACTTCCCGATATGCGTTGTGCCGATGCTTTACCAGGATATGGAGATGCCTGAAATTCCTTTCTGGAGCTATTTTTGCCAGATCTCTGATTCAACTACATCATACGGATCGTATTCGGGCGCTGTTCCAAACGAAAAAATAACCTGGGGTAAGCTGGATATACATACACCTAAGTTTATTGTAGAATCTGATGCCACAATAGTAGTACCGTTGATATTTGCCTGGCTGTTAAAGCAATAAAAGCATAACTGATTATATAGCTTATTTATAATTAAAGCTGATTTTTGCCCCTGTAAAACATCATTTTTTTCATAATCTAATGTTATATTATTGTTTATTTAGAAAGATTATAAATTATGTTTAACAGTCATTTATTTGTCAGCCATTATTTAATAAATTATACTTTTGTGACTGAAAAAGTCGGACTAAACATTCATCCTGCTTCAGGTTTATCCATTTAATAAAAGAATTATTCAGCATAAATACACCTTATGAGAAATATCTCATTGATTTTAAAGCAATTTTCAAGGACGGTTCTATTAATTGCCGGCTTTGCAATTTTGGGATTATCAGCACATGCGCAGGGAGACGCAACCAAAGGCGAAGCTCTTTTTAAAGCCAATTGTACAACCTGCCACAAAGTCGAATCGCAATTAGTTGGTCCTGCACTGGGCCCGTTAGTGACATCTGACACTGATGACAAATGGTTAACCAAATGGATTCAGAACAACCAGGCGTTAATAGCGGCAAAAGATCCAAAGGCCCTAAAAATTTACAACCAGTTCAACCAGCAGGGTATGACAGTGTTCGGAAGCTTCACCGATGGTGATGTTGCCAACATCCTGGCTTACATCCGTGCCGATTGGAAAGCTCAGCAAGCTAAAGCAGCAACCGCGCCAGCGGGTGGTGCAGGTGCAGCGGCAGATTCAGGCCCGAGTGATTTGGTTATCTGGGGTTTGATAGGTGTTATCATTGTTGCCTTTATAGTTATACTGGTATTAAACAAGGTAATCGCAACCCTTGAGCGCCTGATGCTGAAAAGTAAAGGCTTATTACCTGAAGAAGAATCAGAAGAAGCTGCCCCTGTTGACCGCCTGGCGGGCATTAAGCAGCTGGCTAAAAATAAGAAATTTGTATTCTTTGTTGTTCTGTGCGGTACCGTATTTTTCGGAAGCTGGACATGGGTTACCCTTTGGAACACCAACGTTCACCAGGGTTATCAACCGGTACAACCTATCCACTTCCCGCATGATCTGCATGCCGGTGTAATGAAGATAGATTGCCAGTACTGTCACTCAGGTGCATACAAATCTAAAAACGCTTCAATCCCGTCATTAAACGTTTGTATGAACTGCCACAAGGTAGTTAAACAGGAATCTCCTGAAATACAAAAAATATATGCTGCTTTAGGTTACGATCCTAAAACACAGAAATATGACAGCACCAAGTCAAAACCAATGCAATGGGTAAGGGTTCATAACCTGCCAGACTTTGCTTACTTTAACCACTCACAACACGTTAAAGTTGCTGGCATCAAATGTCAGCAGTGCCATGGTCCGGTTCAAACCATGAAAGAGATTTACCAATACTCACCATTAACAATGAAATGGTGTATCCAGTGCCACAAACGTACTGAGGTTAACTACAAAGGCAACGCTTATTACGATAACATGATACAAGTACACGACCGTATTAAACGCGGCGAGAAAGTTACAGCGGCATCATTGGGTGGTATTGAGTGCGGTAAGTGCCACTATTAATATTGAGATTTTAAAACTTAGCAATTACAGTTTATATAGCTTAAATGGACAGCAATAAAAAATACTGGAAAGGTTTAGAAGAACTGAACAAAACACCAGAATTTGTTGAGAAAAATAAACATGAGTTTCCTGAGCCTATTCCTATCGAAGAGGTTTTGGAAAGTGGTGGCTTATTGGGTAAAACTCCCCGTCGCGACTTTTTAAAGGCCCTTGGCTTTGGTGTTGGCGCAGTTACCCTGGCAGCTTGCGAAAAAGTGCCGGTTCACAAATCAATTCCCTATCTGATAAAACCTGAAGAGGTAACTCCGGGTGTAGCCAATTATTACTCATCAAGTTATGATGGCCATGCTATTTTAGTTAAAACCCGCGAAGGCCGCCCTATTAAGGTTGAAGGTAACCCTAACGATCTTTTATCAAAAGGCGGTTTAAGCGCGCAGGCACAAGCCTCGGTATTGTCTTTATACGATGTAAGCCGTATAAAAAACCCAATACAGGATGGTGCCGACAGCGATTGGGATCATATAGATGCTTTTATTAAGAATGAGCTTACAGCTATTAAAGCTGGCGGCAAAAAGATTCGCATCGTATCATCTACTATCTATAGCCCGTCAACATTAGCGGTTATTGCTGATTTTGTTGCACAATATCCAACTGCAAAACATATTAACTACGATGCGGTATCTTATACAGGTATCATCCAGGCTAACCAAAACAGCTTTGGTAAAGCAGTAGTTCCTCACTATAATTTTGATAAGGCTGACGTTATCGTAAGCTTCGGCGCTGATTTCCTGGGTACCTGGATCTCTCCAACCGAATTTATTGGCCAGTACGTTAAGAACCGTAATAACAAATCGCTGCAAAGCAAAAAAATGTCTCGCCACATTCAGTTTGAAAGTGGAATGAGCAACACCGGTTCAAACGCTGACGTTCGTATCCCTATCAAATTATCAGAAGAGGGTATCGCGTTAATAAACTTATATAATGCTATCTCGGGCACAACATTAGCAGGTTCAAAAAAGCTGGATAATGATGCTGCTGAAAATGCAATAACCCTTGCAGGTAAAGAATTATTAGCTGCTAAAGGTAAAGCGCTGGTAGTTTCGGGCTCAAATGATGTTGCGGTACAAACCCTGGTTAATGCCATCAACTCATTATTAGGTAGCTACGGTAATACAATTGATCTGGATAATGCTTCAAACCAATACGCAGGCAACGATGCTGAATTTGTTGAGTTTGTAAGTGATATGGATAAAGGCGATGTTGACGCGGTGTTCTTCCTGGATGCAAATCCGGCATATAACTACCACAGTGGCGACGCTATAAAAACCGCTTTAAAGAAAGTACGTTTAAGAGTATCATTCTCTGATTATACTGACGAAACTGCTTCTTTATGTAATATCATAGCTCCAAATCATTACTATTTAGAGTCATGGGGTGATAGTAACGTTATTGAAGGTTACTACACTATAGTACAACCAACCATTAACCCTGTATACAACAGCCGCCAGGCTGAGCAAAGCTTACTGGTATGGTCTGATAACGCGGTTAAGGATTACTATACTTATGTTAGAAACAACTGGGATAAGAATCTGTTAGCTAAAGGCGGTCTTTCAGGTCAAAAAGGTTGGGAAACATTATTGCAAACAGGCTTTGTTAAGGCTGATGCTAAAACAGCAGGCTCTTACACATTCAGTCATGAGCTTTCAGCAGTTGCCCAAACTATACTGGATCACAGCAACGAACTTGCAGCTGCTAATGGTGATAAAACTAAGGTTCAGTTGCAGTTATTCCAAACTATTGCATTGGGTAATGGCAGCAGGGCTAACAACCCATGGTTACAGGAGTTACCTGACCCGGTTTCAAAAGTTACCTGGGATAACTTCGCTGCCATGTCACCACGTTATGCTAAAAGCTTAGAGCTTGAGCAAGGTGATGTGATCACTATTACAGCAAACAATTATTCAATTGATCTGCCTGTATTGATACAGCCTGGTCAGCCAGCCGGTACTATATCTGTAGCTGTTGGTTACGGTCGTACAAAAGCAGGTTTAGTAGGTGATAAAGTGGGAGAGAACGCTTATCCGTTCTATACTTTCCGCAATGGTACTTTCCAAACTACAGCTGTTGCAACAATAAGGCCAACAGGCGAGCAGTCTGAACTGGCACAAACACAAACACACCACTCATACGAAGGTCGTAACAGCATCATCCGCGAAACTACCTTTACTGAATATAAAAAGAATCCATACGCGGCAAGTGGTCATTTTGATGAGCACAAAACGTACAGTTTATGGGATGAGTACGAGCGCCCTACCTACAATTGGGTTATGGCAATCGACTTAAATGCTTGTACCGGTTGCGGTGCCTGCGTGGTAGCTTGTAGCGCTGAAAATAACGTTCCTGTTGTTGGTAAAGATGAAGTACGCCGCCGCCGCGAAATGCACTGGATACGTATTGACCGTTACTATAGCTTTAACGAAAAAGGTAGCCTGATAACTAAAGAATCAGAGATTAACCAGTTAAATGATGCTGATCTGGATAACGTATCGGTTGTTTACCAGCCAATGCTTTGCCAGCACTGTGATCACGCGCCATGCGAAACTGTTTGCCCGGTATTAGCTACCGTTCACTCATCAGAAGGTTTAAACCACATGGCTTACAACCGTTGTATAGGTACACGTTACTGCGCTAACAACTGCCCTTACAAAGTACGCCGCTTTAACTGGTTTAACTACTGGAACGATGCACGTTTTGATAACTATTTACAAGGTGAGCATACACAATTAGTACTTAACCCTGATGTGGTAACACGTTTCCGTGGGGTTATGGAAAAATGCTCAATGTGTATTCAACGTATACAAGCAGGCAAGCTGAAAGCTAAAATAGAAAAACGTTCTGTTAAGGATGGCGACATTAAAGTTGCTTGTCAGCAAACATGCCCTGCTAACGCTATAGTATTTGGTAACGTAAATGATCCTAACTCTGAAGTTGCAAAGGCACTGAAGAGCGAAAGAACTTACTACGTATTAGAAGAGCTGAACGTACAACCAGGTATTGGTTACCAGGTTAAAGTTAGAAATAGGACTGAATTAGAGGCTTAATTTATAAATAGAGATTTTAAAATATGTCATCTCATAGTGAATCAATAATCAGGGAACCGTTAATCACGGGTAACAACATCACCTACGCGAAAATATCAAATGATATTTTGGCCCCTGTTGAAAGAATGCCCGGAAAAGCCTGGTGGATTGGATTTACCGTTGCCTCAATGGGCGCTACGCTTTGGTTATTCGCGGTTAGTTATACATTTTGGTACGGTGTCGGCGCCTGGGGATTAAATAAAACAGTAGGCTGGGCCTGGGACATCACCGGTTTCGTATGGTGGGTAGGTATCGGTCACGCTGGTACGCTTATCTCCGCTATATTATTACTTTTCCGTCAAAAATGGCGTAACTCTATCAACCGTTCAGCAGAAGCGATGACTATTTTCGCGGTAATCTGCGCGGCCAGTTACATTGTGGCTCACATGGGCCGCCCATGGATGGCAGTTTACTCATTACCATTACCAAACCAATACGGCTCATTATGGGTTAACTTTAACTCACCACTGATCTGGGACGTATTCGCGATCTCAACATACTTCTCTGTATCATTAGTATTCTGGTACACTGGTTTATTACCTGATATCGCTTTGATCCGTGACCGTGCTGAAGGTCTTCGCCGTAAAATATACTCGGTAATGTCATTCGGCTGGACAGGTTCAGTAAAAACATGGCAGCGTTTTGAAACCGTGTCATTAATATTGGCAGGTATATCAACACCACTGGTACTATCAGTACACTCTATTGTATCAACAGACTTTGCCACATCACTGGAACCAGGATGGCATACAACAATATTCCCTCCATATTTCGTTGCGGGAGCGATATTTTCAGGGTTCGCCATGGTGCAAACACTGTTGCTTATCGCGCGTAAAGTATTAGGGCTGGAGAACTATATCACCATGTTCCACATTGAGGCGATGAACAAGATCATCATCCTTACCGGTTCAATCGTAATGGTGGCTTACTGTACAGAGTTCTTCATCGCTTACTATTCAAATGTTGAGTATGAGCAATATGCCTTCATCAACCGTTACTTCGGTCCGTATTGGTGGGCAAGTTGGTCAATGTTCTGCTGTAATTGCGTTATCCCGCAGGTATTGTGGTTTAAAGCAGTACGCCGCAGCATTAAAGCAACATGGGTATTATCTATCATCATTAATATAGGTATGTGGTTCGAGCGTTTCGTTATCATCGTAACCTCATTACACCGCGATTATTTGCCATCAAGCTGGGCAATGTTCTATCCAACATGGATCGACCTTAGCGTATTTGTTGGTTCAATAGGCGTATTCTTTACCTTGTTCCTGTTATTCCTTCGTGTATTGCCATCAATAGCGATAGCGGAAGTTAAATTGCTGCTGAAAGGCTCAAGCGAACAAGAGAAGAAGAAAATATTAGAGCATGGCCATGTTGATAAGGATCAGGCAGAGTTTTATATAGATGCATTACGCAAATTCGACAGTGTTGAAATTGCAGAATACGATAAAGTATAATTAAATGAGCAGCACTAAATTTATACTGGGACTTTTCGAAGATCCCGATGAAATGATGGACGGAATACATAAACTGCAACAAAACAGTATTCCTATTTACGATGTGTACACGCCAATGCCTATCCACGGTATTGAAGCTAAATTGGGTATTAAAGATTCCCGCCTGGGTTATGCTGCCTTTATGTTTGGCACTTTGGGTGGTACTGTAGTATTCAGTATAATTTACTATGCAATGGTACACGACTGGCCAATAAACATAGGCGGTAAAAATGCGTTCGCTATCCCGGATTTTGTTCCGATCACTTTCGAATGGACCGTATTATACACTGCTTTCGGTATTGTTGGCACGTTCTTTTTCGCAACGCACCTTTTCCCGGGCCGTACGCCAAGGGTAATGGATTACAGAGCTACCGACGACCGCTTTGTTATCGCAATTGATGCAAAAGGAAATACACCACACGAGGATATCACCAATTTATTAAAAGAAGCCGGAGCTGTTGAAGTAAAGCATAACGACAGAAAATATGTTAGCTATGAATAAAATTAAAATATTAGGCATAACGGTTATCACTATTGCTGCTACGGTTGTAATTACATCGTGCAAAGATAAAAGGAGCACCGGTTGGGAATACGCCCCTAATATGTATGAACACCTTGCATACGACCCTGATCAAAAGAATGACAATTTTAAGGATGGTAAAACAGCCCAGGTTCCGCCTGCTGGTACCACACCTATAGGCTTTGTTAGGTTTGATTATCCAAATACACATGATGGATATGAATTAGCCGGAACTGAAGTGAAAACTCCGCTGCCACAAACACAGGCTAACTTTGCCGATGGTAAAGTATTGTTTATGCACTTTTGCTCGCCATGCCATGGTGAAGGTGGCCAGGGTGATGGTTTGGTTGTTCAGCACGGATTTCCGCCTCCGCCATCATATTCAAAAGGCCAGTCATCACGCGGTGGTGCTATGAAGGACCTAACAGACGGTAAAATTTATCATACTATTACTTACGGCTTAAATGCTATGGGCTCTTATGCCTCACAGCTTGCACCGGACGAACGCTGGAAGGTAATTATGTATGTTCACCATTTACAAACATTATAAGCTTATTTTAAATGAACACTCATAATAGTTTCGACGAAAAATTTGTTTTTGAAGGCAGAGCCAAAACCTGGAGCTTAATTGCTATAGCTATAGGCGTACTTGCCATAATAGCAGGCTTTTTGGTTAACGCCGACCGCACATTTTCAAACTTATTGTTGATGGGCTACTACTTTACGTGTGTTTGTGCTGCTGGTGGCGTTTTTTGCGCTATACAATATGCTGCACAAGCAGGCTGGTCGGCCTCAATGATCCGTATTCCGCAGGCATTTATAAAAGTATTGCCTATTGCTGCCGCTATACTTATAGTAATTATTGCAGCAGGTATCCACTTTACACATAATGTAGTTATAAATGGGCAAACAGTTGCCAGGCCATATTTATATGCGCAATGGGCTACTCCGGGTTTAACTGATCCGAAAAGTCCATTATATGACCCAATGGTAACCGGCAAATCAGGATTCTTAAATATTCCATTCTTTTTTATACGTCTGATAGCATTTTTAGGCCTTTATAGCTTACTTGGCCGTATGCTGGTTAAATATTCTGAAAATGAAGATGAGATCGGCGGAATGCTTAACTACAAAAAGAGCTTCAACATTGCCTGTGTATTCTTATTAGTATTTGGTATGACTGATCCAGTATTCGGTTTCGATGCGATCATGTCATTAGAAGCCCGCTGGTATTCAACCATGTTCGGTTGGTATAACTTAGCTGCTTTATGGGTAAGCGGCCTGGCTGTAATTACACTTACAATTATATTGTTAAAAGAAAAAGGATACTTCTCATGGCTTACTGAAGATCACCTGCACAACATGGGTTTATATATGTTCGCCTTCTCTGTATTCTGGACCTATGTATGGTTCTTCCAATTCCTGTTAACTTACTATGCTAACATACCTGAGGAAGCAGTATACTTCTACAAAAGATGGGAGCCTGAGTTTAAACCATGGTTCTGGTTAAACATTATTATCAACTTTGCCGCACCATTCCTTATGCTGATGGCCCGTGACTACAAACGTAAGATGACCCTATTAAAATGGGTGGCCATAATTATAATATTGGGCCACTGGCTTGATTACTATGTGATGATAATGCCTGAAACTGTAGGCCCTCAAGGCAGAGGTTTCAGTTTTGAAGAAGTTGGTATCTTTATTGGTTTCGCAGGTTTGTTTACCTTCCTGGTGCTGACCGCATTAAGTAAAGCTAAATCGCTTGTTCCTAAAAATCATCCATTTTTGGAAGAGAGCCTTCATCATCACATATAATAATTGTTAAATTTGCAATCAAATACAGAATACCAAACGAACAATAAAATGGGATTCAAAATTCTAAATTCTAAAAAAATATTTTCCCTTTTAGCGGTGTTTATGCTTACAGGTACTAACCTGTTAATGGCACAAACAGCGGCTCCTGCTGATGCTACAACCGCTGCTGCAGCTGACGATAAAACTGCTATGTGGATGGGAGCGGGTTACTATGTACTGCTTTTCCTGTTACTATGTGTAGTTATAGCTATTGTAGGCAAAATTCTTAGAGTTTATGACCTTACCCAGCAAATACAGGGTAAAAAAGAATTAAACTGGAATAACCTGATGGCAGTAATTTGCCTGGTATTCCTGATCTTCGGTTTATACGGTGCCTATTGGGAATTTACGGTACAAGGTACACAAACCTTGCCTGAGGCTGCATCAGCACATGGGGTAAAGATTGACGAGATGTTCACAGTAACTACTGTGCTTACCATGATCGTGTTCTTTATTACCCAAATATTGTTATTTGGCTTCTTATTCAAATACAAACACTCAAGCAAACGTAAAGCTTACTATTTACCACATAACAATACTATTGAAAAAGTATGGACAATTGCTCCGGCTATTGTATTAACTATACTGGTAGTATTCGGTTTCTTTAGCTGGCAGCAAATTACCAACAGCGCTGAAGTTAAAGGCGATTTGAACATTGAAATTACAGGCCACCAGTTTAAATGGGAATTGCGTTACCCTGGTAAAGATCAAAAATTAGGTGTGGTTAATTATCGCTTATATACGCCTACTAACATATTAGGTATAGATTACAAGGATAGAAACAGCTACGATGATTTACAGGCCGATACTTTGGTATTACCGGTAAACAGGTCAATCCGTTTAAATATACGTGCTCAGGATGTTATCCATAGCGTCTATTTGCCTCACTTCCGTGTGCAATTGAACGCGGTACCGGGATTGCCTACCTTCTTTAAATTTGTACCTACCATCACTACCGCAGATATGCGTAACAGGTTAGATGACCCTAAGTTTGAATACCTGTTGTATTGCAACAAAATATGCGGTGGTATCCACTATAATATGAAAAAAGTTGTACGTGTTGTTTCTGAAGCTGAATACCAGGATTGGATAGCACACCAGAAACCATATTTAACTGATGATTTGAAAAAGCAATTGAATGTTGCTGCTACAACTCAGCCGAAAAGCGTACAACCAAACAGATTAGCGTTAAATAATTAATTCAAGATTAGCGATTATGTCAACATTAGCAGTTCACGATCACGGAGTAGTACATCACGAAGAAGGTCACGAACACCATAAAGATACTTTTATTAGCAAATACATATTTAGCATGGATCACAAGATGATCGCTAAGCAATTCCTGATCACAGGGATTACTATGGCATTCATCGCGATGACCCTTTCTATCTTGTTCAGGATCCAGTTAGCTTATCCTGATAAAGCATTCCCTTTATTAGAAACTTTACTGGGCCGTTTTGCACCTGGTGGCCGTTTAGATCCTAACTTCTACCTGTCGCTGGTTACTATACACGGTACTATCATGGTATTCTTTGTATTAACTGCTGGTTTGAGCGGTACTTTTAGTAACCTGCTTAT
>Ga0302315_10001524_pt1 | contig 23306 bp, 20 predicted proteins | sample III_Palsa_N3_1_FD_200532 | JGI IMG/M metagenome (GOLD analysis project Ga0302315, IMG submission 200532) | Peat permafrost microbial communities from Stordalen Mire near Abisko, Sweden - III_Palsa_N3_1 | ecosystem: Environmental > Terrestrial > Soil > Palsa > Peat permafrost | place: Sweden...
GCTAAATGGAAATCGGTAAATAATTATATTTGTTTATGCTGCTAAAGCATCGGATGTATTTCTTTGCCAGCAAAAAGGGTGGTCAGTTTGCCACGGAATAGGGTGTAACATATCTCCGAAACACCCAATTTGAAGGAATAAAAAGATACTTAAGGGGATTTCGAACCCCAAAATCGCCGTTTCCAATATATAAATGCCGTTTTTATCAGGCAGAAATAATATGTAATAAACTCGAAGAAAGTTTCGAACCGCTATTTTAGGCTTAAAATTTCCTCTTAAAAATTTAATAATCAGATAGTTATATAGATAAAAAAAGGAGACAAACAAAGCTGTTTGTCTCCTTAAGTGGAGCCGGAGGGATTCGAACCCTCGTCCAAACATGGTATAAGGTAAGCTTTCTACATGCTTAGCTACTGTTTAATTGTTGGGAAGGGGAAGGTCAGTTGCTTACCTGTACCGTCTTCCTTAGGTGCTTTGTTTCGCCCGCTATGCACACCATTAAGCAGGCTATTTTCGTTTTTCGATGCCCCGGTTGCCGATCCAACAAAACAGAAAACCGACGGGACAAAAGCTAGCTAAATTCTAAATTAAGCAGCTAAGGCGTAAGTATTTTCGCCATTTGTAAGTTTGAGCGTTCAGATTTTAGCGCTAATTCACCCAACGCGCTGCATGCTTACTTACTTATCTCCATCCTGTCAATTCCGGTCGACCCCATTTTTGTACAGTTTGCAGTTTGCCCGTGGGCAGTTTGCAGTTTTTTGATAAGGGTACAAATATACAGTTTTTAGTTTGCAGTTGCCGGTTTGCAGTTTGCATTTTTTATTTCAGAGCCAACTGCCAGCTGCTAACTGCCCACTGTCCGCCCCGGATAAACCTTCAGCGCTTCCTCCAGGCATATCATTGCTTTGCCTAAGGCATCATTATTCAAAACATAAGCCATTCTTACCTCGTTCAATCCGGCGCCTTTGGTGCTGTAAAAGCCTGTGGCGGGGGCCATCATCACGGTTTGGTTTTGATAGCTGAAGGTTTCCAGCATCCACTGGCAAAACTTGTCGGCGTTGTCAATAGGTAATTGCGCTACCACGTAAAATGCGCCGCCGGGGTTGGGGCAATAAACACCATCCATTTTGTTAAGGGCCGAAACAATAGTATCACGGCGGGTGGTATATTCTTTATTTACAGCTTCGAAATAAGCATCGGGCGTATCAACAGCCGCGGCACCGGCTATCTGCTCCACCATACCCGGACTAAGCCTTGCCTGCGCGAATTTTAAGGCTGCTGCCCATATTGCTTTGTTTTTTGTGATCAAGCAGCCTAAGCGCGCCCCGCAGGCGCTATAGCGCTTGCTTACGGTATCCAGCACGATCACATTTTCTTCCAGCTCATCCAAATGCATGGGCGAGGTAAAGGTGCGGCCATCATAGCAAAACTCGCGGTAAGCCTCGTCTGAAAACAGGTACAGGTCGTATTTTAATACCAGCGCTTTTAGGGCTTCCAGTTCTTCTTTTGAATACAGGTAGCCGGTTGGGTTATTGGGGCTGCAAATAAATATGGCCTTTGTTTTTGGGGTGATAAGTTTCTCAAATTCGCTGATAGGCGGCAGTGCGAAACCATTTTCTATGTGTGATAATATGGTCTTCACCACAATATCGCTCTGGCTGGCAAAACCATTGTAGTTTGCATAAAATGGTTCGGGGATGATCACCTCATCACCGGGGTCAAGGCAGGTCATCATGGCTATGGTAATAGCTTCGGAGCCGCCTGTGGTAACTAAAATATCATTAGGCGTAATATTATAGCCTAATTTGTTGTAATAGCCGGTTAGCTTTTCGCGGTAGGTTAAAGTGCCTTCCGATGGCGTATAGGCCCATACCTTAAAGTCGATATTTTTAATGGCATTCAGCATGCCTTCGGGCGTTTCAATATCAGGCTGACCAATGTTCAGGTGATAAACCTTTTTGCCATCCAGCTTGGCTTTATCGGCAAAAGGGGTTAATTTACGTATGGGTGATGCGGGCATGCGCTGCCCCTTGTGCGAAATTTTTGGCATGTGGCAAAATTAGTAAAAAGATATATTGTTTTTCATCCTCTTTGCGCGAAACGCAGTCGGGCAAAGGTTGTCCGAATCGCTGATTCTGCTGATTATTGGATTTTATTGATTTTAAAAAATCCGTGTAATCAAATTAATCATTTAAAAATCCGCGATTCAGACAATTTATGGGTTAAAAATCACTGCTAAGTTTCTTATATAAAAAAAGGCCCCGATAAATCAGAGCCTTTAAATAGCTTGATAAGTTATTTTTGTTATTGCCCGTTCGAGGCAGTTGGTGCGGCAGTTTTAGCTATAACTTCGCCAACAATAACCAGGTTTTTTACAGGTGTTTTTGCGTTTGAGGTTACCACAATTGTTTTATTAAATGGGTAGGCCGCTGCAGCGTTATAAGTAATTTTTATTAAGCCCTTGCCATTTGGCTGTACAGGGGTTTTGGTATAATCGGCAATGGTACAGCCGCATGTAGGTTGTACATTACTTAAAATAAGTGGCGCTGTGCCAATGTTGGTAAATTCGAACACCGTGGTTACCGGGGTGCCCTGTGGTATTTTACCAAAGTCGTGTTTTTCCTCGTTGAATTTAAATTCAGGTTTTTGACTATCTTGTGCCGATGCAGTAAGCGAGGCGAAGCCAATTATAACTGCGCATAGTATTAAGATCTTTTTCATTTTAAGTGATTTGTGTGTTTATTTATACAAATATAAAAGGTTTAGTTCAATTTAAAAACTATTATGAAAACTGAACGTTTTGAATGGATATTATACCAATTACAAAATAGAATTTTATAATTTTGCCGTCTAAACAAATTTGATATGCCCGAAACTGCTTTACAGAGTGCCGGTAACCATAATGATGTTGAACTCAGTTTTGATGATTTCAAAATAATTGTGATTAATGATTACCGTATAGGTTTTGAAAGCCGGCAGGCCAGTTTATTGGGCCGCCGCGAAGTGCTTACGGGTAAGGCTAAGTTTGGCATATTTGGCGATGGTAAGGAAGTAGCCCAACTGGCTATGGCCAAAGCCTTTAAAAAAGGCGACTGGCGTTCGGGTTATTACCGCGACCAGACTTTTATGTTCGCCACCGGTATGAGCAACCTTAAAGAGTTTTTTGCGCAGCTATATGCCAACCCCGATATTGAAAAGGATCCTGCATCGGCAGGCAGGCAAATGAACTGCCACTATGCTACACGTTATATTAATGCCGATGGTAGCTGGGTAAACCAGGCCGAAACAAAAAACTGTGCTTCGGATATTTCAACCACAGGCGGCCACATGCCACGCTTGCTGGGTTTGGCTTATGCATCAAAATTATACCGCCAAAATAAGGAGCTTGAATATTTAAAAAACTTCTCGGTAAACGGTAACGAGGTGGCTTTTGGCACCATCGGCAACGGCTCAACATCCGAAGGCTTGTTTTTTGAGGCTTTTAATGCTGCTGGGGTTTTGCAGGTGCCTATGGCAATTTCTGTATGGGATGATGCTTACGCGATATCGGTACCCGCAAAATTGCAAACCACTAAAGAAGATATATCCGAGATTTTAAAAGGCTTTCAATGCGACGAGAATAGCAACGGCTACGAAATATTTAAGGTACGCGGCTGGGATTATGTAGCCCTGTGCGAAACTTATGAACGTGCCATAGCGGTTTGCCGCGAAAAGCATGTACCGGTTTTGATACACGTTACCGAAATGACACAGCCGCAAGGCCATTCTACCTCCGGCTCGCATGAGCGCTATAAATCAAAGGAGCGCCTGGCATGGGAAAATGACCACGATTGCCTGCTAAAAATGCGCGATTGGATGATAACAACCGCTATTGCTACCGCCGAAGAGATTGACGAAATTGAAGCAACGGCTAAAAAGCATGTGCGCGATAGTCAGCGTGAGGCATGGAATGAACTTGCAGACGAAATAACCGCTGAATTGAATGAAACCGCTAAGGACATCGACCAGTTATCGCAGGTATCGTCAGCACAGAATGAATTATTGGAAATAGCATCAGACTTGCGTGCATGTGTCGACCCCGGCCGCAAGGATGTTGTTAGCGCCATACGTAAAGCATTACGGTTAACTATAAATGAAAACAGCGCCGAAAGGCAATCGCTGGTGAACTGGCTTAAGGTAGAAAAGGATAAGAACGACGAGCGCTTTAACTCTAAATTATTTAGCGGTACACCGCAATCGCCCTTAAATGTAAAGTTTGTAGCAGCTGAATATGATGATGACGCGCGTTTGCTTGATGGCCGCGAAATTCTCAACGCCTGCTTTGATGCCAATTTTGAACGCGATAAAAGCATTGTAGCCTTTGGCGAGGATGTAGGCGCAATTGGCGATGTGAACCAGGGCTTTGCAGGTTTGCAAAATAAATACGGCGACCTGCGCATAACCGATACCGGCATACGCGAAACAACTATTATAGGGCAGGGCATGGGCCTGGCTATGCGCGGCTTAAGGCCAATAGCCGAGATCCAATACCTTGATTACCTCATTTACGCCATGACGGTTATAAGCGATGATCTGGCAAGTTTAAGCTACCGGACACGTGGCGGCCAAAAAGCACCGCTTATTATCCGTACACGCGGGCATCGTTTAGAGGGTATTTGGCATTCAGGATCGCCTATGGGGATGATTTTGAGTTCGATGCGGGGAGTGCACGTTTGCGTTCCGCGTGATATGACACAGGCCGCAGGCTTATACAACACCCTGTTAAGAGGCGATGAACCTGCATTGGTGATAGAATGCCTTAATGGTTATCGCCTGAAAGAAAAACTACCGGCAAATGTTGGCGAATTTACCGTGCCGCTTGGCAAGGCCGAGATATTAAGGCAGGGCAGCGATATTACCGTGGTATCCTACGGCTCGACCTTGCGTATTGTAATGGAGGTGGCCGATGAACTGGCAAAAATGGGTATACATATAGAGGTGATAGACCCGCAAACACTATATCCGTTTGATATTGATAACACTTGCGGCCAATCATTAAGAAAAACCAATAAGCTATTGGTTATTGACGAAGATGTCCCCGGTGGTGGCTCAGCCTATATCTTACAGCACATACTTGAAACCCAGAACGGTTATTACTCGCTCGATGCACAGCCAAAAACGCTTAGCGCCAAAGAACACCGGCCGCCGTATGGCTCCGATGGTGATTATTTCACCAAGCCATCGCACGATGACGTGGTAGAAGCTGTTTATAACATGATGAGCGAAGCAAACCCAGCCAAATTTCCGGCGATTTATTAAATTAATTAGTGAATTAGTGATTGAGTGAATTAGTGAGTTTTATTTCGGATGTCGGATGTTCGATTTTTCACAATTGTTTATTTTCAATGGTGTTCAAGAGGGCTTCGCCGTTTCGGATTTGTTATAAAAAAATGTCATTTCGAACCTGCAAGCGTGAGGTAATGGGTAGGCGCAGGTGAGAAAACTTATACAAGCGAAAAGTTTGATTATACCATTATGAAATTCCTCTGTGCGCTACTTTTAGTGATATCTTTTAAAAGCTATGCGCAGTACCCGTTTGAAAAATATCCGGTAAAAAGCTATGATTCTGTAAGAATGAAAATTATATACATCGATGAAAATCATCGGAAGGGATTAGCTAAATATAAGGATTTTACAATAAAGCTGGAAGAAGAAAAGGGGCTTGAAGGTGGCAAGATATTATTATATAAAAAAGGTAAACTCCTAAATAAAGTTGATGGCGATTTTGTAAGGGCGGATGCGGCTGATTTCCCAGTTTATATTGAGGATGTAAATAACGATGGTAAACCCGATTTGATTGTGGAAACTTATGGCGCATCAGCAGCTGGATTAGCCAGTGCACAACTATATACTACTTGCTTTATTAGTAAGGCAGATAATACTTTTAATGTATTGCAGTTTGAAAGTTTTTATGATAAACCACAAAAAGAATATCAATTTGATAAGAATAATTATTTGATTGTGGGAGAAAGTTTGGCTGATTATCAGAACCATGCTTATTGGATCTTCGATCTTTATAAATATAAAAATGGCAGACTGACAAACGTTAGCAAAAAATATAATTATCCTATTGCAGTACCTTATTTAAATAAGGAAACATTTACCGCGACAAATAAATTACCTAAAAAGGTACTTCAACATTTTTCTTTAAAAGTACCGGCTTCAGGTACTCAGTATTGATACATTTATTTAAATTTTATGACTGATCTCGAATTTACCACCATAACTACCATCATCCAAAACCGCCGTACCATAAAACCATTTATGATGAACGGCCATAAAATACCAAATGGTCACATAGCCGCTATACTCGAACTGGCCGACTGGGCGCCAACCCACGGTTTTACCGAACCCTGGCGTTTTGTGGTTTATGAAGACCCCACCCAATTTTGCGCTGCACATGCCAATCTCTATCGTGAAAATACCAGCGATGAAGATTTTGCCGATGGTGTTTTTAATAACCTGTTAACCCAGGGCGATAAGGCATCACATGTAATTATCGCCATAATGAAACGGGGTAACCTGCCTAAGATCCCTGCGTTTGAAGAGATGGCTGCAACGGCCTGCGCTGTACAAAATATGCTGCTGGGGGCTACGGCCTTAAACATCGCTTCGTACTGGGGTACCGGCGGCATGGCGCTAAAACCTGCCATGAAACAATATTTACAGCTTGGCGAGGATGACCATGTAATGGGTATTTTATATTTTGGCTATGCCGATGAACATCCCGCAGGAAAAAGAACTACCCCGCTGGAGCAGAAAGTAAGCTGGGTAAAATAAAGGTTACACCTTTTTAATTATGTCATTGCGAGGAGCGCGGTGGCTCATGTTTGAGGGCGACGAAGCAACCCCGTCGCCAATACATAAAGCGCCTGGCATGGCTACGAGATTGCCACGCTATCGCTCGCAATGACAAGATTGTTTTATATTGTTAAATAATAGGTGATCATTCCCTGCTCACATTTTTACGGTAGGCGCGGTACACAATAAAAACAGACAAATTTTCTCTCTCATAACTGGCGATAGTTAACAAATATCATTAATAAAACAAGTATTGGGCAACATAGCAGTGTTAAAGTTCGTTAAAGTAATCCGTGGCTTATTATTACTAATTAGTTAATTAAATTGCTTTAAATGTATTTTTTGTTTGTTTGTAACAGATAGATTACTTATGTTTGCAGCAATCACAACAATTATATTGGTTTTTAATACCTGGGCCTGTTGAATTTTAACAGTTTTAAACTATTGTATTAAGCTTTATGAGGAAACATTTTTGGTGGGTTACCTGCGCTTCATTACTATTATCTATAACCATTATCAGTTGGAAGCCGGTAAATGTAAAAGGATCAGATGCCAACAAAACGGCGTCATCATCAAAAGAATTATTTGAAAAATATGTTGATGAGCTTTACCAGGCAGCACAATTACAACAGGCAGGTTTGGATGAAGCGGTTTTTCAAAAAGCTGTAACCGGCTTTATCAATTTAAAAATAGCCAATAAAATATCTCCATTTTGCAGCGTGCTTACCGTTGTTGATATGAACAAACCCAGCCGCGAAAAACGCATGTGGATAATTGATCTGCTGCAAAAACAATTACTCATAAATACATGGGTAGCCCACGGGCAGGGCAGTGGTATGGACATGGCCAATCGCTTTTCAAATATCGAAGATTCGCACCAAAGCAGCCTGGGTTTTTACCTTACAGATAATATTTATTATGGAAAGCATGGCCGGTCGTTACATTTAGATGGTTTGGACGATGGCTTTAACAGCGATGCCCGCTCGCGCGAGATTGTGGTACACGCCGCTAATTATGTAGGGCAGGGCACAATTAACGCAATTGGCCGCTTGGGCTGTAGCTGGGGTTGCCCTGCTGTAGCGCCCGAGATTGCCGAGCAGGTTATACAAACTATAAAAGGCAAAACCGTATTTTTTATAAACGGCAGCGACAGCAATTATACCTCAAAATACCTCGACGAAGCTATGTCGGCAAATTATGTTTTTCCGGATGCTGCGGGGGGAGAATGAGTTTAGTATAAAGTATCAAGTACTTAGTATCAAGACCTAAAAAATCTTGATACTCTATATCAATCATTTATTAATGAGTATTAACACCTGAAAAAAAATCTTGATACTTGATACTCAGTACTTGATACTAAAAAAATACCTAATCCCCAATCACTTTCTGCAAATTCGCGAATAGTACAATATCAAGGCCATATACATCGGGGCGGTATTGCAGGGTGCCGGTTGTATCGGCCCAGCAGGTAACATAGGTAATGTAAACAGGCACTCTTTTGCCAAAATATATGGTGGTAGGGTCGGGGTTATCCTCGCCCATATCCTTTGCTATTTCATCATACTTTTTACCATCGCCAAACAGGTTATGGGCCAGGTCTAAAGGTTGGCCCAGTCTTACGCAGCCGTGGCTTATTGCACGCATCTTTTTAAAGAACGCGCTTTTGGCCGGTGTATCGTGCAAATAAACATTGCTCTTGTTGTTGAACAGGAATTTGATCTTACCTAATGAGTTATCCTCGCCGGGCTCCTGTTTAAAACTATAATCTGATTTATCAGCCGTCGCCCAATCTATCGATTCGCTATCATCAACCTTTTTATCATCTTTATAAACATCAATGTTTTTGTTAGATAGGTAGTACGGGTCTTTTTGCGCCTCAACAATTATCTCCTTATTGGCAATACTTTCGGGTATGTTCCATATCGGGTTTACCTCTACGCTGTGGATCATGCTGTTAAGCAAGGGTGTTTCATGTGGGTTGGGCTTGTCCACCTTATCGGTATCATCATAATGCATCAGGGTTTTGGCATTATCCATATTGCGGCCCTGGCCCACACAAACCTTCATGTTCAATACCGATCGTCCGCTATCCATCACATCAAGCCGGTAATCGGGGATGTTCACATAAACATATTTATTTTCAGTGGGCTTGTTTTTCCATCTTAAGCGCTCAAGGTTTACCAATAAAACCCTGTGCGATTCCTGTAGTGAAAGGCCCGGGATCACATCGTCATTTACAAAGGCTTTTTGCAGGGCAATATACTGTGGGTCTTTCGGTTGTATACTGTCAAGGTATGTTTTAATGTTTTTTGCCTGTAATGGTTGCAGCATTGAAGTAGTGTCGGGCCGTTTGGTAGCCGTAAAGTATCGCGCGTATATCCATTTAGGGTTTACTACGCCATATTGCACATCATTTGAATACTTCACCAGCGAATTTGCGGTAAGTATTTCCAGTTCGGCTATAACATGATAGGCTTCATCAACGTTTTTTATGGCCCTTTTATCACGAAATTTATCTATCAGCGCCCTGATCTCCTCCGGATGGAACATTTTAGGATCAAAACCATGCTCGTTGGCCTTCTCATAAAAATCAACCATATTGTACAGGTCGTTATTTTGTAAATGCTGTTCTACAAAAACAGGCTCATAATTATTTTTGCTGTAATAAGTACTTATCAGTTGCGGGTAGTTAAGTGTTTGTTTTACGCTATCGAGTACTTTTTTAAATACTACGGCATAATCATCAGGCTCTAACTTTTTAAAAAGCTCGTTGCGTGTTTGTTTAAAAAGAATTTTGGCCATGTCAGAGCGTTTTCTTTTACATCCCTGGAAGGTGAGGACAAATACACAAAGCAGCAAAATTATGGCAGGGCGAATGTTTTGTTTAACATTCATGCGGAAGATGATCATTTTCATAGTAGTATGTACGTGTATAGCAATTGCTATACCACAAGCGTTATTTTGTACGATATTAAATTAATAAATTTAACGGGACTTACAAATGGCTTATGAAAAAATATATAGCGCTTATTTTAATACTGCTGGCAGCAATGCAAATAACTGCGCAAAGTTTCGCCCCTGTTAATAAAAATGCATCGCCCGAGGCAAAAAAACTACTTGGGTTTTTGTATGGTATTAAGGGTAAATATATTATTTCGGGGCAGCATAATTTTAATCATCAGCTCAATATGTATTCGGATAGCGCTTATGCCATTACGGGTAAATACCCGGCTTTGTGGGGATCGGATTTCATACTGTCGGGCACTAACGACCTCGGCCAAAATATTGTTAACGAAGCGATAAAAAAATGGCAGGACGGGTACATAATTACTTTGATGTGGCACCAGGGCAGGCCAATTGATAACCCGCCTTATGGCTGGAAAGAAAGTGTGCAGGGCAAACTGACCGACGCGCAATGGAACGAGCTGCTTACGCCCGGCACCGCGCTCAATAAAAAGTGGCTGGCGCAGATAGATGTAATAGCCGGTTATTTAAAACAATTGCAGGATGCGCATGTGCCGGTTTTATGGCGCCCTTACCATGAAATGAACGGCGTATGGTTTTGGTGGGGCAATAAAAAAGGCGAGAACGGCATAACCAAGTTGTGGAAGATGATGTACGACCGTTATACAAACTATCATCACCTGAATAATTTGATATGGATATGGGGCGCCAACGGCATAAGGGATATTCCGTTAGATGAGGCTTATACTTATAAGGACTACTACCCTGGCGCTGATTATGTGGATGTTTTGGGTGCCGATGTTTACCATTTTGATTACGAGCAAAAGGATTATAACGAGTTGCTGCAACTGGCACATGGCAAATTGATTGCCTTAACAGAAGTAGGTGAGCTGCCTAAGCCCGAAATACTGGCTGCCCAGCCCGAATGGGCCTGGTTTATGGTGTGGACTAATTTTTTATGGTCGGACAATACCCGTGAGCGGGTGCAGCAGGTTTATGCTTTACCGCAAACGCTCAATCATGAAGTAGTTAAGGCCGCGTTACAAAGCACCGGTAAGTAAGTATGGCAAACAAAAATAAACCCGAAGTTTGGCTGCGCGGCCCGCTGGAAGGCATACCGCCTTTACTACAACCTGTAGCCCATGCGCTGTTACAGGCACGCGAAGAAATAAATGAGTTGATGATAAATTTCCCTGAGGAATTATTGTGGGAAAAACCTGTAGGGATGGCATCACCAGGTTTTCATTTACAACATTTAAGCGGCGTTTTAGATAGGTTATTTACTTATGCGCGTGGCGGGCAATTAAACAAACAACAATTGGAATATTTATCTGCCGAGAGCGAATATCAAGGGCTGAATTTAGCTGATCTGCTTAAAAGATTTAACCGCCAGGTTGATATCGCGCTAAAACAGCTTGCTGCCACAAATGAGTTAACTTTAACAGAAGTACGCGGGGTAGGGCGGGCGCAAACACCATCAACAGTTATTGGTTTGCTGGTACATGCTGCCGAACATACCATGCGGCATACAGGGCAATTGCTGGTTACGGTTAGGGTATTGAAACAATAATTTACACCCTCAGCGTCATTGCGAGGAACGAAGCAAACCCACATGACAAGTAGCCAACATACCAATCGTCAACCTGTATAATGAGATTGCTTCACCCTTGTTGGTGTTTCACCCTTGTTGGTGTTGTCACCAACAAGTACTAAGTTATGATTAAGACGATTTTCGCCGGCATCGCGGTTTGTTGGCGACAACACCAACAAAGGCGTAGAGAATAAACAGCACTAATTAAGGATTTTATATAGGATGCTGTACGCAGCGGACGCAGCACACGCAGCGCCATTAAGTGGTTGATTATCAACCGCTGACAAAACAGTGTCAGCACTATTATAAAATAACCTTCGTAACTTGCATTATCCAAAGGCCCATACCCGGCACCATCCACATTTTCCGGTATCCATTATCAATCCCGCGCTTGTGAAAGCGCAAATCGTGTTCTTTGAAATATTAAAAAAATAAAGTCATTCTCTCACCATCATGTCATTGCGAGAGGAACGACGAAGCAACCTCACATGCAAGGTATTAAACATACCAATCGTCAACCTGTATCGTGAGATTGCTTCGTGCCTCGCAAGGACGCAGGACTTAATATCTTCTCAAGCGGGAATAATTCACCCTGTACAACACCATAAACCCAATTGACGACAGTAAACAAACACCGCCCAACAGCCACCATAAGGAGCTAAACCCATGATGCAGGATGATCACCCCGCCAATGGTTGGGGCCGCTACCTGCGCTATCGACCACGCCATGGTGTATAAACCTGCATATTGCCCGCGGTTATAGTCGGTTGTCCGGGTGATCCAAAAGGAGTTCATAAATGGCATCGACAGCATTTCGCCAAAGGTGATAAACAGTACCGTAATTATGCCCGAAAATAGGTTGTGGGGCAATATATTTAGTAAAACCAGGCCAGCGCCTACCAACAATACACCCGCGCAGATAAAATTTAGCGGATGCCTTTTGCCTTCCAGGTTATGGATCATCACCATTTCGATCACAACGATCAGCATACCGTTTAACGACATCAGGAAACCTATTTCTCTTAAACTGAGCAGCCACTTTGTTTTATAAAACAATGGCTGCATGCTAAATAGCTGGAAAAAGCAACAGGAAAAAAGTATCACCAGAATTATAAACAGCAGGTATATTTTATCTTTATAGGGCGATGAAGCAGCGGCTTCGGCCTGTTTAATTTTTACGGGCTTTACAATGTTTGAGCGCGGTATCAACTTTAGCAGCATCAAAGCCGCAAAAATATTGGTGCAGCCATCAACCCAAAAAAGCAGCTGATAATTAAACGATGCCAAAAAACCACCCAAGGCGCCCCCAACGGCCCAGCCAAGGTTTACAGCCAGGCGGTTTAATGAATAGGAGCGTGTTTTATTATCTGCCGAACTATAATAAGCTATAGCCGATGAATTTGCCGGCCTGAACGAGTCATTACAAAAACTGAGTATAAAAACGAAAGTAAGGATGCTTAAAAATGTATGCTGAAAGCCTAAAATAATAAATAACACACCACCACTTAGTAAAGCGACGATCTGAAGGTCATAAAAGCCAATTTTGTCCGTCAATATTCCCCCAAGAATAGCCCCGCAGATAGAGCCTGCACCAAACATACCCATTACAATACCGGTTTGCACAATGGTAAAATGTAAGGCATGCGTGCAATAAATGGCCATAAAAGGGATAACCATAGTGCCGCTGCGGTTGATGAGCATTACCAGGCACAGGTACCAGCTATTTTTAGATAGGCCCGAATAGGCTTGTTTGTAAAGTTGGATAGGAGAGGTGAGCATTAATTTGAAAATTATAATTTGAAAATTTGAAAATGTGCTAATTTGAAAATGCGATTATCTTCAAATTTTCAAATCGCCAAATTTTCAAATTAATATCGAGTTTCGGTTCCTTAGCCAATGATCTGCCAGAACCAGCGCGGCCATAGCCTCGACTATTGGTACAGCGCGGGGGACGACACATGGGTCGTGGCGGCCTTTGCCCGAGATCTCGGCGGCATTGCCTGCGCTATCTATCGTAGCCTGGCTTTGCATAATGGTGGCAACGGGTTTAAAGGCTACTTTAAACTCGATAGGCATGCCATTGCTGATACCGCCCTGTATACCACCCGAAAAGTTAGTAATGGTAGCGATATCGCCTAAATGATTTTTTACAAATATGTCGTTATGTTCCGAGCCGCGCATTTCGCTGCCTGCAAAGCCTGAGCCAAACTCGAAGCCGTGTACCGCATTAATGCTAAGCATAGCCTTGCCTAATTCGGCATGCAGCTTGTCAAAAACTGGTTCGCCCAAGCCTGCCGGGCAGTTTTTTATATAACAACTGATCTTGCCGCCAACGGTATCGCCTTGTTTGCGGATGCTGTCGATATATTCGATCATTTCTTCGGCAGTGGCAGGGTCGGCACAGCGCACGATGTTTTGCTCGCGCTGATCGATAAATTCCTGCGCATCAGTTATCTCTACATTTGGCGCGTTTATTTTGCCTACACTGCTTACATGGGCAACAATTTCTATCCCCTGACTTTTGAGCAATAGTTTGGCTAAAGCGCCTGCTGCAACGCGCGCTGCTGTTTCGCGGGCCGATGAGCGGCCACCGCCACGATGATCACGAATGCCGTATTTTGTTTGATAGGTGTAATCGGCATGCGAAGGGCGAAAAACATCCTGGTTATGGCTGTAATCTTTTGAACGCTGGTCTTCATTAGGTATCAGCATGGCGATTGGCGTGCCGGTGGTTTTACCTTCAAATACGCCCGATAAGATCTTAACCGTATCGCTCTCCTTACGCTGGGTGGTTATTTTCGATTGGCCGGGCTTGCGCTTATCAAGTTCGGATTGGATATATTCCAGGTCGACAGTTAACTGCGAAGGGCAGCCATCAATAATTACGCCTATAGCCTCCCCATGCGACTCGCCAAAAGTTGTGATCCTGAATAATTGCCCGAATGAATTGCCTGCCATGTAAGCCCCCTCTAAATCTCCCCCGGTAGGGGAGACTTTTTAAATTTAATTTTTTATTTAAAGCCCTCCCTACCGGGGAGGGTTGGGTGGGGCTTATTTCACCTCAAATCCTACCTTCTCCAAATCTTTCCAAAACGCCGGGTATGATTTTTCAACCACCTGCGCGTCCTCTATCTCAACTTCCGGAATCAATAAAGCCAGCGGCGCGAATGCCATTGCCATGCGGTGATCTTCGTAGGTGTTGATAAAGATACGTTCGGGCATTAGTTTTTCGCTGCAATCCAGCTTATAAACCTGCCCTTTTTCTATCAGTTTAACACCTATTTTTGCCAGCTCATTTTGCAGGGCCTTCACACGGTCGGTTTCCTTTATTTTTAAGGTTTCCAGCCCTGTAAATTTTGCTTCATGCCCCAATGCCGCACATACTACAATAATAGTTTGCGCCAGATCGGGACATTCCTTTAAATCGAATATTTTACGGGCAAGCGGTTTATTTTCCTTTTGTAAATGTACGCCTCCGTTTTTAAACTGCGAAGTAATCCCAAAATTAGCCATCAACTCGGTAATAACGCTATCGCCCTGTAGGCTGTATTGCGTTAATCCGGGTAAAAAAAGGTCAGCTTCATCAGCCAAAGCGGCTATGGCATACCAGTATGATGCCGCGCTCCAGTCGGGCTCCACAGGTAATACAGTAGGTGTAAAATCCTGGTGGGCAATACTGATGATGTTACCGTTCCATTGATGCTGAATACCTGCCTGCTGCAGCATGGCTAAGGTCATTTCCACATAAGGGCGGGATGTTAAATCACCCTCGATGTGTAATTCCAGCCCCAAAGGCAGTTGCGAAGCGATCAGCAACAAGGCCGTAATGTACTGGCTGCTGATATTGCCTTTTATGCTGATCTTATTGGTTTTTTGCTCAAAGCCGCCTTTGATTTTCAACGGAGGGAAACCATCTTTTTCGTCATACTCAATACTCGCCCCAAGTTGGCGTAGCGCATCCACCAAAATACCTATCGGCCTTTGTTTCATGCGCTCGCTGCCGGTTAATATCACCTCATCATCTTTCAAAGTAAAATAAGCGGTAAGAAAACGCATGGCAGTACCCGCGGGGCCGATGTTGATTAGTCTTAAGTCTTGAGTCTTAAGTCCTGAGTCTATATCTGATTTTTGACTTAAAACTTTAGACTTTAGACTTAATACTTCACACAAAGTAACCGTATCCGCCGCATCCGAAATATTCTCCACCTTAACCTTGCCGTTGCTTAAGGCCTCGATAATAAGCGCGCGGTTGCATTCGCTTTTGGAGCCCGTAAGCTGTACGGTACCGCTAACGGTTTTTGTTTTTTTAGTAAGGATGATATTTTTACCCATTAATAATAATTTCTATAACCATATTTCTCCTCCCCTTCAGGGGAGGCCGGGAGGGGTTAAACGTGTGTAAGTTTCTCTGCCGGTTGCGTTTCCTGGCCTTTGTTCATTACTTCTGTTTGCCTGCGTATGGATTCTGCGTGTAACAGTTCCAACAGCTTTTCGGTAAACTCGGCACTTAGCTTTAATGCTTTGGCATAGCTGGTACGTTTGTTCAATATCTCATCCCAACGGTTAACCTGTAATATCGTAATGTTGTTATCTTTTTTGTACTGGCCTATTTTCTCAGCTATTTGCATACGCTCAGCTACCTTTTGGATCAACAGATCATCAATCTTATCGATCTTGCTACGCAATTCAGCTAATTTATCATTTACTTCAGCATTGCGGATCTCCGGCTTGCGCAGTGCCAGGCGGTCAATAATATCAGCTAATGCTGATGGGGTTACCTGTTGGGCGGCATCTGTCCAGGCTACAGTTGGGTCGATGTGTGATTCGATCATTAATCCCTGCATATCAAGATCTAATGCTTTTTGCGATATATAACCGATCAACTCGCGGTTGCCGCTGATGTGGCTTGGGTCGCAAATAATAGGTAAATGAGGCGCCAAAGTTTTTAAATGGATGGCGATATCCCACATCGGCTCGTTACGGAAAGCCGATTTTTCATAAGATGAAAATCCGCGGTGTATAGCGGCCAGTTTAGTGATGCCCGCATTGTTGATCCGCTCCAAAGCGCCTATCCAAAGCGAAAGATCGGGGTTTACCGGGTTTTTTACCATTACAGGCACATCAACACCTCTTAAGGCATCGGCAATTTCCTGTACGGTGAAAGGGTTTACGGTTGAGCGTGCGCCTACCCATAAAATATCCACACCTGCTTTCAAGGCTTCTTCAACGTGTTTGGCGGTAGCCACTTCTACGGTGGTAGGCAGGCCGGTTTCCTTTTTAGCGGTGTTCAGCCATTCCAAACCTATGCTGCCTATCCCTTCAAACTCACCGGGACGGGTGCGTGGTTTCCAGATACCTGCACGCAGGGCACTAACGCGGCCTGTTGCTGCCAATAAATGTGCTGTTGCTACCAGCTGATCTTCAGTTTCGGCGCTGCATGGGCCGGCAATTAAAAGCGGTTCTTTTCCTGTCTTTATCCAGGACTCAAGCGGTTGTATGTTTAAATCTAATTTCATCGTGTTTTTGTAGCCCGGAAACCGGCAAGACCGAAATTCCGGAAGTTTTTTAATGTGTATATTTCTTTATTTGTTAATTTTTACTCTTTACTCTTTACTCTTTACTCTTTCTGACTTTCCGTCCAACTAATTACTAACCTCTAATCACTACCTACATCTTCTTCATCTGTATATATTTCCTGGTTGGTTTTTCGGGCTTTTTAACCGTCTCAGTTGCGGGCTGTTCCTCGTGCTTTTGATACTCGCCCAGTATATTAAAATTGTGGGTATATTTAAGCGTCTGTTTAATGGCGGTATCGTACTGTTTGGTTTCGTTCCATTCCACATCCACATAAAAATTATACTCGTTGCGTTTACCCAGTACCGGCATGCTTTGTATTTTACTCATGTTAAGGTTTTGCTCGGCAAAAATATTAAGCACCTTAGCCAGCGAGCCCACCTTATTGCTTACCTCGAAACAAAGTGAAGCCTTATTGGCTATAGTTTTTACATTGTTCTCATGATGGGTGATGATCAGGAAACGGGTAAAATTCTTTTTGTTCGATTCGATGCGGCGCTCTAATACTTCCAGTCCGTACAGGTTAGCGGCCAGCGTATTGGCAATGGCAACGGTATCGGTTAGTAGTTCCTCGCGGATGCGTTTGGCACAAGCGGCGGTATCGCTGCTTTCCACAATTTTAAGGTGCGGGTACTCGTCAAAAAAATCAACACACTGGCGTATAGCAATAGGGTGCGACGTTACATAAGTAATATCCTCGAACTTTACACCCGGCAGCGCCAGTAAATGCAGCTGAATAGGGATATAAACCTCGCCAACAATCGGAAAGCCATAGCTCATCATGAGCGTGTAGTTTGGCAAAATGCTGCCTGCTATGCTGTTCTCAATGGCCATCACCACATAATCGGCCTCCCTGTTTTGTAGGGCCTCGAATGTTTGCTTGAAAGAGCTGCACTCAACGGTTTGAATTTTTTCGCCAAAATATTTAAATGCGGCCTCCTCGTGAAAGGAGGCGCGGATACCCTGTATGGCAACTCTTGGTTTTTCGCTTTTCATAATGCTGTTAAAGCAAAAAATCCCGGCTTGTGGGCCGGGACTTTTCAGTTTTTCTATATGTTTGTTAACGCATATTAGTCCCGGCTCTTACTGTTAAAGTAAAAGTAGTAACCGTAAAAATAAGTGGCGTTAAAATTCATCTGTTTTGTTTTACGTGGTAAATGTAGGGTAAAAAAACCATTTGTCAATAGAAAATTTTATTTTTTTGAAAATAGATGGGTTAAACAGAATTTTATTGGGTGAGAGTGGATAGTGTGGTGATGTTTTTGTAGTTTTAATCGAATGAAAAACCTAAAAAAGACACTTCTTACAATTTTATCCATATTGCCGTTAACAGCTCTTGGCAGTGGTGAAGGAGCTTTACCAGCACTTTACACACAGGCAATTTCCATAATCATATTTGGAATAGTTTTATTTTTCATCAAGTTAAATCATAAGGGAAAGACGATATTATTTGTTGTATATGTTATAACCATATGCTTGATGGGTTATTTTACCAGAAATATGAATTATGGAGAATATCTTGATAGCATGAGCTTTATTAATGCCTGTATAATTATTATACCAGCAATGACGCTAACCATAACATATTTTTTAATTAGAAATAGATTTAGAAGGGGCAAAGCATAGCTTTTTTGATAAGAGGCGTGTTATCTAATTTTATAAGCGAGATACTTACACCGTCCTAAAGATATTATTCGCTTATTTTTTCGTTTTTGTGATGGTGGGTTTGTTCGTTGTTATATTGATACCTCCAGATGTATTTATAGCAAACATATTCCAGGTTGTTTAACCGATTGCTACAGGCTCTTATGACCCATCGGGTCAACCCCTTTGTAGCACCCCAGGATATATTTTCTTTTGCCTCTTAGAGGCTACCCTTTAATCATCAGACAGGTCTTGAAAGATATATTTCTCATTATATTCAACGGCGTAATCTTTCAATATATCAAGGTACTCTTTTTGAAAGGTTATTTTCGTATGATGTTCTTTTTGATTTAAAATATACTTACACACGCCATCAATTTGTGAGCGGCTGTTGCTGAAAGCGCCATACCCCTCCTGCCAGGAAAATTTTCGCCTGGTAAGCCCTTCTTTATTTATAAACTCAGAGCTATCTCCTTTTACTATCTTCATTAATTCAGAAATTGATTGTTTGGGGTTTAATCCAACGAACAGGTGTAGATGATCGGGCATATTATTTATGGCTAATAATTTATGCCCGTTATTTTGCACTGTTCCGGTGATGTATTTTTGAAGGCGGCCTTCCCAGTCCTGATGAATTAACGCTTTCCTGTATTTTACAGCGAATACAAAATGGACATATAATTGTGTATAGGTATTTGGCATGATTATTCTTGATATCCAAAATTAATAAATGCAGGCGAAGGGTAGCCCCTAAGGGGCAAAATATATTTTATCGGTTCTTTTTTGCTACAAAGGGGTTGACCCGATGGGTCATTGTTGTATTAATAGCTTACCCCTTAAACCTACCCAACCTCGCCAAAGCTTGTTCCCTTACCTTATTTTGCATTAGTGGTGTCCAACCCAACAGCCAGCCTTTTAAGCCGAATGCTTGCCGCGCCCATTTGTAAAAGCTGAAATGATCGGTATGCTTATTGATCTTGCCATCCTTAAATTCAAAGGTGGCGGATATATGGTTGATTACCTTTCTGCCGGTAAGGCTAAAGGTATAAATTGCGAGCCAATCGGCGCTGCCGGTTTTGTCATCAGCTTTAATGTTGCTGGCTGTAATTTCAATATCGGGGGTTTTTGACAACATCCGCCACATATTTTTGGCATCATTGCCTTTTAGCGGGCCAAATGCAGGGTCTTGAAATTCTATATCATCGGCATAACAACCCACCATTGCTTCGGCATCGCCGATGGCAAATGAAGCATAGAATTTTTGAATTAACCGTGCATTATCCATGAGTAGGTTTAATTGCTGTATGAATATACAGTTTTATACCGTAATCATCAAAATTATCACCTAATCCGCATCTTTTAACGCTTTCAATAAATCAAATGCGGCTTGCTCCAGATCAGTGCTGCCTGAATTATAATTCCGCATCAGGATAACGGCATAACCACTTTGCTGATCGATAAGAAACTGCGATGTATAGCCGGGCACCGATCCATTATGCCCAATCACATCCCATAGGTGATTGTTGATGACCATGAGCCCTAACCCATACCTTTTACCGCCATCGGGAATATTTTGCATTTGTCTGCGGCTTTTGGCTGTAAGTACAGGCTGTACGCCCATAAGTGATAAAACAAATTTCGACAGGTCGCGGGGGGTTGAAAAAATGCCGCCGTTCGGCACCCTATAACCACGCCCCTGAATTTCATGCAAAGGCAGCCTGGTGTTTATATCGCCATTACTATTGTCCAACCCTTGTGCAAGTCTTGCTTTTTTATCATCGGGCAGCACAAAAAAGGTATCATCCATGTGCAATGGCGTTAGTATCCTTTGCTGAACCATTTGGATGTAAGGGATGCCCGTAACCCGCGAAAGTGCCAGGCCAAGTATGGCAAAACCCATATTTGAATACAAGAACTGCTCGCCGGGCTTGCTGTTAAAAGATGTTTTAGGTATGCAGGATAAAAGTTTACTTTCCCATTGATCAATGGGGCCAACATCAGCGCTACTCACATCCGGCTCACGTTTAAGGCCCGATGTGTGCGAAGCCAGTTGTCGAAAGGTGATCTTACCCGCTTCGGCATAACCGTTTAAGTTTTTAATTTCGGGCAGATAATTTTCAACGGGATCATCCAGTTTAAGTTTGCCTTCTTCTACTAATTGCATCAATAGGGTAGCAGTAAAGGTTTTGGTGATCGACCCGATGCGGTAAATGGTATTGGTATCTGCAATTATATCATTATCCTTATTTGCATAGCCAAATGCGTCCAGCCAAATCACCCGGTCTTTTTTTATGATGGCTACTGATATGCTGCCGTTCAGTGCGTCTTTTTTTATATCAGCTATCAACCGGCTGCTAAACTTATCAATAACAGGGGTGAGCCTGGGGCTTATTTGCCCGTAGCAAGGTTGATAAGTTGTTATGAAGGTGATTAAAAACAGTATATACCGGTATCTTATCTTCATCATATACGTTTTGATAACCAATATTACAATTTTTAAAATGTAGTTTAATATGGTTTTGACTATATCATAAGATATTTACAAAGCGGCCTTAACTGATCATGCCAGGTATATTGCTATCCGGTTTTTCCATATTCCCGCTGCATAACCTTGGCTGTTTGTGTGCGGCCATCGTGGCTCCAGCCGGGGGCATTAATAAAATACCGCAGTTTGTTTTTAATCCCCGGCGCTTGTTTTGCATCGCGCAGTAATGCCTTCCATTCGTGGAAAAGGATGTTTACAGGGCCTGTATCTTCGGGTTGATGGGTTAGTCCGTATTTGATAGGCTCGGGCAGGTTCTCTTCATGAAAGGTGCCGAATATTCTATCCCATATAATTAATACCATCCCCATGTTTTTATCAAGATAGGGGACGTTTGATGCATGGTGTACCCGGTGGTGCGATGGTGTTACGAAGATATAACCATACCATTTTGGCAGCGGGATATGGTATTGCGTATGCACTAAATTGCCATATAACTGGGTGATGAGATAGGCATATAATATATCTATCGCGCTAAAACCGAAGAGCGCCAGCGGCAGATAGAAAACTACGCGGTACAAAGGTTCAAAAACGGTGGAGCGGAACCCTGTAGTTAAATTAAAATGTTCAGACGAATGATGCGTTACATGCATGGCCCAAAACATGCGCGAATAGTGGCCTGTGTAATGTAATACCCAGTATAAAAAATCCTGCGCGATAACCAGTATGGCCCAATAAAGCCAAGCGTTTTTTATTTCGAAAAAGCGGTAATGCCAAACATAATCAAGTACAAAAAAGGTAGCGGCTTTTACTATAAGGTTGATGATAAAGGCCAGCGAAGTTAAATACAGGTTGATAAGCGTATCGCGTTTTTCGTAATAATCACGATCCTCGCGGTAGCTAAGCCACATTTCAATTACGGTGAGTACAATCAATAAACCAACCAGCACAATTGCAGCCAGCTCGCGGTGATCAAAGTGGGGCATTGGTATAATTAGCGTAATATCTTAAACTTTCACAAAGTTCGTCCTCTGTGCAGATATTATCAACGCTATATTGCCCTATATGTGTTAACAGTGTGCAATTTATTTTGCCGTTCTGGTTCTTTTTATCCTTTTGCATCAGGCGGTATAGCTCGGCATTATACGATTCCTTAAGCGGGTACCTGGGGTATAAGCTGCTGATAACCTTTACAATTTCGTTTAGCTCATCGGCGCTTAGTCCGGCTTTTTTGTGCGACAGGTATGATTCACATATCATGCCTATGGCAATAGCCTCGCCGTGGGTGATATGGTTGCCATCATCGTTCAGCAACGAATAAGTTTCAACCGCATGCCCAATGGTATGGCCAAAATTCAGGCTTTTGCGGATACCGTTTTCCCTCGGATCCTCAATAACCACCTTGTTTTTTATTTCGACTGAGCGGTAGACCAGTTCAAGCGATGGGTGTTGCAGGTCGCTGGTTTTAAGCATGTCCCAAAAGGCCTTGTCGCAAATTAAACCATGTTTAAGCATCTCGGCCAGGCCCGACAGGATCTGCCTTGCAGGGAGCGACTTTAAAAATTCATATTCAATAAACACCGCTTTGGGCTGTGTAAATGTGCCGATGATGTTTTTTATGCTGTCAATATCAATCCCGGTTTTACCGCCAACGGATGCATCTACCTGCGAAAGCAGGGTAGTAGGCACATGTACAAAATCTATCCCGCGCTTGTAGGTAGATGCAGCAAACCCGCCCAGATCGCTGATCACCCCGCCGCCAAGGTTGACGAGCAGGCTTTGGCGGTCGGCATCAAAATCTATCAGCATTTTCCAAATGCCTATACAAAAATCAATATCCTTGCTTTCTTCGCCGGCGTTTATTTCAATCAGATCGAAGTTATCCATATCGCCTAATTTTTCCTGCAAAAGCGGCAGGCAATATTTGGCGGTATGCTCATCCGTTAAAATAAAAAAGCGGGAATATTTGCCTTTTTTTATAAAGTTTACCAGTTCGGCAAGGCTGTTATTAAAATAAATAGGGTAGTTTATGCTCTGAAGGGTATCCATATTTTATATCACCACGATCTTGTTATTCCTGAATTCAACTACATCGCCGCGTTTAACTTTCAGGCGTTTGCGGTAATCAACCTGGCCGTTATATTTTACTTCGCCCTCAGTTACAACTATTTGCGCTTCGCCGCCGGTTTGCACCAGATTAGCAGCCTTTAG
>Ga0302315_10001528_pt1 | contig 23290 bp, 18 predicted proteins | sample III_Palsa_N3_1_FD_200532 | JGI IMG/M metagenome (GOLD analysis project Ga0302315, IMG submission 200532) | Peat permafrost microbial communities from Stordalen Mire near Abisko, Sweden - III_Palsa_N3_1 | ecosystem: Environmental > Terrestrial > Soil > Palsa > Peat permafrost | place: Sweden...
AGGCGATGTGATGCTGCTGACCTCGTCGCAACTATTGGCAATTTTGAACTGGCTGCAAGTCAATGCGCCGAGCGCACAACTGTCGGCGGATTCGCGCGCGATTGCGCCGGGCGACGTCTTTATCGCCTACCCGGTAATCGGCGCCGATGGCCGCAAACATATCGAGCATGCCATTCAACAGGGCGCAAAAGCGGTTTTGTATGAGGCTGACGGTTTCGCGTGGACTGCAGAATGGGTAACGCCGCATCTGGCAGTAGCGAATCTGGCTAGCGTTGCCGGGCAAATTGCCAACGCCTATTACGAGCAGCCGGATAGCGCGATGTTTACCATTGCGGTGACCGGAACCAATGGCAAGACCTCGTGCACGCAATGGTTGGGTAATGCCTTGTCGCGATTGGGCGAGCCTACTGCAGTAATCGGCACGCTCGGCGTCGGCTTATTCAAAAACGGCACGCACGATGAATTCCAAAGCACAGGCTATACCACGCCGGATGCGGTGCAGTTGCAACACCACCTGGCAAGCATGCGCGATGCTGGCGCGACCGCGCTGGCGATCGAAGCGTCGTCGATCGGCTTGCATCAGGGGCGGCTGACCGGCACCCATTTCAATGTCGCGCTGTTTACCAATTTCACGCGCGACCATCTGGATTATCACGGCGACGAGGCGGCCTATGAGTCAGCCAAGACCATGCTGTTCGATTGGCCGGGATTGCAAGCTGCGGTGGTGAACCTGGATGACGATATGGGCTTGCGTCTGGTCAGCCATCTGAAGCGCAGCGCGCCGGCAGTTTCGATTATCGGCTACACCGTACACGGCAAAACGGTGGACGGGGTCGCCATCCTGAGCGCCAGCGATATCCGCACCACGCATGCCGGAACCACGTTTCATCTGGATTCGCCATATGGCGTATGCCAGCTTAAAACACAATTGGTCGGCATGTTCAACGTCAGCAATGTATTGGGCATTATCGGCGTCTTGGCGGCAAAAAGATTTGCCTGGCGCGCGGTGACCGATGCGGTCGAAGCATTGACTGCCGTTCCCGGTCGGATGCAACAGGTCGGCGGCCCGGAAGCGCCGCTGGTCGTCATCGATTACGCACACACGCCCGATGCCCTGGAAAAGACCTTGGCGTCGTTGCGCCAAGTGGCACAGCAGCGCGGCGGGCAATTGTGGTGCGTATTCGGCTGCGGCGGCGACCGCGATCCCGGCAAGCGGCCGCAGATGGGGGCGATCGCACTGGCAGCAGATCACGTGGTGGTCACCAGCGACAATCCGCGCAGTGAAGAGCCGGGTAGCATTATTGCGCAAATCGTCGCCGGCATGAGTGCCGCCAAAGAGGCGCCACACGTATTCGAAGATCGTGCCGGCGCCATTCTATGGGCTGTCAAGCATGCCGCCAAACCCGACGTCGTATTGCTGGCCGGTAAAGGACATGAGGCCTATCAGGAAATCAAAGGCCGCAAATTGCCTTTCCTCGACGCCGATCATGCCGCACTGGCATTGGCGGCGCGGGTGACGATGAAGGGAGGCAGTTGATGCAATCTTCATTATTTGATTTGCAGCCTTGGCTAACCGGCGCCAGTGCCAGTATTGATGCCGAATTCGACGGCGTAGCGACCGATAGCCGCAAGGTTACTCCAGGGAATTTGTTTGTCGCTTTGCGTGGCGAGCGGTTTGACGCGCACGGATTTTTACAGCAGGTTGCGGACCGGGGAGCCGCTGCCGTGGTGGTTGAGCAGAGTCCAGCCGATTTATCGATTCCCGCCTTGGTTGTGCCGGACACCCGTATCGCGTTGGGGGAAATCGCCCGCCATTGGCGACGCCAGTTCTCGTTACCGGTCATTGGCGTGACTGGTAGCAACGGCAAGACCACGGTGAAGGAGATGATTGCCGCGATCCTGGCTGCGGCACTGGATAAGAGTCAATTCCTGGCGACCAGCGGTAATCTTAACAATGATATCGGCGTACCGCTGACTGTTTTGCGTCTCCATCAGAAATGCCGCGCCGCGGTGATCGAATTGGGAATGAATCATCCCGGTGAAATTGCCGTCTTGGCGGCCATTGCACAACCGACGCTGGGCCTGGTCAATAATGCGCAACGTGAGCATCAGGAGTTCATGGAAAGCATCGAGGCCGTGGCCAAGGAAAATGGCGCGGTGCTGAGCGGTTTGCCCGCTAATGGCATTGCCGTGTTCCCGGCTGACGATACGTTTACGCCCTTGTGGCGCACGTATGCTCAAGAAGCCGGGCAGCGCACGATCACGACGTTTGGCCTGTCTGCCGATGCCGACGTCAGCTGTAGTTATGAATTGCAGGAATTCGGCAGCGACTTGCTGATCAAGGCGAATAAACATCAATTCCCGGTGCGTCTCGCCGCTGCCGGCATGCATAACGTGCGCAATGCCTTGGCGGCGATTGCTTGCACCATCTCGATCGGCGTCCAGCCGGCCGCGATCAAGAGCGGGCTGGAATCGTTCGCACCGGTGTCGGGGCGCCTGCAAAAGAAAACCAGCCATATCGGCTCGCTGGTGATCGACGACACCTACAACGCCAATCCCGATTCGGTGCGCGCCGCTATCGACGTGCTGGCCAATGCGTCGGCCCCGCGCATCCTGGTTCTGGGGGACATGGGAGAAGTCGGCAACGACGGCAAGAAATTTCACGAGGAAATTGGCGCCTATGCGCGCGGCCGTAATATCGAACATTTATATACGCTGGGCGACTTGGCGCGCAATAGCAGCAGTGCATTCGGCGCACGCGCCAAGCACTACGACAATATCGAACAATTGCAGCAGGCGCTGCTAGGCATGTTGACGCCGACCACGACCGTGCTGGTCAAGGGGTCGCGTTTCATGAAGATGGAGCGGGTGGTGCACCACCTGCTTGGAACAGAAGAACAAGGATCACACTAATATGCTGCTTTGGTTGGCACAATATTTTCAGCAGGACCTGGGGCCATTGCGGGTCTTCAATTTCATCACCTTTCGCGCGGTGTTTGCGACGCTGACTGCGCTGGCCATCGGCTTGTTTGCCGGGCCGGCGGTGATCCGCATGCTGGCACGCCTGAAGGTGGGGCAGTCTGTGCGCCAAGATGGTCCACAGACGCATTTGATCAAGAGCGGCACACCGACCATGGGCGGCGTCCTGATCCTGATCGCAATCGGCATCGCCACGTTGCTGTGGGCCGACTTGAGCAACCGTTTCATCTGGCCGGTATTGATCGTTACGCTTGGCTATGGCGCAGTCGGCTGGGTCGATGATTATCGCAAAGTGGTATTCAAGGACCCGGAAGGCATGCGTTCTCGGGAAAAATATTTCTGGCAATCGATCATCGGCATTATTGCAGCGGTCTATCTGGCGTTTTCGGTGTCGGCACCGACCAATACCCAAGTTTGGCAGCTATTCAGCTCCTGGGTGGGTTCCGGGTTCAATGTGGATTTGCCGCCCAAGGCCGATTTGATCGTACCGTTCTTCAAGACGATCAGTTACCCGTTGGGGGTCTGGGGTTTTATTGCGTTGACCTACTGCGTGATCGTCGGCACCAGCAATGCCGTCAATTTTACCGATGGCCTCGACGGGTTGGCGATTATGCCTACCGTCATGGTCGGCTCCGCGCTGGGCTTGTTTGCCTACCTGACCGGTAGCGCGGCGTATTCAAAATATCTGTTCATTCCGCATATTCCGGGGGCAGGGGAGTTATTGATCTTTTGCGGCGCAATGGCCGGTGCCGGCTTGGCATTTCTTTGGTACAACGCGCACCCGGCGCAGGTGTTCATGGGCGATGTCGGCGCGCTGGCTTTGGGCGGCGCCCTCGGTACGATTGCCGTCATCGTGCGCCAGGAAATTGTCCTGTTCATCATGGGCGGAATTTTTGTTGCGGAAACCCTGTCGGTGATGCTGCAAGTGTCCTATTTTAAATATACCAAGATGCGTTATGGAACTGGGCGCCGCATTTTTTTGATGGCGCCGCTGCATCACCATTTTGAACAAAAGGGATGGAAGGAAACACAGGTTGTGGTTCGTTTCTGGATCATCACGATGATGCTGGTGTTGTTTGGCTTATCCACTTTGAAGTTACGTTGATGACGAAGTTACGATGAACTACGCAGGCAAACACGCTCTGGTACTGGGTTTGGGAGAATCCGGGCTAGCCATGTCGCTGTGGCTGGCACGGTGCGGCGCCACCCTGCGCGTTGCCGATACACGTGAGGCGCCGGCACGCCTCCAAGCTTTGCGTGATGGCGTTCCACAAGCAGAATTCCTTGGTGGGACTTTTGAGGCCGCGTTGTTGGACGGCATCGACTTCGTGGCACTCAGCCCCGGATTAGCGCCGACCCGCGAGTTGGTAAATATCATTCCGGCAGCGCAAGAGCGCGGCATCCCGGTGTGGGGCGAAATTGAATTATTTGCGCAGGCGCTCGCCGCCTTGCGTCTGGAACAGAATTACACCCCCAAGGTAATCGCCATTACCGGCACCAATGGCAAGACCACCGTGACCAGCCTGGTTGGTTTGCTGTGCCGCCGCGCCGGTCTCAAAACCCAGGTCGCGGGCAACATCAGTCCGGCGGCACTGGATGTATTGCGTGCCGCACTTGATGCAGAAGATTTGCCGCAAGCCTGGGTGCTGGAGCTTTCCAGCTTCCAGCTGCATGCGACGCATAGTCTGCAAGCCGATGCCGCTACTGTATTGAATGTCACGCAAGATCACCTGGATTGGCATGGCGACATGCAATCCTATGCCGCCGACAAGGCGCGCATCTTCGGCACGCATACCGTGCGCGTGTTGAATCGGGACGATCAGGAAGTGATGCGCATGGGGTCGCCACTGGCGCCGCAGATCAGTTTCGGCAAGGATGAGCCGGAATTGGCCAACTGTTTCGGCTTGATCTATGAAAACGGCATGCAATGGCTGAGCGTTGCGGTGGCCGCCGAAGAAGGCGAGAAAAAGCGTCGCAAGAAAGATGCGATCGAGTTGCCTCCGGTATCGATCAATCGCTTGATGCCGGCCGACGCGCTGAAGATTCGCGGCCAGCACAATGCGCTCAATGCCTTGGCTGCGTTGGCATTGTGCCGCGCGATTGATTTGCCGCTGGCGCCGTTGCTGCATGGCTTGCGCGATTATCACGGCGAACCGCATCGCGTCGAACCGGTAACCACTATCGGTGGCGTCGAGTACTACGACGACAGCAAAGGCACCAATGTCGGTGCGACCGTTGCCGCATTGAATGGACTAGGTGCCAGTCGCGGTGGCGATAGCAAGCACTTGCTATTGATCGCCGGCGGCGAAGGCAAGGGGCAAGACTTCACGCCATTGGCGGAGCCGGTTGCCAAGTATGTGCGTGCCGTGTTGTTGATTGGCACCGATGCCGGCAGCATACGCACGGCATTGTCCTCTACCCAGGTCGAATTGATCGATTGCACCAGTTTGGAGAGCGCGGTGCAACAAGCGGCGGCGTTGGCGCAATCAGGCGATGAAGTGTTGCTGTCGCCCGCCTGTGCCAGCCTCGACATGTTTGATAACTATGTGCATCGCGCCCAGGTGTTTGTCGATGCAGTGCGCGAATTGGCAATGGATCGCGGAGAGATCGTATGATCAAATTCGCGATGCCGTCGTTCGCCGATTCAGCGCCAATCAGGCCGCTGGACGGCGTGCAGCGCTCGAAAATGATGGAATACGATCAGCCTTTGGTATGGGTGATCCTGATCCTGATGTTGTTCGGCATGGTGATGGTGTATTCGGCATCGATTTCCCTGCCGGACTCGCCGAAATTCGCGAACTACAAGAATGCGTATTTCCTGCAACGCCAGGCGATTTTTATCGTCGTCTCCATTATTGCCGGGCTGTTTGCCTTTCGGGTGCGCATTGAAACCTGGCAACGTATCGCACCATACCTGTTTGTCGGCACCTTGATTTTGCTGGCGATGGTATTGGTGCCCGGTATCGGAAAAGGCGTGAATGGCGCTAAACGCTGGTTGTCGTTCCGGGTGTTTAACCTGCAGCCGTCGGAGTTGATGAAGTTGTTTGTGGTGTTATACGCCGCAGACTATACGGTGCGCAAGCAGCAGTTCATGCATCAATTCACTAAAGGCTTCTTGCCGATGGCAATGGCCGTCGGTTGCGTCGGCTTGTTGCTTCTGCTGGAGCCGGACCTTGGCGCATTTGGCGTAATCGTCTGCATCGCGATGGGCATCCTCTTTTTGGGTGGCATCAACGGCATCTGGTTCGGCGGCATCGGCGCCACCCTGGTCGGTATTTTCAGCCTGGTGATTGTATTGTCGCCCTGGCGTCGGGAGCGCATTTTCGCTTACCTGAATCCGTGGGTTGAAGAGAATGCATTGGGCAAAGCCTACCAGTTGTCGCATTCCCTGATCGCGTTCGGGCGCGGCGAGTTGTTTGGTGTCGGGCTCGGCGGTAGCGTGGAAAAATTGAATTACTTGCCGGAAGCGCACACCGACTTCCTGTTGGCAGTGATCGGCGAGGAATTGGGTTTCGCCGGCGTGCTGGTCGTCGTGCTGCTGTTTTATTGGTTGGTGAAACGCGCTTTTGATATCGGCCGGCAAGCGATTGCGATGGATATGACTTTTTCCGGACTGGTTGCCAAGGGCGTCGGCATCTGGATCGGCGTGCAAGCGTTCATCAATATGGGCGTCAACCTTGGCTTGCTGCCGACCAAAGGGCTGACCTTGCCCTTGATGAGTTATGGCGGCTCGGGTGTGATGATCAACTGCATCGGCCTGGCGATTCTGTTGCGTATCGATTATGAAAACCGCGTCCTCATGCGTGGAGGTCGCGTATGAGCGGCAAGCGTTTGATGATCATGGCGGCCGGCACCGGAGGCCATATCTTCCCCGGATTGGCGATTGCCGACGCGATGAAAGCACGCGGCTGGCAAGTTTCCTGGCTGGGTACGACGCATGGCATGGAATGCGACATCGTTCCCAAGCATGGCATCGAGATGGACACCATCGAATTCAAGGGATTGCGCGGCAAAGGCTTGGCGCATACCTTGCGTGGCGCGTTCCGCTTGGCGCCCAGTTTCACGAATTGTTTCCGCATACTCGCGCGCCGCAAGCCGGATGTGGTGCTCGGCATGGGCGGCTATGTCACGGTTCCCGGCGGCGTCATGGCCAAATTTCGCGGCGTGCCGTTGGTGCTGGTCAATGCCGACGCTGCCTTGCTGTTGTCGAACAAAACCTTGACGCCGCTGGCCAAGCGCGTCCTGTTCGGCTTTCCTGCCGACTTCGGGCGCGCAGCCGGCAAGGCGACGGTGACAGGAAATCCGGTGCGCAAGGAGATTCTCGAATTAGCGAAGCCGGCCGAGCGTTACGCCGCGCATCGCGGGCGGTTGCGCATCCTGATAGTCGGCGGCAGCCTTGGTGCGCAAGCCCTGAACGATTGCGTGCCATTGGCACTGGCGGCGCTGGAGCCGGAATTGCGGCCGATCGTGACGCACCAGTCTGGCAAGCAGCATATCGATGCCTTGCGCGCCAACTATGCGAAGGCTGGAGTTGAAGCGGAAGTCGTGGATTTCATCGACGACATGGCGCTCCGCTATGCGGAAGCGGATTTGGTCATTTGCCGTGCCGGCGCAATTACGATTTCGGAATTGACCGCTGCCGGCATCGCCAGTGTGTTGGTGCCGTTCATGGCATCGACCACTACTCATCAGCGCGACAACGCGCGCTGGATGGCGCATCACCAGGCAGCAATTCATTTGCCGCAAGGCGAGTTGAACGCAGAGCGGCTGGCGGCTTTGCTGAAGAAGATGAGCCGCGAAGCGTGCCGCAAGATGGCCGAGGCGGCATATGAAAATGGACGGCGCGACGCGAATGATGCGATCGCAAATGTATTGGAAAAATTGGTCGGAACGGCGGGTGCAGCATGAAACATAAAGTAAGAAACATACATTTTGTCGGTATCGGCGGCTCAGGCATGAGTGGAATCGCCGAGGTATTGCTCAACCTCGGCTACAACGTCTCCGGTTCCGATCTGGCTAACAACGCGACCACACAAAGACTGGCTGGCCTTGGCGCGAAGATCAGCTACGGCCATGCGGCCGGCAATATCGTCGGCGCCGACGCGATTGTAACTTCGAGCGCAGTCAAGTCGGATAACCCGGAAGTGGTGGCCGGTCGCGAAAAACATATTCCTATCGTGCCGCGCGCGATGATGCTGGCCGAGTTGATGCGCTTGAAAAGCGGCATCGCCATCGCCGGTACACACGGTAAAACCACGACCACCAGCCTGGTTGCCAGTATCCTGGCTGAGGGTGGATTGGACCCAACCTTTGTCATCGGCGGTCGCCTGACCAGCGCCGGCGCCAATGCCAAGCTCGGCAGCGGCGATTTCATCGTGGCGGAAGCCGATGAATCGGATGCCTCGTTCCTGAATTTGTCTCCGGTGATTGAAGTGATTACCAACATCGACGCTGATCATATGGAAACCTATGATCACAGCTTCGCCAAATTGAAGCAGGCGTTCATAGAATTCACCCAACGACTGCCGTTTTACGGCATTGCCGTGCTGTGCCTGGACGACGCCAATGTGCGTGAGATCATGCCGTTTGTCTCCAAGCCCATCCTTACTTATGGCTTCCACGAGCAAGCGCAGATACGCGCAATCGATGCCAAGGCAGTCGGTGGCCATATGGAATTTACCGTGATTCAGGACGAGTACGCGCCATTGGCGGTGTGCTTGAATCAACCGGGCATGCACAACGTGCAAAACGCTTGCGCGGCGATTGCCATTGCGCGCGAATTGAATGTGCCGGATAGTGCAACACAAAAGGCGCTGGCCGAATTTAACGGCGTCGGCCGCCGCTTCACCCGCTATGGTGAAATCAAGTTTAACGACAAAGAGGGCAAGCCTGCCGGAGCGTTCGCCCTGGTCGACGATTACGGCCACCATCCGGCGGAAACTGCGGCAACGCTGGCGGCCGCGCGTGGAGCGTATCCGGGGCGGCGCCTGGTGTTGGCATTCCAGCCGCATCGCTATACCCGCACGCGTGATTCATTCGAAGACTTCGTCAAGGTGCTGTCGACTTGCGACGTGTTGGTGCTGGCCGAAGTGTATTCCGCTGGCGAGCAACCGATTGTCGCGGCCGATGGCCGCGCGCTGGCACACGCCTTGCGTGTGGTCGGCAAGGTGGATTTGACCTTTGTTGAAGATATCGCGGAAATGCCGGAAACCATCATCACCATGCTGAAAGATGGCGATGTCGTCATCACGATGGGTGCAGGCTCGATGGGCGCAGTGCCGGTTAAATTGCAGCAACTGTTAACGTACCAGCACAAGCAAGAGCAGGAGCAAGCATGAGCACCAACAAGGCAGCAAGCAAATTGGGCAAAGTCGGCGTCTTGTTTGGCGGACGCTCGGCCGAGCGCGAGATATCGCTGTTGTCGGGCAACGGCGTCTTGAAGGCCTTGCAAAGCAAGGGAGTCGATGCCCATGCCTTCGACACGGGACTGCGTGATTTGGCAGAACTGGCGGCAGAGAAATTCGATCGCGTATTCATCGCCTTGCACGGGAGGTATGGCGAAGACGGCACCATCCAGGGGGTGCTGGAGCAACTCGGTGTTCCCTATACCGGGCCGGGGGTGATGGCGTCAGCCGTCTCGATGGACAAGGTCATGACCAAGCGTGTCTGGTTAAGCTTTGGATTGCCGACTCCGCGCTTCGTGGTACTCGATGCGAAAACTGCGCAGCGCGAGGAATTGCGCGAAGTACCCGATGTATTGGGCCTGCCATTGATGCTGAAAGCGCCGCACGAAGGTTCGACCATCGGCATCAGCAAGGTGATCGGCTATTCGGATATGCGCGACGGTTTTGACCTATGCGCAAAATATGACGACGTGGTGCTGGCCGAGGAATTCATCCGTGGCCGTGAAATGACGGTTCCAGTGCTGGGTGTCGGACGGACCGCGCGTGCTCTGCCGATCGTCGAAATCTGTGCACCGCAAGGCAATTACGATTACGAACACAAATATTTCAGCGACGATACGCAATACCTGTGCCCGGCGCCGCTGGATGAAGCCTTGACGTCGCGCATACAGGAATTAGCTGTGCAGGCATTCAATGCCATCGGTTGCAAAGGATGGGCCAGAGTGGATTTCATGTTGCGGGAAGTGGACGACGAGCCGTTTCTGCTGGAAATCAATAGTTCGCCCGGCATGACCGGCCATTCGCTGGTGCCGATGTCGGCCAAGGTGGCGGGAATGAGTTATGAAGATTTGTGCGTCGCGATTTTGCAGTCTGCGAACCTGGAATTGAAGCCTTCCGAAAACTGGAAGCCGGTATGACGAATGATGGATATTGAGCATGTGGCACGATGTTAAAGCCATGAATACGGTATCGGGCACTTTGTTTGCCCTGTTCATGCTCGCATTGTTTGCGGTGGGGCTGTGGTGGCTCGCGCAACGGCCGATGTTCACGTTGCGCGTCATCCGGATCGAAGCAATGGGGGAGGAACCGTTGCGGCGCGTGAATGCGGCGACGATCAAGGGGACTGCAATACCGCGCATCAAGGGAAATTTTTTTACTGCCGATTTGGATGGCGTCAAGCAAGCGTTCGAGGCCGTACCGTGGGTCAGGAAAGCGGCAGTGCGGCGCGAATGGCCGAACAAGTTGGTGGTGGCATTGGAAGAGCATACCCCGTTGGGAACCTGGGGTGAAGATGGACGCTTGTTATCGGTCAAGGGCGAATCGTTTACCGCTAACCTGGCTGAAGCGGAGGAAGACGGCGTGTTGCCCGAATTCGCCGGACCGGATGGCACTGAGCGGGACGTGGTTGCGCGATTCAAGGATTTGCATGATTGGTTTGCCCCGATCAAGCTCGCGCCCAAATCGGTTCAATTGTCCACACGTTATGCGTGGACGGTCAAGCTCGATAACGGCATGACGGTTGAATTGGGACGCGAACGAAGCAATACGACCATGCGCGAACGCGTTGATCGACTGGTTGGGATTTATCCGCAACTGCTGGCGAGTTTGCAGAATCGGATTGAAAGTGTGGACATGCGTTATCCGAATGGTTTGGCGCTGAAGGCAAGTGGCTTGATCATCGGGTCGGACAGTAAAAAAAAGTAAGCGGAACGATATGACAAAAGACGCAAAAAATTTGATTGTCGGCCTCGATATCGGAACATCGAAGGTGGTCGCCGTGGTGGCTGAGGTGATGCCCAATGGGCGGCATGAAGTTATCGGCCTCGGCCAGCATGAGTCGAAAGGACTCAAGAAAGGCGTCGTCGTCAATATCGAAGCGACCGTTGAATCGATTCAACGGGCGCTGGAAGAGGCCGAATTGATGGCCGATTGCAAGATCAGGAATGTCTATACCGGGATAGCCGGCAGCCACATCCGCAGCTTCAATTCGAGCGGCATGGTAGCCATCAAGGATAAGGAAGTGACGGCCGCCGATGTTGCCCGGGTGATCGAAACTGCGAAAGCGGTCAATATCCCGACCGACCAGCAATTGCTGCATACGGTGCCGCAGGAATTCATCGTCGATAGCCAGGAAGACGTGCGCGAGCCGATCGGCATGAGTGGCATTCGCCTGGAAGTAAAGGTGCACATCGTGACCGGCGCGGTGTCCGCCGTGCAAAATATTGTCAAGTGCGTGCGCCGCTGCGGGCTGGAAGTGTCCGATTTGATTTTGCAGCCGATGGCTTCCGCCGACGCGGTGCTGACCCCGGATGAAAAAGAATTGGGCGTGGTGTTGATCGACATGGGTGGCGGTACAACCGACGTCGCGATTTTCACCGAAGGCGCGATTCGGCATACCGCCGTCATTCCGATTGCCGGCGACCAGATCACCAACGACATCGCGATGGCATTGCGCACGCCGACATCGGAAGCGGAGGAAATCAAGCTGCGTTACGGCGTCGCCAAGCAAGTGCTGGCCGATCCGGGCGACTCGCTGGAAGTGCCCGGTTTGGGCGATCGCGGGCCGCGCTCCTTGTCGCGCCAGGCCTTGGCCGCTGTCATCGAACCGCGCGTGGAAGAATTGTTCGCGCTGGTGCATCAGGTGGTGCGCGAGTCCGGCTACGAAGAAGTGCTGTCGAGCGGCATTGTCTTGACCGGCGGCTCGGCCATGATGCCGGGCATGGTCGAGTTGGCCGAAGATATTTTTCTCAAACCGGCGCGCCTGGGTACCCCGGAATACAGCGGGCAATTGGCTGATGTGGTGCGCAGCCCGCGTTATGCAACGGTTTTAGGTTTGCTGTTGGAAGCAAAGAAACAGTATCTGCGTGGTTACGTTGTCACGCGCCAGGATGGCACTGTGAAAGCGATATGGCAGCGCATGAAGGAATGGTTTTTTGGAACTTTTTAATTTAATAGTCGGATCAGTTTAGCCGGGCAGTTGCCGGAACGTTTTGCAGCAAATTTTTATTTGAATTTTTATTTGAAATTTTTGTATCAACCCCGTAGTTAGCAGTCGCTAGTCGGCACCCAGAGTGATGATTATCGACTGAAAACTGCATATTTTAAGGAGTCCTCATGGAAATCGATATGCTCGATAACGCAGCAGCAGGAACCGTGATCAAGGTCGTCGGCGTTGGCGGCGCCGGAGGCAATGCGGTGCAACACATGATTAACAAGGGTGTTTGCGGCGTGGAATTCATTGCCGCCAATACCGATGCGCAAGCGCTGCAATTGTCCAAGGCGCATAACATCATCCAGATCGGCGAGACCGGTCTGGGCGCCGGCATGAAGCCGGAAGTCGGCCGTCAGCTGGCGGAAGAGTCGCGCTCGCGCATTGAAGATGCGCTGCGCGGCGCGCACATGGTCTTTATCGCGGCCGGCATGGGCGGCGGCACCGGAACCGGCGCCGCGCCGATCGTCGCGCAGATCGCCAAGGAGCAAGGCGCTTTGACCGTGGCGGTGGTTTCCAAGCCGTTTTCTTATGAAGGGCAGAAATGCATGGACATCGCCGACGAAGGCCTGGAGGCGTTGTCGCTGCATGTCGACTCATTGATCATCATCCTCAATGAAAAGCTGGAAGAAATCTATGAAGACGACAGCATGATCGAATGGCTGCAACATGCCGATGACGTGCTCAACAATGCAGTGGCCGGGATTGCGGAAATCATTAATGTGCCGGGCCACATCAATGTCGACTTCAACGATGTCAAGACCATCATGGGCGAGCAAGGCAAGGCCATGATGGGAACAGCGACTGCTTCCGGCGTCGACCGTGCCCGTATCGCTGCTGAACAAGCGGTCGCATCGCCATTGCTGGACGGTATCGATTTGTCGGGCGCTCGTGGTGTCCTGGTGAACGTGACGGCAAGTCGCAGTCTCAAGGGTAAGGAAATCAAGGAAGTCATGGCGACTGTGCGCGCTTTCGCCGCTGCCGATGCGTCGATTGCGCAAGGTATCGCGTACGACGACAAAATGGGCGACGACATCCGCGTTACCGTGGTTGCCACCGGCCTCGGTCGTGCGCGCAAGACGGTGCAGCTGGTTTCGACTCCGGTAATGCGCACCGGTACCCACAACGAGCCGATTCATACCAATGCCAACGCCAATACCGGCATGGGACATGGTCACGGTCATGCGGCAGCAGGCGGTTCATCGTTCGACGGCCTGAAGGCGCCGGCGGTCTGGCGTCGCGAGTCGGCATCGGAAACGGTACGCGCACTCGAGAAAAACGGTATGGAAACTTACGACATTCCGGCATTCTTGCGCAAGCAGGCCGATTAAAAAGGCCGTCGCCTTCTGCACGAAATAGCGGAACAAGGCATACTGCGGTCTACACGCCGCGCCAATCGGCGCGGCGTTTTCTTTGGGCAACACAGCAAGACAATTCAATCCAATCCACTCAACCACTCACAGGAGATCATATATGACTATTAAAATCGGCGACCATTTGCCAGAAGGTTCACTCGCAGAATTCATCGAATCGGCAACCGAGACTTGCGCCATCGGCCCGAATACTTTTCAAGTAGCCGATCTTGTCAAAGGCAAAAAAATTGCCGTCTTCGGTTTGCCCGGCGCGTTTACGCCAACTTGCTCCGCGCAGCACGTCCCCGGTTACGTAAAACATGCCGCTGAACTGAAAGCCAAAGGCGTGGACGAAATCTGGTGCATTTCCGTGAATGACGCGTTTGTCATGGGCGCTTGGGGCCGTGATCAAAAAGCGACCGGCGTTGTCCGTATGCTGGCAGACGGCAATGCAACGTTTAACAAGGCCTTGGGCCTGGATGCCGATTTCAGCAAATTCGGCATGGGAACACGTTCGCAGCGTTATTCGCTGCTGGTCGACAATGGTGTCGTCAAGCAACTGAACGTAGAACAAGGCGGAAAATTCGAAGTATCGAATGCTGAGACATTGTTGGCACAACTGGGCTAATTGATACCCGATGTTCGATGTTGTATAGAATAGAAGCGGCGCCTGGAGCGCCGCTTTTTATTGCGCTTTTTTACTGACCCATCGGTAAGTTGCTATAATTGCGCCATGCTTAAACAACGCACTGTCAAACAATTGGTCAAGACTGTTGGCGTCGGATTACATTCCGGCACCAAGGTTGAACTGACCCTGCGCCCGGCCGCGCCGGACACCGGCATCGTATTCCGTCGTGTGGATCTGGACCCGATCGTCGATTTCCCGGCTTATGCGCTGGAAGTCGGTGACACCCGCATGGCGTCGACGCTCGAAAAGGATGGTGCGCGTGTATCGACGGTCGAACATTTGATGTCGGCTTGCGCGGGTCTGGGAATTGATAATCTGTATGTTGACTTGACGGCAGAAGAAATTCCGATCATGGACGGATCGGCATCGTCGTTTGTTTTCCTGCTTCAGCAAGCTGGCATGCTGGAACAAAACGTTGCCAAGAAATTTATCCGCATCAAAAAGACGGTGGAAGTGCGGCAAGGGGAAGGCGCCCAAGAGAAATGGGCGAAGCTCGAGCCATTCAATGGCTTCAAGATGAAATTCTTTATCGAATTCAATCATCCAGCGGTGGACGGAACCGGGCAAACCGGGGAAGTTGATTTTGCGATTGAATCCTACGTGAAGGAAATTTCGCGCGCCCGCACATTCGGGTTCATGCAAGATGTTGAAGCGCTGCGCGGAATCGGTCTTGCGCGTGGCGGATCATTGGAAAACGCGATTGTGATGGATGAATACCGCATCCTGAATTCCGATGGCTTGCGTTATGACAATGAATTCGTGCGGCACAAGATTCTTGACGCCATCGGCGACCTATACCTGATCGGCCATCCTTTGCTGGCAAGCTATACTGCACACAAATCCGGCCATACCTTGAACAATTTGTTGTTACGGGCTTTGCTGGAGCAACCGGAAGCCTATGAAGTCGTCACCTTCGACAAGCTGATGGAAGCCCCGGAAGGTTATGCGCGTCAAGCCGGCGAAGAGTGGGCGCTGAATTAATAACTGCGTTAACCGCGCAAATTCACTTGCCGTGATGTCGGGAAACTTTCCCTCGAACAAATCTTCCTTGTAATTACCCTATTGCCAGCTATCCTATTGATAACATCTTGCCAGTTGCTTTGAGGCTATGGATGTTTTAATCAGCCGTAGCACGTGACACCAGGAAGTCGATAAGCCGCATAAGAAGAATAATTCGACCTGGACTACTCATTTGTGCGATGTCGTCGCAGCATCGCGCCTAGCGCCGCCTTAAGTGCGCTGTTGGTCGGCGAATCCTCCAACGTGTTTTCCAAGGTCGCCAAAGCAGAAATTGCACCGGAAGGCAATGTCAATTGCTTCGATATTTCCTTTTTTGCAATTTTTTGGATAACTTGCACTTTCAAGCGGATTGCGATAACCTGCCAGCCCCGCTTACGTAAACTGTCTTGCAACTTAGGTAACTGTTGTTTTAGCTTGCTGGCGATGGCTGCATTGGGAATGGCGAGCACTAAATTGTCCGCCTCAAATGACAGCACGAAGCAAGAATCGAACATGGCGGGGAGTATCGCTGCACAATCTTTTTGCAATGCGGCGATGCGCGTTACAGTCGGCATGATGGCAGCCATCTTGTCGTGTGCGCGTAGGAAATCCGTGGCGCCCTTCGCTGTTCGATGTTGCTGGGTGCCTTGTTGGTAAGGGATAAATGAGGATGTTCGCATCATCATTGAACCTTATCACACCTCATCCAGGCTGGACGAGTCAGAGGGGTTTACATGCAAATTATTCTGCTGCGCACGCGTTCTACGGCAGCAAAATCGGTGACCTTGACGCATCGGCATCTGCTGTTGGCAGTGCTGCTGTTTGTCGTCATCGTGGTTGGCAGTGCCTTCCTGCTTTCTTATATGACCTTCCGCCACGCAGCGGACATGAAATTACCCTTTATGCAGGACATGACGAGCTCGTCCAATCAGGATGATGCCGGCAAAAAAGATAAATTCCTCAAAGAAAATCTTGCGGCAATGGCCTCCAAACTCGGTGAAATGGAAGCGCAATTGATGCGGCTCGATGCACTAGGCGAGCGCGTGCAAGGTCTGGCGGGAGTCAAGCCGGAGCAATTCAATTTCAAGGACACACCCGCTCGCGGCAGTTCTGAATCTCCAGCCGCTCCAAATTCCAAGCCGGCGCCGCCACCGCCGCCAGCGGATAAAATGCCGCGTGACTTGAGCATGACCGACTTTCAAAAGAATCTGAATACTGTCGCGCTGGATATTGAAAACCGCTCCGACTATATGAATGTGGTTGAAACCACGCTAATGAATTTCAAGGTGAGATCGAAGTTGTTGCCGACTATTCAGCCGGTTAATGTCACCTACAATGCGTCTGGATTTGGCTGGAGAACCGACCCTTTTACCGGGCGCAGCGCTTTTCATGAAGGCATCGATTTCCCATCGCCTGTCGGCACGCCCATCGTCGCGGCAGCGGGCGGTGTGGTCATTGCTGCCGAATATCATCATGATTACGGCAACATGCTGGAAATCGATCACGGCAATGACATTGTGACGCGCTATGCGCATACCTCCAAAATCCTGGTCAATGTCGGCGATATTATCCGGCGCGGCCAGCATGTCGCCGATATTGGTTCCACCGGGCGATCCACCGGCGCGCATCTGCATTTTGAAGTGTTGGTAAAAGGTATACAGCAAGATCCGCATAAATTCCTGTCGGCGGGGGCCGAGCAGGCACGAATTCTGATGACAGACAGCGGTTCCTCGAAAGTGGCGACCGTGGCGACCCGATAGAAATCGCACGTCATTGCTTCATTTTAGGGCACTGCGGGGGTACTAGAAGAAAATTTCCTTCATGATATTTCCCGATTTATGTGTCAGTAACACCTCTTTCGCATAGCTTGGCCCTTGTTTCCTGAAGGATAAGCCCAAACTGTTCGAGGTCGCATGATAAAATCCCTGTTTTTTAGCCAAAGTCCGACCCGATGCGTGTTTATGCGGTATGTATTGGGGTTTTTACGGCGCTTCTTTTTTAGAACTCAAGTATGTCATTACTGACCCAGATTTTCGGTAGCCGTAATCAGCGGTTGCTTAAGCAATATCAAAAAACTGTTCGAGAAATCAATGCGCTTGAACCCGCAATGGAGCGGCTGGACGACGCTGCGCTGCAAGGGAAGACGCAGGAGTTCAAGGAGCGCATCGCCAAGGGCGAAGCTCTGGACGCCATGTTGCCGGAAGCCTTTGCCGTCTGCCGCGAGGCAAGTCGACGCGTATTGAAAATGCGCCATTTCGACGTGCAATTGGTCGGTGGAATGGTGTTGCATTTTGGTAAGATCGCTGAAATGGGGACGGGTGAAGGCAAGACCTTGATGGCAACCCTGCCGGCTTACCTGAATGCTTTGTCGGGCAAAGGCGTGCATGTGGTCACCGTCAATGACTACCTGGCGCAACGCGATGCCGATTGGATGGGTAAGTTATACGGCTGGCTGGGCCTGACCACGGGCGTCAACTTGTCGCAAATGGAGCACGATGCCAAGCAGGTTGCCTATGCCGCTGACATTACCTACGGCACCAACAACGAATTCGGCTTCGACTATCTGCGCGACAACATGGTCTTTGAAGCGTCGGATCGCGTGCAACGCAGCTTGAATTTCGGGATTGTCGATGAAGTCGATTCGATCCTGATCGATGAGGCGCGCACACCGCTGATTATCTCCGGCCAGGCAGAAAATCATACCGACCTGTATTACAAGATCAATGAAGTGCCGCCATTGTTGACCCTGCAAATCGGCGAAGAAACACCGGACGGCAAGGGCAAGGTCGAAGTTCCCGGCGATTACACCAAGGATGAAAAAGCGCATCAGGTCTTGCTGACGGAAGACGGCCACGAAAAGGCGGAACAAATCCTGACGCGCATGGGACTGTTGCCGGAAGGCGCTTCGCTCTATGACGCCGCGAATATCACGTTGATCCATCATTTGTATGCGGCTTTGCGCGCGCATACCTTGTATTACCGCGATCAGCATTATGTGGTGCAAAACGATGAGGTCGTGATTGTCGATGAATTCACCGGTCGCTTGATGACTGGCCGTCGCTGGTCGGATGGCTTGCATCAAGCAGTCGAAGCCAAGGAAGGCGTCAAGATTCAGAACGAGAATCAAACCCTGGCTTCGATCACTTTCCAGAACTACTTCCGGATGTATGCCAAGCTGGCCGGCATGACCGGCACGGCAGATACGGAAGCGTACGAATTCCAGGAGATTTACGGCCTGGAAACTGTGGTCGTGCCGCAGAATCGCCCGAATCAGCGCAAAGACCGCCAGGATCAGGTCTACAAATCCGCGCAAGAAAAATACAATGCGATGTTGATCGACATCAAGGATTGCTTCTCTCGCGGGCAGCCGGTGCTGGTCGGTACCACGTCGATTGAGAATTCCGAATTGCTGTCGGGTATCTTGACCAAGGCGAAGCTGGCGCACAATGTGTTGAATGCGAAGCAGCATGCACGCGAAGCGGAAATCATTGCCCAGGCTGGGCGTCCGCAAATGATTACCATCGCCACCAACATGGCCGGTCGCGGTACTGATATCGTATTGGGCGGCAACGTCGAAAAGCAAATTCAATTCATTGAAGCGAATGCCGAGTTAAGCGACACCGACAAGCAGCAGAAATCGCAGCAATTGCGCGACGAATGGCAATCGCTGCACGATCAAGTGGTGGCAGCCGGCGGTTTACATATCATTGGCACCGAACGTCACGAGTCACGTCGTGTCGATAACCAGTTGCGTGGCCGTGCCGCACGTCAAGGCGACCCGGGCTCATCGCGGTTCTACTTGTCGCTGGACGACGCCTTGTTGCGCATTTTTGCCGGCGACCGGGTGCGCGCCATCATGGACCGCCTCAAAATGCCGGAAGGCGAGCCGATCGAAGCAGGCATCGTTTCGCGCTCGATTGAGTCGGCACAGCGCAAGGTTGAAGCGCGCAACTTCGATATTCGCAAGCAACTTCTCGAATACGACGATGTGGCCAACGACCAGCGCAAGGTCATTTATCAACAACGTAACGAGCTGCTTGAAGCAAGCGACGTTTCGACCCTGATTTCTTCTTTGCGTCATGGTGTATTCAGCGACTTGTTCCGCACCTATGTGCCGGAAGAATCGCTGGAAGAGCAGTGGGATATCAAGACGCTCGAATCCACCATGGCCAACGAATGGCAATTGCAAGTGCCGCTGGCGCACATGCTGGAGACCGAAGCGAACCTGAATGACGAAGAATTGTTGCAGCGTCTGCTCAAAGCCGTGGATGACGCTTATGAAGAAAAAACCAGCGTGGTCGGCAAGGAAGCGTTTGCCGGGTTCGAACGCAGCGTGACGCTGCAAAGCGTTGATTCCCACTGGCGCGAACATCTGGCGGCCTTGGACCATTTGCGTCAAGGTATTCATTTGCGCGGCTATGCGCAAAAGAATCCGAAACAGGAATACAAGCGTGAAGCGTTTGAGCTGTTCGGCCAGATGCTCGATATGATCAAGAATGAAGTGGTCAAGATCGTCATGAAGGTGCGGATTCAAACACGCGAGGAAATCCAGCAGGCGGAAGAGCAGTTGTCGCAGAACCATCTCGAAAACGTGCATTACCAGCATGCAGATTTCAATCCTGAGCTGGCGCCTGAAGAGTTGTTGGCGCCAACCAACGACACCGCTTCCGAGCCGAAGCCGCCACAACCACATGTCAATCACATGATGAAGGTGGGCCGCAACGACCTATGCCCATGCGGCAGCGGGAAGAAATACAAGCAATGTCATGGCAAGCTGGCTTAGTCCAAACTGATGGTGCGAATAAAAAGAGCGGATTTTCCGCTCTTTTTATTTTCTGGAAAGCATATTCTCGTTGCTTGATTCAGCCTTCATCCAGCCTTCACCCTCCGATGCGTTTACAATACCGGCTTGATCCCACCCTTTTCGAGAATCCGATATGGCCGTTAACCTCCCTTTCCCTGTTGCTGCTGAACTGAAGCCTGTTGCCGGAATTGAACTTGGCTATGCCGAGGCCGGCGTGCGCAAGGCCAATCGCAAGGATTTGCTGGTGATGAAATTGGCACCCAGCGCCACGGTTTCCGGCGTGTTCACCACAAACCGCTTTTGTGCGGCGCCGGTTCAAGTGTGCAAGGCGCATCTGGAAGGCTTGCACATTTCCGCCTCGTCGATCCGTGCGCTGGTCATCAACACCGGTAACGCCAACGCGGGTACCGGGGAATCCGGCCTGATGGATGCCAATGCTACCTGTACGGCACTAGCCGAGTTGCTCGATTGCGAAGCTTCGCAAATTCTGCCGTTTTCCACCGGTGTCATCCTGGAGCCGCTGCCGGTAGCGCGTATCAAGGCCGGTTTGCCGCAAGCGGTGGCCAACCTGAAAGGCGACAATTGGTATAACGCCGCGGAAACCATCATGACCACCGATACCCAGCCTAAAGCGGCTTCGCGTACCGTGGAAATCAATGGCCATACCCTGACCCTGACCGGTATCAGCAAAGGCGCTGGAATGATCAAGCCCAACATGGCGACCATGCTAGGGTTTGTGGCATTTGATGCCAAGGTTTCGCAGCGCGTGCTGGACCATCTGGTCAAGGAAGCAGCCGACCAGTCCTTCAATTGCATCACCATCGATGGCGACACCTCGACCAACGATTCCTTCATGTTGATAGCGACCGGGGCGGCCGAGGTTGAAGTCACTGAAATCGATTCGCCGGAATACGCGGCATTATCATCCGCCGTGATCGGTATTTCGCAGGAATTGGCGCAAAAGATCATTCGCGATGGGGAAGGTGCCACGAAATTCATTACCGTGACTGTCGAAGAAGGCTTATCAACCGAAGAGTGCCGCAAAATCGCTTATTCGATCGGTCATTCGCCCTTGGTCAAGACCGCCTTTTTCGCTTCCGACCCAAATCTTGGTCGCATCTTGTGCGCTATCGGTTATGCCGGCATCGACGATCTGGATGTCACGAAATTGAATCTCTACCTGGACGATGTCCTGGTAGCCAAACAAGGCGGCCGCAATCCTGAGTATCGGGAAGAAGACGGTCAACGCGTGATGAAGCAGAGCGAAATCACAATACGCGTCAAACTTGGACGCGGTGCGGCTACCGCAACCATCTGGACCTGCGACTTGTCGCACGAATATGTGACCATTAATGCCGACTATCGCTCGTGAAATGCTTTGAGGCCGTGCAGCTGATCTTAGAGGGTGCTTATGAATGAATTGGCGCAGTTGCTGGTTCGTGCAGAATCTGTCCTGGCCCGGCTGGAGGCGATTTTGCCGCATGCCGACACGGCTCCGGATTGGACCGCCAGCTTTGCCTTCCGCTGGCGGAAACGCGGCGGCAATGGCGCGCGCGGATACTTGCAGGCGGTCACGCATGCGTCATCGATTGCCTTGTCCGATTTGCAAAATATCGATGCGCAAAAAACATTGATCGAGCAAAACACGCAACAATTCGTCGCCGGTCACCCTGCCAATAATGTGTTGTTGACTGGCGCGCGCGGCACGGGCAAGTCGTCGCTGATCAAGGCCTGCCTGAATCAGTATGCGCAGCAAGGTTTGCGCTTGATCGAAGTCGACAAAGATGACCTGGTCGATTTGCCCGATATCGTGGATCTGGTCCACGGCCGGGCGGAGCGCTTCATTTTATTTTGCGACGATCTGTCTTTTGGCGAAGGCGAGGGCGGTTACAAGGCCTTGAAAGTAGCGCTGGATGGCAGCATTTCGACGCAATCGGACAATGTGCTGGTCTACGCCACCTCCAATCGTCGGCATCTGCTGCCGGAGCATATGTCCGACAATGCCAGTTATACGCATGGCGACGATGGCGACCTGCATCCCGGCGAAACAGTGGAAGAGAAAATCTCCCTGTCGGAGCGATTTGGCCTGTGGATTTCGTTCTATCCATTTAAGCAAGACGACTATCTGGAGATTGTCGCGCATTGGCTACGGCATTTCGGTTGCGATCCGGCAAGTGTAGAATTGGCAAAAGACGATGCCTTGCGCTGGGCTTTGCAACGAGGTTCGCGTTCGGGGCGTGTCGCCTGGCAATTTGCCAAGGACCACGCCGGCAAGATGCGTTGATCATATCAGCACAAGTGGCGCGCAAGCGAGATACACGCGAGATTCACGCGACGCATAAGCGACACATAAGCCAGGGGAAAAATAATGCAACAAACTGTGGTCGCGCCGATTGACGTCGCGGTCGGTATCTTGATGAAACCGAATGGCGATGTCTTGCTGGCACAGCGCCCGGACGGAAAACCGTATGCTGGATATTGGGAGTTTCCTGGTGGAAAGGTCGAGGCAAACGAGTCCATTCTTGACGCCTTGAAGCGCGAATTTGAAGAAGAACTTGGTTTGCAAGTGCAGACCGCCGAAGCTTGGTGCGGAGTCGAACATGTGTACCCGCACGCTCATGTGCGGCTCCATTTCTACATCAGCCGTGAATGGCTGGGCGAGCCGCAAAGCCTGGAAGGACAGGCTTTTGCGTGGCAGGGAAGCCTGAGCGTTTCCCCGTTGCTGCCGGCAACCATTCCATTGATCGAATGGCTGGATAAAATACGTCATCTTAAGGAAGTATAGGCATGAAAATTCTCGTCTTGGGTAGCGGCGTCATCGGTACCACCTCCGCCTATTATTTGGCGAAAGCCGGGCATGAAGTGACGGTCGTCGACCGTCAATCGGCGGCAGGAATGGAAACCAGCTATGGCAATGCCGGGGAAGTATCGCCGGGGTATGCCGCACCATGGGCCGGCCCAGGTATTCCGGTGAAGGCAATCAAGTGGCTGTTGATGCGTCACAGCCCGCTGGCGATACGCCCCAGTCTCGACCCTCAGATGTGGTCATGGGTCTTGCGCATGCTAAGGAACTGC
>Ga0302315_10001534_pt1 | contig 23209 bp, 23 predicted proteins | sample III_Palsa_N3_1_FD_200532 | JGI IMG/M metagenome (GOLD analysis project Ga0302315, IMG submission 200532) | Peat permafrost microbial communities from Stordalen Mire near Abisko, Sweden - III_Palsa_N3_1 | ecosystem: Environmental > Terrestrial > Soil > Palsa > Peat permafrost | place: Sweden...
AGAGTATACGCTGAACTACTACTGCTTATAGGGCTACCATCAACACTGTATAAGGCGCTATCTGTTACTGTTGTTGTTATGCTTGAGAATGCCTGGGCTGAGCTTCCGCTTACTGTAACAGTATTTGACGAAACGCTGTTCACGGATATTATACTGCTAATTAGGTTACTTGTTGTGCCTCCTGTTAGAGTTCCACTTGCAGTAGTGTTAGGGCTTCCTGTAAAGGCCAGATTAGAGAAGGCTACAGTAATAACACTACCGTTAACAGTAATAGTAACATTACCGCTAGCGGCAATCCAGTTAGCGCTGCTACTGTTACTATATCCAACAGTTAAAACAGTGCCGCCGCCAATGGCATAAGTTCCGCTGTTCGTAGGCATGCTTGTCAAAAACACCGTAAGAGTGTATCCCGAAGTTGAAGAGCCTACAATTGCATAAGCGCCGCTGCTGCCTGGGTAGTACTCTGTTGTTATGTCTGTAAAGGTCTGGGCTGAACCTCCGCTAATAGTAAATGTACTTGCGGGACTACTGGCGCTTACTGCAACTACGCTGCTAATAAGGCTGCTTGTATTGTTATTATTGTTGTTGTTATTATTAGTGGTAGTAGTTGGCGTTGGGTTACTGCTATTCTTAGAACAGCGTGTAAATGTTAGTACAGTTATTAAAAGTAAAGCGAATAGTAGAATATTTTTTTTCATAAAAATGGGGTTTAGCAATTAAAAGAGGCATCAATATCTGTATTTACTTTTTTATTTGCAACAAGATTGCGGAAATTAACAGTCAATTAATATTCAATAATAATCCTGTTCTAAAGAACGCCAAAGAGCGTGGATTTTTAAATAGGGCCGGTTAAGGAAGCGCTTACTAATATATCATTCTGTGGAGTTCCGCTAGAATATGGGCCAAATGAAACATTATTAAAGCTAACTATGGCAGAGGCATTGCTAACTACAAGAGTAAAATAATAATCGCTTGCAGCGCTTACTTCATAGGTATAGCCTATATACACTATTTCTATAAGTACAGATGCATTTGTAAACAAGTAAGTACCAGAAGTAGGTTTTTGGTCAAAGTGGATTGTAATATTATAATCTCCTGAAGTGGCAACTCCAGTCATGGTATAACCACTTCCGCTTGAATCCGTTTTTTCTGTTAAAGAATGTGATTCCCCATTAATTATTAATGCATTTGTACTCGGAACAGAATTTTTCTTTGAGCATTGCCAGAAAAAGAATGATCCTATAAAAAATAATACAAAAAATAGTTGACTGGTTCTCACCTGATTAAAATTAAGCAAAAAATAAATACACTAATTAAATGCTAAAATGCAACAATTTTATTATTTTTCATTCAAAAATATTTTTAGCAAACTATAGTTACTTAAGCGAATACGCTTTACCAACAAGTTTTAGTAATTATAGATTTGACGCATCAAATAAATGTTTAAATAGTAATTTTTATACCTTATGAACAAAGCGCTTATTATCGTCTCGCTCCTTTTGTTAACTTTCTCTGCAACCATACAGGCCCAGGTCTATCCTAATTATCAAAATCAGCCTAATCCAAACCAGGGTGATCCGAATCAGGGTTATCCCAACCAGAACTATTCTCAGGCCTTGTATCAACGGAAAATAATAACTTATACAAGCATGAGAAATTGGGGAATTGGATTATTAATAACCGGAGGAATTGCTACCATAGGGGGCATAGCGCTTGCATCTTCGGGCTCTACTACCACCAACAACACTATAATAATAATTATTACAATAATACAAATAACACCGGCAATTCCGGCAACATAGTGGCGGGGGCAATTTTAATTGAATTAGGGGTAGCAGCCATAGCAGGCGGCATAGTTTTTACTGCCATAGGCTCTAGCAAAGTGAAGAAATATAAAAGTAAAATGTCGGGTCTATCCTTTGGCCTTGCGCCTAAAGGCAATGGCCTTTCTCTTACCTACAGGTTTTAGATTTAGCCATCTAAGAATAGAAATTATATCTATGAACAAAGCCCTTATTACCACATTGCTTCTTGTGTTAATAGTTGCAGCAAATTTACATGCTCAGAACTATCCTAATTACCCAAACCAGCAAGATTATCCGAATCAGATTCCATCTGATGAGAACAATTCACAGGCCTTGTATCAACGGAAAATAAAAACTTATACAAGGGTGAGAAATTGGGGAATTGGACTATTACTAGTAGGAGGGGCTTCAACAATAATAGGCGCAGTATACGTAAATAAAGGCAGCGGCGATGCTGCTACTCCAACTCCGGTTTCTCCAGGGTCTCCACAGCCCATCGCTACGCATGATAATGATAATAACTTTAATACCGGGATGCTTTGCTTAACAGCCGGTATCCCGACTCTTATAGCCGGTATTGTTTTAACTTCCATAGGAGTCCCCAAAGTATATTATTACAAAAAGAAACTGGGAGGACTATCAATTGGCCTTGCGCCCAGAGGCGCCGGCCTTTCGTTTACCTATAGATTTTAATTACTGCTTTTTTTGCATTATTTTTTAAACAAGATAAGTCAAATTTATTAATAGCCCTAAAGAACTACAGTTTAAGAGTCGATATAATCAGAAGTTCTAATAATACTCTACTATAAGCTTTGGCCGCAGGGAGGCAGGCCCCTTAACAGAATAGAACGCCTGCCCGTTATTAGCGTTTTCGAGAGCAAGCTGCAATACAACACCATAATTTTGAGTGGAATTACTATATTGATATTGAGCAATATCAGTGATATTTATGCTACAACTGTCGCTGCCTGTAAAGAGGATATTAGTTGGGTTTGAAGCGTCTAAAACCGGCTGATTATTCCACGACAATGTAGCGGCGCTCCATGAACTGCTTATTCTTTTCATGATCATAGTTCGCGGTTCCAAATCAATAGGCTGACCAATGCTTACTACTTCCTTCAAAGATTCTGCCGTATCGTCTGTAAATAGAGTTAATGTGGCTTTTCCAATAGTAACCCCTGTAGGAACATCTGAAAAATCGAACTTAAAATAAGTTCTGGATATGTCATTCGTATATATAATAGTATCTGGCCGTATTTCTATACTTTCTGTAAGGGCCAGAACAGAAAGGCTAGTACTATCCGTATAATCTGGCAACGACTGCACCTGGACATTTGTTATCCGATAAGAAGGAATAGTTATTCTTATAAAAGCGCTGCTGTCTATTAGCGTTGGGCATTCCAGCTTTGTACAAGAACAAATAAGTTCTGATAAAAAAACTACTGATAGTAGTACAACTATATATTTATATAAATAGCCATTCTTCATTAGAGTAGTTTCAGCTTTAAAAAAAATTAATTTTAAGTTAACAAGACTTTTATCAATAATCAACTCATCCTCCCATATAGTTGTTGCAACAATTATTCTTTTATTAATAAAATTACGTTTCAAACTTAACTAAAAAGGAGGCAAAATTACCTCCTTTTAAACTCTAAATTTTAATTGTAATTATTAATTACTTGTTATGGAACCGCTAGCTGTTAAAGTATGTGGCGATTGAGAACTATTAGCTGTGAAAGTAAGATTAGAGAACGTTGCTGTTATAGCGGCTCCGCTAACCGTAACAGTAACAGAACCAACTGCTTCCCAGGAATTGGCGCTCGCGTCCACTAGTTGCAAATAACTAAGCAAGCTATTACCTACGGTATAGGAGCCCGCAGCAGGCGCTGACTGAAATTGGAAACTAAGCGTATATTTTCCTGATTTTGGCGCACCCTTCAGAATATAAACACTTGTATTAGTTGTTGATATTGTTAAAGTGTCTGTGGCGCTTCCGGTTACTGTAAGAGTATTCGGGCTGGGGGTATTGCTACCACCAGGGCTGCTTGGTGTAGGATTACTACTCTTTTTAGAACAGTTGGTAAAAGTAAACGCAGCTAAAAAAAGTAACGATAAGAATATAAAGGTTTTTTTCATAAAGATTTAGTTGTTAGATTATTAAATTAAAATTGATTACAATATCTGATTTTTTTACTTATAACAAGAGTATGTCAAGCCTAATTTTTAAAAATTCTGTTAAATAAATGAAAAATATTAATCACCTGTGACCGACCCACTTGCTACTATTGAAACAGGGGTTTGATTGCTATTGGCCGCAAAGGTTAAATTGAAAAAAGTGGCAGTAATACCATTTGAGTTATTAGTAACAGTAACATTACCGCTGGAGGCAGTCCAAACATTATTATTGCTGTCATCCAATGACACCAACGTAACAACAGAACCGCCAATGGCAAAAGTTCCGCTAGGAATAGTCCCGGTCGTAAACTGCACTTGAAGCGAATATTCACCCGCAGGCACTGTGCCGCTACTATTTGGCGCACCTTGAACCACGAAAGACACACCGTTTTCTATTGAATTAACGAACGAAAATTGCTCTGTTATTCCGCCTGTACCGCTAATTATTAGTGTATTTTTCGCAATAGTAGGAGCTGCAGGAGTAGGGTTGCTACTCTTCTTAGAACAATCGGTAAAAGTAAATGCGGCTGCAAAAAGAAACGATAAGAATAAAATAGGTTTTTTCATAAAAGCTTAGTTATTTAATTATTAATTAAAATTAATTACAATATCTATATTTGCTTTTTTATTTGCAACATTTTAATGTTATTACTTACTTAATTTCCAAATGATTCTGCTAAATAAATATAAAACAGGCTGAAAAATACCTACATTTTGCAACTACATCTTAACCATAAAAATTTGCTATTTTAGGCGCAATGAAAAAAAACAAAATCCTTTTTATTGCTAACCACCGCCCTAACCGCAGCCCCAACCAGCGCTTCCGCTTTGAGCAGTACCTGCCTTACCTGGAAGAGAATGGATTTGAATGCCGACTCTCTTACCTAATTTCCGAAACCGACGACCCAATATTTTATTCTAAAGGGAATTATTTTGGCAAATTGCTAGTCCTTTTTAAAAGCTTTATTATCAGAACAAAAGATGTTTTATCCGCTAAAAATTATGACATTATTTTTATAGTGCGCGAAGCCCTAATGACCAGGCATACTATCTTTGAACGTTTGTTCGCAAAATCAGGGGCTAAGTTGGTGTTCGATTTTGACGACGCTATCTGGCTTCCCACCATTTCTGCAGGCAACCAGGGGCTTTCGTGGCTCAAGAATGCCGGTAAAACTTCGCAAATAATAAGCCTTTGCGATATGGTTTTCGCAGGCAACCGATACTTGGCCGATTATGCGCTTCAATTTAATAGTAACGTAAAAATAATACCTACTACTATTGACACCGATTTGTTCAAAAGAATACCGGTTGAAAGAAAAGATCATAAAATTTGCATTGGGTGGAGCGGCAGTTTTACTACCATAGAACACTTTGAATATGGCATTTCTGTACTTAAGGCAATTAAAGAAAAATATGGAGACCACATTTGCTTTGAAGTAGTAGGCGACGCCAGCTACAGAAACGATGAACTAGGCATCCAGGGCGTAGCATGGAACAGAGAAGAGGAAATCGCTACCATCTCGGCGTTCGACATTGGCATAATGCCCCTACCCGACGACGAATGGACGAGAGGAAAATGCGGATTTAAGGGGCTTCTGTACATGGCCTTCGAAGTTCCCTCTATTTTGTCGCCCGTGGGAGTTAATAAAGAAATAATACAGGACGGCCTTAACGGTTTCCTGGCGGATGGTACCGACGAATGGGTGCGCAAACTTTCCCTGCTAATAGAGTCCCCCGAACTACGAAAAAAATTAGGGCAGGCGGGCAGGGCCACTGTTATTGAACGATATTCAGTTATCTCGCAACGGGATAACTATGTAAATTACTTAAACGAGGTTCTTACTATCTAAAAAATTATGTCTCTAAAGTTAGACGCCACCGACAGGCTAATACTGGAAAAACTGCAAAGCAACGCCAAAATTACCAACACCCAACTGGCGCAGGAGATAGGGCTTTCTGCCGCCCCCACGTTAGAGCGGGTGCGCAAGCTGGAGAATGCCGGTTATATACTTAGCTACCATGCATTAGTAGACAAGCAAAAGCTGGGCCTGGGGGTTTGTATATTTATACAAATATCTCTTGCCATGCACAAGAAAAACCAAATCAAAACCTTTGTGGAAAAAATTGACGCCATACCTGAAGTAGTAGAATGCTACCACATTACCGGCGCGGGAGATTTTTTATTGAAAGTAGTAGTAAAAGACATCCCTGCTTACCAGGCGCTTATTCTGGACAAACTGGTAGATATAGAAGAGATAGGAACTATGCAGTCTATGGTAGTACTTTCCGGTTTTAAGGAAAGCAAGGTTATGCCGATTCCTTAGGCAGGTCTTTGGATTGCTTTGTCCGCTTGTTGGTTTTCAGGTAGGTTTTGGCTTCTTCGTGCAGTTCTTCCTGGTCGCCTTTGTCGGCGTATTTAAGCAGCGTCTTGTAGTACTGCCTTGCCGCCTGCTTGTCCCCTTCTTTATCTGCTATGCGTGCAAGATTAGCCAGCGAGTTAAGGTAGTAACCCTGGTTTACCTCGTCGATTAGTTCTGCATAGTGCACCGCCTTCTGATAATATATTTTTGCCTTATTAAGGTTATTGTCCCGGTACTGATAAATCCACCCAAGTATAAACCCTGCATATCTCCCGGATATTTCCTCATAACCCTGCATTCCCAGGTCAAGCTTTCGCAAAATATCCAGGCACACCATTTCAGCCTCCCTGTTTTGACCGGTATTGTAGCATAACTGGGCATACATCCGCTCAAAATAGCCGTTGTCAGGAAAAGTGCTGGCCAAATAACGCGCTATCGTAAGCGCTTTATCGTTCATGCCCTCGTCCTTATAAATACGCATCAGGTAATACTGCGCTTCGGTGCGGGTGTAAAACGCATTGTACGACACCTGCTTGAGCTGTTTTATACCCAAGACTTTGTCGCCGCTTTTAAAGAAAATAAGAATGGGCCGTAGTAGCGGATAGTTTTCCTTTATCCACTCTGCATAGTAGTTATACAGCGCGTCCCCAAAAAGAAACTCAGGGCTTAGCTCTTCGTTTTCCACATTCTTTCGTAGGTACACCAAGGCGCTGCGGGCCGCAAACGTAGCCTTTGCAAAATGTTTCCGCTCCCCATAAAAATGGGCCTTAAAACCGTAGGCCCCCGCCAGAAAAAATATCGCCTCGTAATTGTTCTCATTGGCGTCGTACAACCTCTCGGCATATTTAATAGCCGTGTCCATGTAAGCCACAAAAGTATGGTCGTACTTCTCTGTTTTTTTCCTTATCTCCAGGTTAGGGTACATTTTCCACCAGGTACTTAGTCCCATCAAAAAATAAGGCAGCGGGTGGTTAGGGTATTTTACTTTTAGTATTTGGAACTGCTTTTCGGCTTTATCGAACTTAAAGTTATACATGTCGTTCACCGCATCGGTGGCTTCTACCTGCACCTTCTCATCCAGCAAAAGCATGTTGGGCAACTCTGGCTGCTGGGCATTGGCGGCAATAAAACCAACTAAAAATAAGAAGAGAAGAAGTTTATACATCAATAGCTTTATGTTCTTTACATTTGGCTCTGCGTTCTTTACATAACGCTTTAAATTGGCTTTACGTTACCAAATTTACATTCAAAATATCGTATTTTCACCCAAAAAAATACTAAAATATCAAAATGGAACTGCTCAAATCGCTTTGCGAGGTTTTTGCCCCTTCGGGCAACGAGGTACAGATGAAGAATTTTGTACTGGATTACGTTGAAAAACACAAAGAAAACTGGAAAACGACCCCCAAAATAATTGCCGGGGAAGATTTTCAGGATTGTATAATTTTAGTATTCGGCAAACCCCGTACGGCCGTTTTCGCTCACATGGATTCCATAGGCTATACGGTGCGGTACAACAAACAATTAATCCCTATAGGGGGGCCGCATACCGAAAACGGCTACGAACTGGTGGGCGAGGACAGCAAGGGCAAAATTGACTGCATTTTGTTTAAGGACGAGGAGGGAGATATTTTTTACGATTACGAGCGCGAAATTGACCGGGGAACGGAACTTGTATTTAAATGCAACTACCGCGAAACGGAGGACTACATACAAAGCTGTTATATGGATAACCGCCTGGGCGTTTGGATAGCTCTGAAACTGGCAGAGACGCTTAAGGATGGCATTATAGCCTTCTCCTGCTGGGAGGAGCATGGCGGAGGCTCTGTGCCCATACTGGCCAAATACATTTACCAAAACTACAGCGTGCAACAGGCGCTGATAGCGGATATTACCTGGGTAACCGAGGGGGCGCTGCACGGCAAGGGCGTAGCCATTTCTATACGCGACCGCAGCATACCCCGCCGCAGCTTTGTAAACAAGGTGATAAGCATAGCGCAAAAATACGGTATCTCTCACCAACTGGAAGTAGAAGGCGCAGGTGGCAGCGACGGCAGGGAACTGCAAATCTCCCCCTACCCGTTTGACTGGTGTTTTGTAGGCGCGCCAGAATCGCACGTGCACACGCCGGACGAAAAGGTGCACAAACTGGACATAGACAGTATGCTGGAATTGTATAAAGTATTGATGAGGGAGTTGTAATAGTAATAGTAAAGTGTATAAGAAAATTTTGTACTACTGAGGGATACTATTGCTTGGCTTAAGTTATACTATTTTAAACATAGCCAGTAAGGGAAATTGAGATTTATTATAATTTATTTATTAAGTCCTTAAGTCTATTAGGTTTTGTTAGAATAGCTAATAGCTTTTCATAAGGAATTAAAATATTATGCTGACCAAAAGCATATGCACTGACAGTATATGAATTAAAAAAAATTTGTAAACCATTTTTTGAGATAAAAAAAGTATCAAAATTTTCCCATTTAGGATCCAAACTTCCTTCCCAAAATAATGTATCAGGTCTTTGTTCCGCAACTTCTTCTTTACTTGGTTCTAGTGCTTCATTATATCGTTTCCTTAATTCCTCAAAGCAATAATTTGATAAGAATTGTAGCACTGTTTTATAGTCATCATATTCGAAAAGTTCTTGTAACGTTATTCTAAAAATGGGATTGATATGGTAATTCAGCCCATCTACATGTCCATTTCCATGTGCTCCACCTGCAAATCTATATATATCTTCACTGATACTGATAATAGATTTTGTTATTAAGTTAGGTGAAAATGAAATATCAAAAAACCAATTTAGGCTTTTAAACTTAAGAGTTATAAGGTTCCCTGATATATCATAAAATTCCTTTCTAGAATCTACAATATATTCTGCCTGTTTTCCCTTTATTATTGCATTGAGTTCTTTCAAATTTGGATTGGTTTCATCCTTAAATTGGAAATATTTAGTTTCAATAGAAAACTTTACAGATTCTCCATATTCAAAATTTTCTTCATATTCTTTATACGCAAATAGTTCTTTTGCTGCAATTTGTTTCCTTTCATAGTCTATGTATTTTCCTCTTTGCAAATTCAGTGATTGAAGAATTTTTATGAAACATGAGTCGCTATCATATTCAATCCATTGAAATTTTGATAGTTTTTCTGGAGCTTGGCAGTCATTTATTTTTAATGGGATTAAATAAATATCATCTTCTAGTTTTTCATCAACAAAATCTAAAGCTGTCTTAAACTCCCTTTGAACATAACCCCTTTTTTGAACAGAAATATTTGAAAGTAATAAGATAATGTAATTAGCTTCTCTCAAAGCTTTTCTGATTGTATGATTCCAATCCTGTCCGGGTAATAGCTCTTTTTTATCAAGCCAGGGCTTAAAGCCATTTTCTTTAAGAAAGTCATAAAGTTCGTTTGCAAATTTATAATCCTCTTTTGCATAGCTTATGAATACCTTATCGTGCATAATATTTTAAATATTATTACTATAGTTTTTATACCCTACACAATATAGTTCATATGCTTTGGCCTACAAACTTTTCTTTAAAATTTGTTAGTAACTATTCTCGCTCGAGTCTTCGCGAGTGACAACATAGGACATCACATTCAATCACTCGCCAGGAGGCGAGCGATTGCAAAGGTTTTGATGAGAAAGTTCTACTAGTTACTACAAATTCATCCCGCCGGATAATTCAATACGCTGGCCGTTTACCCATTTGGCGTCATCGGTGCATAAAAAAGCTACCACTCCGCCAATATCATCAGGCATACCAACGCGCCCCAGGGCGGTAAAGCCTGCAATCTGAGCTTTTAACTGGCTGTCGTTTCTTATTCTTCCGCCTCCAAAATCCGTCTCTATGGCCCCTGGCGCTACCACATTAGCGGCAATGCCTCTTGCTCCCAGCTCTTTTGCCATATACCTGGTCAGCACCTCAATAGCTCCTTTCATGGAGCCATAAGCAGACGACCCCGGAAAAGAAGTGCGCGCAAGACCCGATGAAATGTTAATGATGCGTCCGCCATTATTAATAAATGGCAAGGCCTTCTGGGTTAAGAAAAACACGCCTTTGTAGTGAATGTTCAAAGCTTGGTCAAACTGCTCTTCCGTAGTTTCTGCAAAGGGCGCATATAAAGCCGTGCCTGCATTGTTAATCAGGAAATCAAAATTAGTACTTCCTGTTTTTTCCTTTAACTCGGCGGTAACTTTTTTAAAGAACTCATCAAAAGATTTTACATTCCCCGCATCCAGTTGAAATACATAAGCTTTCCGTCCAAGCTTTTCTATTTCGGCGACTACTTTACCCGCCTCCTCTTTGTTGGTATTGTAAGTAAACGCCACATCAATACCTTTTTTTGCAAGGTTAATGGCCATATCCCTTCCCAGGCCGCGACTGCCGCCTGTTACTAAAGCAATCTTTTTATTTTCCATTTGGTATAATTTTTAAAAATTTATATCACAAAATTGCGCATTAAACAGGCTTGGATGGTTGCAAACTTCAATCCATTGTTTGCAAAAATCAAATAGCGACTTGGTTGGTGCGAAACTCCAACGGAGAAAGCGATGCCTGTTTCTTAAAAAAATTAGAAAAGTGAGACACTTCTTCAAACCCCAGCGAATAGGCTATTTCGGATATGCTCCAGTCCGTTTGTCTTAATAGTAGCTTTGCTTCCAGCGCTATGCGCGCCGTTAGTAGTTCAGAGGTAGTCCGGTTGGTGTTCTCTTTTAACACTTTGTTCAGGTGGTTCACGTGCACCGATAGCCGTTCCGCATAATCTTTGGGGGTAGATAAACCAAGTTTCTGTTGGGGAGATTCCAGGGGGAATTGCCGTTCTAATAGTTTTATAAACAAGGAAGCTATTCGTTCCGAAGCATTATGTTCTGGCTGCAGCGGGCCCGCAGGCTGTAGCTTTTGCCCGAAGTGGATAAGCTCCAGCACATAGTTGCGTATAAGGTCGTATTTATAAGCATAGTCCGACGCTACTTCGCCAAACATTTTTTCAAAGATCGCGCTTAACTCCTTTACCTCTTTGGTAGTGATGTTAAATACCGGGTAGCCGCCCGGTTTAAAAAGCGGCAGCTCGTCTATTACCACTCCGGTTTTATTTTTAATTAAGAACTCCTCGGTGAACACGCAAAAATACCCGCCCTGGTTCTCTTCCAGCGGGTAGTAGTTGTAGGGTACTTTGGGAGTGGCAAACAGCAGGGCGTTTTTCTCAATCTCAATTACCTTGTCGGCATACTCTGCCCTGTTTTTGCCGTTAATTAAACTTATTTTGTAATAGGCCCTGCGATTGTAAGGCATACCATTTTTAAGCCTGAAGCTGGTATAAACCTCGTTGGTTTTAAAAACATTAAAATGGCCTATCTCTTTACTAATGCCCTGCGGCAACAGAATATCCAGGTCTTTGTTTAATGCCGGAGCTATTTGCTTGTAGAACTCCTCTATAGAAGTGGCTTTTATATCTGAGGCCATAGTTGTAAAATTCAAATAATTTGTAAATTTACTAAATAGCCAGACAAAAGCATAATAATTCTACCTACGGACGAAATAGATGGTATGTTGCCCCCAGTAATAGCGTCCATGCCATTACGTATAATTAATAGTAAATCATCCCCAAAACCCCCTTCCCTTGCACACCGGCAAACACACAAGGGGGATTTCTATTATTTTTTACTATCAGTCTCTACGTTAGGCTCCTCTTTCAACCTTCGGGCGTAGCAGTGGAGGTAGCGCGGGTTGTAAGCAAGAGCCGTTGTCAGGACGCGGCCCTGCGGCCGTGGAGCAAAGCCGAATTAAAATCAAGTAAAAATAAGCTAACCCCTCTACCCCACTGGCTTAAGTTACACTACGTTAAACTTAAGCCTATTTTATAAGTGGTATTTGCTCCGCACTCTGCACTCGCTTGCGTCTTCGCGAGTGAGTAGTACTAGAAGCTCATCACTCGCCAGGAGGCGAGCGATTGCAAAAAAGTTAATAGTAGTAGTTAACAACTACCCCACTCTAATGCTGATTCCCTGTCGCATTATATTGATAAGCCCCGGGATCCCCTCCAATAGGCGTTATTGCCGAAGAACCAAAATTAGGGTCTATAGTAATAGTAGCCGGATTAGGATTAGCGCCTAACACAGTAGTCCCTTTGCCTATAGCGGGAGAAGTACTCTGGAGCCTGAAGCTGTAATTCCCTACATAATCAATAAAATACGGCAGGTAATTGGGAAGGGCGTAGTTAATAAAAATTGGATTGTATTTGCTTACCATTATACTTACGGCTAAAGATTCGGCAACTGCTCCGGTAGTATCGCCAGTCGTAAAACCGGAGTATAGGTACGATGTCGGAGTTGGTATATCCGTTGCCATAGGCATTGTTAAATAAGTTGCGGGATATATTTGCCCCGCCGTGGAATCAACATCTACATAGTAGTAGGTATAACCGTATTGCACATTGGTAATATCAGGGGCGGCAGCGCCGCTGTTCATTCGCAATCCCACCCTGCAATCTATTAGCAGGTTGTTCCAGGCCTGCCCTTCGGCGCCGTACTCAAAGTTGATAGAGCCGCCTTCTCCCGTTTGCGGCGACTGCCTGTAGCCGCAGTTTACAATGGTATTATTATATACTAGTATATTAGTTTCCGGGCCGCCCGCAGGCGCGTTGGCGTTAGAAACGTTTATTCCGTTTGTGGCCGCCCCTATAACCACGTTGTAAGCTATGTTCCCCAACGTGCCTCCTTGTACGTTAATTGCGTTCCCGCCGGTGTAACCGCATTTTTCAAAAGTATTTCTCATCACATTAATATTGCCGCCCTGCACTCGTACAGCATCCACGCCGGAGCCGTATACCCACGAATCTTCCAAAATAAACTGTCCCTTTAAATCGGCATTCTGATAAAATATGGCATAAGACGGGCTTGAGGGACTAAGCGCGCTTATCGGCGGAGTGGCTCCAAACTCTGCCCCCGTAAAATCTACATGAGTCCATTTAAATACCATAAGGTTACAACTAACATCTCCGTTAATGCCAAGCCATCGGGAGGTAGAAGTAAATGCTGGGTCTTTACTACCAGCTTCCGCCTGGGTCTCCTTTTTTAAAAAGGAAGAAATATAAATAGGGCTTCCCTGTGTTCCTAACGATAGTAGCGTTCCCTTTACAGTAATGGAAGGAGGGTTGCTAACGCTTGGCTCTACCCATATTGTACAGCCGGGCTGGATTACCAGCGTGTCTCCGGCAGGTATAACAGTACTTGCATATAAATAATAGGTTTTGCCTGCCGCAAGGGTGCCGCTAAGTATCGCCGGAATAGTATCGCTGCTTAGCGTTTGCCCCCACTGGTAGCCAGTGTTAGCCGGTGTATTATCCGGCTTTTTACAAGAGGCGACAACAAGCGCCATTACTGCTGTTACTACTATTAGTAGTTTTTTCATGAAAATAGTTAATTTTTTAAGCAAGTTAGTTCAAAAATTAAGAGTTCCGTTTTAGGCAACCTATTTTTTACCCCGCCAAAGCCGGAAACTTTATACTAAAATAATAGGCGCGTGCCATAAGGCGCTTATTAAAAATAGCAACCCCCATTAACTGGCAAACGGCAAATTGCTTCCTTTATTTTTTTATAAAGATAGAAATCTCTTTAAAGAGGATAAATTTTTTACTTTTCAGTTTCGCTATGGGGGACTTGAGTGTGCTAAATTTTTATGCTAAAAATCTGTGCCGCCGGGCCAATTGGCACAAGGCAAAAAACCATACAAAACGCAACAAATAATACATGGCCCAACAAAATAACAGAGAAGTTATCAGAGAATAACAGGAAAATTAACAGGCAAATATCAGAGACTATTTTTGTGCCAGGTAAGATTTAGCGCAAGATTACATTTTAATAAGTAGCACAAACTCCCCGGCGCTATTTTATTTGGCGCTAAGTTGTCTGGTTGTTACAAAGCAGGCAATGCTGTTTGTGCCAATTGGCACAGCGTACATCTATACAAAAAACAGCACAGCCAACAGCTTCTTATCGTGTAAATTATAAAAATAATGCAATTTTATGCGTCAAAACCGGCTAATATCCCCACCCTAAAAAAATCTCCCTAAAAAACTCAACTATTATTGTTATTTTTGACTCTGGATAAAACAAAACCAATGCTAAACATCGTACTATTTGGCCCTCCGGGAGCGGGCAAAGGCACTCAGAGCCAGAAACTTATAGAAAAATATAAACTTCAGCACGTTTCCACCGGCGACTTGCTTAGGGGCGAAATTGCCGAAAAAACCCCGCTGGGGCTTAGCGCCAAAAACTACCTGGATAGCGGAATACTAGTGCCAGATGAGGTAGTAATAGGCATGGTAAAGAATAAGATAGAGAAGGACAAAAAAGGCGCAGGCTTCATATTCGACGGCTTTCCGCGCACTGTGCCCCAAGCCGCAGCATTAGAGCATGCCTGCGCAGAGGCTGGCATAAAAATAAACGGAATGGTGGCCCTGGCGGTAGATGAGGAAGAGCTGACAAAGAGAATTGTACTAAGAGGCAAAACCTCCGGCCGCAGCGACGACCAGGATCCTGTGCTTATAAAGCAAAGAGTATCAGAATATACACAGAAGACCGCCCCGGTGGCAAGCTATTATACCAAAGAAGGCAAGTATTTTGAAGTGGATGGTATGAACTCGGTGGATCAGGTGTTTACAGACATCTGCAAAATAATAGATTCATTTTAATTGAATTAGCAAAAGGGCAACAGAATACTATCCTAACCGGGATAGTATTTTTTTATTTATAGAACTATGGCTACAGAAAATTTTATAGACTATGTAAAGATATGCTGCCGATCTGGCGCAGGTGGGGCGGGGTCTGCACATTTTCTAAAGGAAAAGTTCAGGCCAAACGGCGGCCCCGACGGCGGCAACGGAGGTAAGGGGGGCAGTATTATACTAAAAGGCAACACCCAGTTATGGACGCTATTGCACCTTAAATACCGCAAGCACGTAATAGCTACTCCCGGTAAAGGCGGCGAAGGCGGCCTGCGCACGGGCCACGACGGCGAGGACGTGATATTAGAAGTGCCCATAGGAACCATTGCCAAAGACGACGAGACTGGCAAGTTTATGGCAGAGATTACCGAAGACGGGCAGGAGATAGTGCTGGTTCCGGGCGGACGCGGCGGCCTGGGTAACGACAACTTTAAAACGCCTGTTCACCAAGCCCCTCATTATGCCCAACCCGGCGAACCCGGTATAGACCAGTGGGTGGTGCTTGAGCTTAAAATACTGGCGGATGTGGGTTTAGTTGGCTTCCCCAATGCGGGCAAGTCCACCCTGCTTTCTAAACTATCTGCCGCCAAACCAGAGATTGCCGATTATCCCTTTACCACCCTTACCCCTAACCTTGGCGTGGTAAGCTACCGCAACTATAAGTCGTTTGTAATGGCCGATATTCCGGGAATCATAGAAGGCGCATCAGAAGGCAAAGGGCTTGGCATACGCTTTCTAAGGCATATTGAACGCAATTCTATATTGCTGTTTATGATTCCTGCCGACGCCAAAGACATTAAAAAAGAATACCAGATTTTACTAAACGAGCTAAAGAACTATAACCAGGAATTGCTGGCCAAAAGGCGGGTGCTGGCGATCTCCAAATCAGACTTACTCGACGAGGAACTGCTGGAGGCTATGAAAAAGGAAACTCCTACCAACCTACCTGTGGTCTTTATATCCTCATTTACCCAACAAGGGCTAATGGAACTAAAGGACGTACTTTGGAAAATCCTTAATGAAAAATAATGTCATTATGACACTTAAAATATCTGGCAAAAAAATTGCAAAATTAATCTAAGGTTAATTTTATTTACAAAACTATACCCAATATGATGCAGGAACAAGAAAATATGACGCAGGAACAAGAAAAAAGCAAGACGGAGAACGATTCTACCAATGAACCTGCCAATGCTGCTGATAACACTACCGAAAACCTGACAGCAGAAGAACTTGCTGAAAATAAAGCAAAAGAAGAAATAGGTATCTTAAAAAACGAAGTAGGCGAGCTTAAAGATAAATATTTGAGGTTATACTCTGAATTTGAAAACTTTAGGCGCCGTACATCCAAAGAACGTATCGACCTTATAAAAACGGCCAATGAAGAGGTAATTGCCTCCCTTATTCCGGTTTTGGACGATTTTGAACGGGCTTTGAAATCTATAAATGAAGGCGCTGAGGCAAACCCATTAAAAGAAGGCGTTAACCTTATTCATGCCAAATTATACAGAACATTGGAAGCTAAAGGCTTAAAACCAATGGATGTATTGGGTAAAGAGTTTGATTCCGAACAGATGGAGGCCATAACTTCGTCTCCCGCCCCTTCTGCAGAGTTAAAAAATAAAGTAATTGACGTTTTGGAAAAGGGCTATTACTTAAACGATAAGGTAATACGTTTTGCAAAAGTAATTATAGGTTCATAAATATGTCTAAGAGAGATTATTACGAGATACTAGGCGTAATCAAAGGCGCCCCCCAGGAGGAAATAAAAAAGGCATACCGCAAAATTGCCATCAAATACCACCCTGATAAAAACCCCGAAGACCCTTCTGCCGAAGACAAATTTAAAGAAGCGGCAGAAGCTTACGAAGTATTAAGCAATGCTGAAAAGAGGCAACGGTATGACCAGTTCGGCCATCAGGGCGTGGGCGGCAACGGAGGCTACTCTGGCGGCGGAGGCATGAATATGGAGGATATCTTCTCTCAGTTCGGCGATATATTTGGGGGCAGCCCCTTTGAGGGTTTCTTTGGCGGCGGTCGGCAGCGTTCGGTACGTAAAGGCAGCGACCTTCGCATAAAACTAAAACTTACCTTGGAAGAAGTGGCGGAAGGGGTCGAGAAAAAGATAAAGGTAAAAAAATACATAGCCTGCAACGATTGCCACGGCAATGGCTCTAAAAACGGCAGTTCCTTACAAACATGTACGGCCTGCAACGGCACAGGACAGGTGCGTAAAGTAGTAAATACCATGCTGGGGCAAATGGTATCGGCTTCCACCTGCCATGTATGCAGCGGCGAGGGCAGGGTAGTAAGCCAAAAATGCCCTACATGCAACGGAGAGGGCAGAGAGCTAACTGAAGAAGTAATAACAGTAAATATACCAGGCGGCGTGGCCGAAGGGATGCAACTTTCTATGTCCGGCAAGGGGAATGTGCCGCCAAGAGGGGGCGTTGCCGGAGACTTGCTAATAGTAATAGAAGAAGAGGAACAGGAAGCGCTGAAACGAGACGGCAGCAATATTGTGTACGACCTGCATGTAAGCTTTATAGACGCTGTGCTGGGCACTACTATAGAAGTGCCTACTATTGACGGCAAAGCAAAAATAAAAATTGAACCCGGCACACAAAGCGGTAGGGTGCTGCGCCTAAAAAACAAAGGCATAAAAGATCTTAACGGCTACAACAAAGGCGACCAATTGATTTACGTAAGCGTATGGACGCCGCAGCAACTAAATAAAGAAGAACGGGAACTACTGGATAAATTAAAAACCTCTGATAATTTTAAACCCAACCCCGGCAAGCACGACAAAGGCTTTTTTGAGAAAATGAAGGAATATTTTTAATAGTAGCTGCTAGCGCTAAAAATTTAAGATGAAAGTAATTTACTGTCCTCGTTTATAATACACAAACGAGGACAGTAAAAAAGGAACTTCTCCTTTATTATTGTGCATTACTATTTCCTGTCTTACCTCCACTACTTTTTGATTTATTACTACTATTAGTGGTAGAGCTTTTTTTGCTTCCTGTGCCACCGCCTGTTGCAGTTGCTTTTCCGCTGCCTGAGCTTCCAGTCCCTCCTGAAGTATTGTCAACCATTCCCGTTCCAACTGAACTACTACCACTTCCTCCTGTAGTATTGCCCATATTTGAACCTCCGCCAGGGTTACTATTATTTAATCCCCCGCCAGAATTACTGTTATTTAAACTGCCGCCGGAGTTACTATTTGAACCTCCGCCAGAGTTATTGTTTTGAGAATGGCCTGGAAAAGCCATAAATAAAAAAATTCCGAGAAATACATAAGATAAAGTTTTCATAACGCTGAAAGTTTAGAGTGTTTATTAACATTAATAATTGATTGATAAAAATATATTAAATGAGTATTCAATTTTCGCCATAAACTAGGTAACTTATTTTGTGTTTTGATGACCTAAACAAATTATAAGCTCCTGTTTTATAAATGGTTAAATTTATAAAAAATCATTTTTTATATTACTATATATAAATTTTAATGTTAACAAATATAGTATGGCTTTACTATGTAGTTATTACATAATTATTAAATAAGTTGTATAATTTACATATTTTACGCTTCTCTTTTTGAGGTATAAACTGCGGCTTCCAGTAGTAATCTATTATTACATCCTCTCCATTAACTTATTTACTATCCCCAGGGTATAGTAGCGAGCCACGTTTTTAATATACCTCATAAAGTCAATAGGCGCATGGGCGTCCGCAGAGTCGGAGATGGTGCGCACCACAATATAAGGCACGTTGTACTCATAACAAATTTGCCCTACAGCCCCTCCCTCCATCTCTACGCATAATACCTCTGGCAAATCCGTGCGTATCTTTTGCAGTTGTTCTACAGAACGTATAAACTGGTCTCCGCAACATATCTGCCCGCTATATACCTTAGGGTAGTGCAAAGAAAAGGTGTTAATGTCCTTTGGGTCAATGTAGTTATAAAAGTCAGTCGTTAAAAAGTCATTACAACAGCCTACGGTTTTACCAATCAAAACCTCATCGCAAGGAAAAAATCCTTTTGCCAGCAAAGGAGCCTCAAACTGCGGGAACAAGGGCCTGGCGTCCATATCGTGCTGCATGGCCTCAGTGGCTACCACTATATCGCCCAGTTTTAAGTGTGGGGCTATTGCCCCTGCCACCCCTGCCACAATCAACTGGTTTATGCCAAAGCGTTCTATCATCACAGCGGCAGTAACCGAGGAAGCCACTTTGCCAATGCGCGAAAGGGCCGCCACACATTCTTTTCCATTAAAAATACCCTTGTAAAACTTCCTCCGCCCAGATTCATATACAGATTCTACCTGCATCTTTTCCAGAATAAGGTCAATTTCTTCAGGCATGGGAGCTAATATTCCTGTCAGCATAAGGCGTTAAATAGGTGTAAGTTCAAAAATATAAATATAATTACTATTTTTAGATGTATATAAACGAGTTTATGAATAATCTGGAAGCTGAATTAAAACAAACTGTGCGCGACATCCCCGATTTTCCCAAACCGGGCGTTCTTTTTAAAGACCTTACGCCTGTGCTTAAACAGCCGGAACTATGCAAAAGCATAACCGGCGCTTTTTGCGAACAAATCAGTAAGTTGTCTCCCGATGCCCTTATTGCCTTAGACAGCAGGGGCTTTTGGTTTGGGTTAATGATTTCTACTCAACTTGGCATTCCCATGATTCCCGTACGAAAAGAAGGTAAATTACCCTATGAGACCATCGCTCAGATTTATGCCTTGGAATATGGCACAGCTAAAATAGAAATGCACATAGACGCTTTAAAGCCGGGCTGGAAAGTAATTTTACACGATGACCTATTAGCTACGGGCGGCACTGCCGAGGCAGCCTCTAAATTAGTTGTAAACCAAGGGGCTACTGTGGCAGGATATGCCTTTATGGTAGAGCTATCCTTTTTGAATGGCAGGTCAAAAATCAACCCTTATTCTGATCAAATTATCAGCCTGGCTATATACTAATAGTAATTTATGAACGCCGAATTCTGGATTGAGAAATTAAAACTACTGCCCCATCCCGAAGGAGGGTATTATCGGGAGACCTACCGTTGTAATCAATTTGTTAGCGCCGAAGGTTTTGAGGGTAGCCGTAACATAAGCACTGCCATTTATTTTTTACTTGATGGCGAAAACAAATCTCATTTCCACCGTATTAAATCGGACGAATTATGGTTTTTCCACGAAGGAGCGGCATTGGATATTTTACTATTAAATGATGCAGGATTAGAAACGATATCTCTTGGTAAAAACCCGGAACAGGGAGAATCTTTACAGGCTATAGTACCAGCCGGATGCTGGTTCGGGGCCAGGTTAAAAGATTGGAAAGGCTATGCATTAGTAAGTTGCACCGTTGCCCCAGGCTTCGACTTCAGGGATTTTGAACTTGCTAATAAAGAGGGTTTAATGAAAAATTTCCCACAACACGCTAAGGTTATTGATGAGATGAGCCTGTAAATTATATACTAATACTATCTGAACTTATAAAACAAAAAAAGGCCTTGCATTACAAGGCCTTTTTCATATATAATACCTGAAAATTATTGTTCGGTATTGTTATTACTTACTACCTGTACCCAGCCTTTATACTGGCTTTGGCCGCAACCCGTTTTCAGGTAGTAGTAGTAAACACCCTCCACTATATCGTGAGCATCCCACCATTTTAACTCATTCCCGACTGAATAAGGGTAATTCTGAGCCTTAAATACCCGGTCTCCCCACCTATTATATACCTCTAGCGTAGCCCCGGGGAAAATCGGATCGCCATGCCCTTGATCTTCTTTTACTACAAACCTATCATTTTTACCATCGTTGTTAGGAGTAAGTATGTTAGGGAAATATAAGTCCTGTTTAGGTTCAGACACTATACTATCCACCGCATAGTTAGATATACATCCATTAGCATCTACAACAGCAACTGCATAGTTGTTCTGGCCTGTTATTGGTTTAAACTGATAGGTATTAATTGTATCAAAAATATTTTTGGCGGTATGTATTGAATCATATACTACTGGCTTGTGAGTAGTATCCTCTATAGCCCATATATATGTGTAAGGCTTGGCGGAGTATGAAGTATCCAAAAGATGGGTGTTGGCTGTTAAACTTATAGCCGTTCCAGCACATACCGTATCGCGCTTACTACCTAAAGTTATAGAAGGCCTTCTGTTTATTGTAACTTCTATGGAGTCAGAAATTGTACAATTCACTCCTTTATCATTTACAGTAAGAATAAAGTTAAATGTTCCATAAGTCGATCCTTTAAACTCAGGATCCAAGGCAGTGGTATCAAAATAGGCAGACGCTTGGCCTCCTTCTAATGTCCAGAAGTAATTGTACGTCTTACTTCCTCCTGTTATACTAGGAGTAAAGGTAAGAGAATCGTTAAGTCCGCAAAGAACTATTTTTCCATTAAGCGCTGTAGAATCTGCTACTACTTTAGGTGATTTTATATATATACTTACACTATCTTCTGCTGTGCAATTGCTTGCAGGGTCAGTTACCAATAAATAATAGGTTGCGCTGCCAGAAGCGCTAATAGCCAATGGGTTTTTATCTGAAGAATCTAAAACTAAACCCTTAGGATTAGAAGTCCAATAGTAATGGAAGTTTGACGTATCTACTCCCGCCCATACCGAATCGGTTAAAGAAAGGTCGTTTTTACCGCTGCAAATACCAACATTAAATGAAGAATCCTTATCTGCAAAAACTTTAACCATTGGCGATTTAAATATTGTAACAGGGTTTGAAACGCTGTCTTTACAACCTCCAGAATTGGTTACTACAAGTTTTACGATATAGGTGCTAGAATCTTTATTGCCAATATTATATAAGTGCTCCGGATTTTGAAAACTAGTAGTGTCCAGGCTTGCTGAAGCAGTATCTCCAAAATTCCATGAGTATGTATATGTTACTATTTGACTTACTCTGGTAAGTAAGGTTTCCGTAGGCGTTCCATCATTAAATAAGACGGGGGAAGCAGAACACAATGTTTGCTGTACGGTAAACTGTGGCACAGGAGTATGATCTATTGTAATTACAATAGAATCCGGCACAAAGGACTGGCAACCAAATGTATCTGTTTCAATCACTCTAATAATATCTATACCCGCAGTGGTATCGAAGCTAAAAGAAACGCTGCTACTAGTATCTGTTGGAGGATTTACAAAGCTTACCCCTTTAGGTAGAGGAGACCACTGGTAAGTATAGCCAGGAGTTTTCTGAATACTAAAAGGCACAATTGGCGATAAAGCGCATACTGTGGTATCTCCTATAACAGGATGATATGCAGGTAAAGGATTAACTTTAATATGAGCAGAATCTGAAGCAGGAGACACACACACAGAAGAGTTTGTTACAGTAACTTGGTAATATCCCGAATCTGTTGCTATGTAACTGCTGCCAGTAGCCCCACCGATTGCAACTCCATTTTCATACCATTGGTAGCCGCTGGATGCTGATGATATTGCCGTTAATGTATCGGACGTGCCGCTACAGAAAGCAGGAGAACTTGCATTTACTGTTGGTTTCGATGGCAATGGGTTTACTATAATACGAACAGAATCGGAAACAAGCGAATTACAGCTTAGTGAACTTATCCCTATCACTTTATAGTAACCAGAATCGGTGGCTACATAAATGCTGTCTGTAGCTCCGCTTATCACTATCCCATTCTTGTACCACTGGAAACTGCTGGCTCCTTTTGAGCTTGCCGTTAACGTATCGCTCTTACCGCTACAGAAGGTTGTTGAGCCTTTACTAGTTATTGTAGGTTTTATAGGCGTTGGGTTTACATTAATCTGAACAGAATCTGAAACAAGAGAGTTACAGCTTAATGAACTCACCCCAATCACTTTATAGTAACCCGAATCGGTTGCTACATAAATGCTGTCTGTAGATCCATTTATTACTATGCCATTCTTGTACCATTGGAAACTGCTAGCTCCTTTTGAACTCGCCGTTAACGTATCGCTCTTGCCATTACAAAACGTTGTTGAGCCTTTACTGGTGATTGTAGGTTTTATTGGCGTTGGGTTTATTTTAATCTGAACAGAATCTGAAACAGAGGAGTTACAACTTAGTGAACTCACCCCGATCACTTTATA
>Ga0302315_10001537_pt1 | contig 23188 bp, 10 predicted proteins | sample III_Palsa_N3_1_FD_200532 | JGI IMG/M metagenome (GOLD analysis project Ga0302315, IMG submission 200532) | Peat permafrost microbial communities from Stordalen Mire near Abisko, Sweden - III_Palsa_N3_1 | ecosystem: Environmental > Terrestrial > Soil > Palsa > Peat permafrost | place: Sweden...
CAGGACACTATCTGACGGGCGCCACCGCTGTCAGTTTTGGCGGGACTCAAGCTACCTCTTTCAACGTTGTCTCCGATAGCGTTATCCGGGCCGTCGTCGGTGCAGGCACTACAGGCGACGTATCGGTAGCGAACCTGACATCCTCGGGTTCGCTGTCGGGCTTCATCTATGTCTACGATACGACTACACAGGTGTATACGCCACCAGCCGCCTTCCAGTTGCTCTCATTCTCCGGTACTTACTCTGACAACACTCCGCTGCTGGAATGGCAGGCCAATAACGACGCTATCCTTTCCTACTATGCCCTCGAACGGGCCATCGATGGCGATACCACGCAATTTGCGGTCATCGCTACTATCAGCCCGAATGCCATCGACACGGGTACGGAGACCTATAGCTTCACCGATCCGGGCGCCAATCCGGGCATCAATTATTACCGGCTGAAAATGCAGGACACTACAGCTATTTACAGTTATAGCAACACCCTGACTGTTCAGCCACCCGGAAAGGCCTCGCTATTGCACCTCTATCCCAATCCTGTCAAGTACGGCTTTACCGATGCCATTATTCCGGATGTCACAGATGCGTCCTGGTTCCAGCTGATCGATATGACAGGCAGGCCGATGAAGACGATCTATGCCGGACCGGGCGTTGAGCTGGCCCGGATCGATATGTCCGGGGTGATCCCGGGCGTCTACAAGCTGACCTGGACCAATGGAAAGCATTCGGCCTATAACCTGATTTTAGTGCTGCCCTTGTACTAGGCCCAGTCTTAGTGACGCTCGTCCGGCTGCTGCGGGACATGCCATTTCCAGTTCAGCACTTCCGGCATATCGATGCCTTCCTGGTCGATATAGGCCTTGTGCCGGATCAGGTTGTCCTCCATCTCCTGCTTGAGATAGGCGCATTTCTCTCCCAGCTGCGGCAGCCGCGCGATGACATCCATCACAAGATGGTAACGGTCCATATCATTCAGCACGGTCATGTCAAAAGGTGTGGTAATGGTGCCTTCTTCCTTATACCCGCGAACATGGATATTCCGGTGATTGGTGCGTTTGTACGTCAACCGGTGGATCAGCAGGGGATAACCGTGATAGGCGAAGATGACCGGTTTGTCCTTGGTGAACAGCAGATCGAAGTCATAATCGCTCATCCCATGCGGATGTTCGGTACTGGGCTGCAGCTTCATCAGGTCTACGACATTGACGACACGGATCAGCAATTCGGGTATCCTTTCCCGAAGGATAGACGTAGCCGCGAGGATTTCCAGCGTAGGGACATCCCCGGCGCAGGCCATGACGACATCGGGCTCCTTGCCTTTATCGTTGCTTGCCCAGGTCCAGATGCCAATCCCCTTCGTGCAGTGCAATACCGCCTCTTCCATATCCAGCCACTGCGGCGCCGGGTGCTTGCCGGCTACAATGACATTGACATAATGCCGGCTACGCAGACAATGGTCCATTGTCGACAGCAGACAGTTGGCATCGGGGGGCAGGTAGATGCGGACTATCTCTGCCTTTTTATTCGCTACATGATCGATAAAGCCGGGATCCTGGTGGGTAAACCCGTTGTGGTCCTGCCGCCAGACGTGTGAGGACAATAGATAATTGAGCGAGGCGATCTTCCTGCGCCAGGGTAACCCGGCAGTCACTTTCAGCCATTTGGCATGCTGGTTGAACATCGAGTCCACAATATGAACGAAGGCCTCATAACTGTTGAACAGGCCATGACGACCGGTCAGCAGATACCCTTCCAGCCAACCTTCGCACTGGTGTTCACTCAGCACTTCCATGACACGGCCGTCATGCGCCAGGAATTCATCCGTGTCCAGCCGATCGGCCTGCCACTGGCGATTGGTCGCTTTGAATATCGCGTCGAGCCGGTTGGAAAGGGTTTCGTCCGGACCGAAAACGCGAAAGTTTCGCTCCTCCATATTGAGCCTTATTACTTCCGCCAGAAAATCACCCAGCACCAGCGTGTCGGATGCCAGGGCGTCGCCGGGCTCGTCCACTTTGACGGCGAACGTACGGAAGTCAGGCATCATCAGGTCCTTCAGCAGCAGCCCCCCGTTAGCATGAGGGTTCGCACCCATCCGCCGGTTGCCTTCCGGCGCCAGTGCAGCCAGCTCAGGCAGCAACGCACCTTTTTGATCGAATAACTCCCAGGGCCGGTAGCTTTTGAGCCACTCTTCCAACTGCTGCAGATGCTGTGGATTTTTGGCAGGATCGGACAAGGGCACCTGGTGCGACCGCCACGTTCCTTCGACGGGAAGGCCGTCGACCATTTTTGGCCCGGTCCACCCTTTGGGCGTTTTCAACACGAGCATCGGCCATCTGGGCCTTTCGACAGGGCCATTGGCCCTGGCTTCACGACGTATATTTTCGATCACCTCAATGATCTGGTCCAGCACACCTGCCATGGCCTGGTGCATTTTTTCAGGGTCGTCGCCTTCCAGGAAATAAGGCGTCCAGCCATACCCTTTCAGCAACTGCTCCAGTTCTTCCCGGCTGATGCGGGCAAGAAGAGTGGGATTGGCGATCTTATAGCCGTTGAGGTGAAGGATAGGCAGGACGGTGCCATCGGTCACAGGATTAAGGAATTTATTGGAATGCCAGGCGGTAGCCAGTGGTCCCGTTTCCGCCTCCCCGTCCCCGATAATGCAGGCGGCGATTAGACCGGGGTTGTCGAAGACGGCGCCGAAAGCATGGCTGAGCGAATAGCCCAGCTCGCCGCCTTCATGGATAGAACCGGGGCATTCAGGTGACACATGGCTGGGAATGCCGCCGGGAAAAGAAAATTGTTTGAATAATTTTTGTAACCCTGTCTCATCCCGCGAGATCGCGGGATAGATCTCGGTGTAAGTTCCTTCGAGATAGGTATTGCCCACCAGTGCCGGTCCGCCATGACCAGGCCCGGCAATATAGATCATGTCGAGGTCATATTCCTTAATGATCCGGTTGAGATGCGCATAAATGAAATTTTGCCCGGGAGTGGTGCCCCAATGACCGAGCAGCATCTTCTTGATATGCTCTATTTTCAGCGGCTCCCGCATCAGGGGATTACCGCTCAGGTAGATCTGCCCTACGGACAGATAATTGGCTGCTCGCCAGTAGGCATTGATTTGCCGCAGCAGCTCAGGAGATAAGGGAGCTGCCGGCCGGCTTTTGGTTGTCGTTATCATACATAACAGGTTTGATTAGGTTTTGAACGGCGCGGGCAATCATCAGCTCTTCATTAGTAGGTATAACATACACGCGGACACGGGTACCGGCCGCCGAGATCAGCGGTTCATTTCGGGCATTGGCGCGCTGGTCGAGTTCGATGCCCAGGTATTCCAGCCCGGCGCAGATACGGCTTCGGATCATGGAGGCCTTTTCACCAATGCCGCCGGTAAAGACCATAGCGTCCAGACCGCCCAGCACGGCAGTGTAGGCCCCGATATACTTTTTTATCTGGTAACAGAACAGGGCTACCGCCTCGGCGGCACCGGTATCGCTGCTCTCTTTAGCCAACAGGTCCTGCATATCGGAACTGAGGCCGGAGACGCCCAATAAGCCAGACTGATGGTTGACCAGGTCACTCAGCTGTCCGGCCGTGAGCTTTTCATTCTGCAATATCCACCATAGGGCGCCAGGGTCGATATCACCCGTCCGGGTACCCATGACCACCCCGCCGGTCGGGGTGAATCCCATGGACGTATCGATACTGCGTCCTTCCCTGACAGCAGCCAAACTGGCGCCGCTGCCGAGATGGGCCATGATCACAGCCCCATCGGCAATGTCCGGACCGATACGGGCGAGCGCTTCGAGGATATAGGAATACGACAGGCCATGAAACCCGTAGCGTTGCAAGCCCGCCTGGTCATATCGCCGGGGAAGGGGCAGCAGCTTCGCGACCCGGGGCAGCGTCGCATGAAAGGAGGTGTCGAAGCAGGCCACCTGCGGCAATGCAGGATCATGCTGCCGGAACAACCGGATGAGGGCCAGCTCGCCGGGAAGATGGTCGGGGTCATAACCGCTGATGCCCTCCAATTCCTGCAGAAGAGCATCGTCGATCAGCACAGGTTCGCGGTGACCCAGCCCATGGACGATCCGATGGCCGATAGCCAACAGGGGGACAGCGCCTTCACGCTTCTGCAGGAACGCGAGGAGAAAATTCGCCGCTCCTTCCATCCCACTGCCCTGCACAGGCAAATGTCCTTCCTGATGATTAGCACTGTCCGTAAACGTTAGTCCAGCATCAGCCAGCCCGATCCTTTCGACCTTTCCCGACAAACGCGGGCTCAATGCTCCATTCACCTCGTACAGCGAGAACTTGATACTTGACGACCCACCGTTGATTGCCAGAATATTTTTATTGACCTCACCCATATTTAGCTAAAGTTACCTAACTTGTAGGGTTGTTTAAAAAGATTGAAGCTATATTATTGTTATCGATCCTGCTTTTCAACCGGTAGGTTGATATCTCGCTTAAACAATTTAAGTAACCGTTGAAAATATGAACCGTTTATTCTCCTTTGCTGCCATAGCGATCTTCTTTTCTTCTTGTCATTCTGTCCATGATTATGATAAGGTCTTCAAAGATCCCCATATCTATAGCCAGACCGTGCACGAGCTGAACACTGTCGTGATGGGCAATAACTTCTCCCCCATCGTCGCCTCGCGAAATTATCTCTATGCCGCAATAGCCGGTTATGAAGTCATTGCCGGTGGTTACCCCAGCAAATTTCAGTCCCTGGCCGGCCAGGTGCACGGCCTTTCACCTCTCCCCGCCCCGCCGACCGGCGAAACCATCGATTTTGAGCTGGCGGCCCTGCTGGCCTATTGTAAATTGGGCGAAGCCGTGACCTTCCCCGAAGGCAGCATGACCGCCTATGTTGATAGTATCAAACAACTGGCCAAAGATCACGGGATGCCGGATGATGAATTCAAAGCATCAGTGGCCTATGCCGATACCGTATCCGCCAAAATCATGGCCTGGGCAAAAAAAGATCGTTATCTGGAGACACGTGGCGCGCCTGAATACATGGTCAATGACTCTCCCGGCCGCTGGGTACCGACGCCGCCGGCTTATACCTCTGCCATGGAACCACACTGGAGCGAAATCCGGTACCTGATCATGGACAGCGTTCGGCAATTCATGCCGCCGCCGCCATACACATTCAACGTGACGGACAAGAATAGCGCCTATTACAAAGAAGTGAAAAAAATAGAGAACAAAGGAGACAGCCTTTCAGACGAAGAAACCTGGGTGGCCGACTTCTGGGACGACAATCCCTTTAAGCTGAACGTATCCGGCCACCTGATGTTCGGGACCAAAAAATTTTCCCCCGGTGGTCACTGGATGGGCATTACAGGGATCGCCGCTCAAAAGGCCGGCGCCGACTTCCCCACTACCGTTTGCGCCTATGCAAAAACGTCCATAGCGCTTTTCGATGCTTTTATCCAATGCTGGAATATCAAGTACATCTATAACACTATGCGGCCGGAGACGACCATCGACAAATATTTTGATCCCAACTGGCGGCCACACCTGCAGACGCCTCCCTTCCCGGAATATACCTGCGGGCATTGCACGATATCCGCCGCCGCCTCAGAGGCCCTGACGAGTGTCTTCGGCGACCATTTTGCCTATACCGACACGACCGAGCTGGAATTCGGCATCAAAAGCCGGTCATTCCAAGGTTTCCGTGATGCGGCGGAGGAGACTCAACACTCCCGCTTTTACGGCGGCATACATTACGAGTATTCCACCATCGTCAGCCACAAGATGGGCCAGGAGATCGGGGAATTGCTTGTGCAGCGGCTAAAGATGAAGAAAGAGTAGGCTTGGGCCAGTATAGGTAACGACTTTATCAAAGTTGGTCTCCGGCTGTTCACCCACGCCTTTCCCTTCTTTCACCAACACGACATGGAACACATGGCGCCGCAACATGCCGGGAAAGGAGCCCTTCGTTGCATGGATGATCAATTGCCGCCGGGCATCGATCCAATCTATTTTAATGGTCGCATATTTTCCTTTCTCATAATCATAACTATCGTTCTCATCTTCATATAACGTAAAGCTGCCATCGGCGCCAGGGTAGATCCGCAATTCCAGCGTGTCTGCCGGTCTTTCGGTGGCATACTCCATCACCGGCCCCATCGGGACGATCGAGCCGGCCCTTACATACAGCGGCATGATCCCTATCGGCGCAGGCGCATCGATGCGCTGGCCGCCCTGATACGACTCGCCGGTCCAGAAATCATACCATGTTGCCCCTTGTGGCAGATAGACACTGCGGACCTTCGCCTTACCCTCTGCACCGTCACCTGTATACAAGGGACTGGTCACCGGGTTGACCAGAAAGGCAGGCCCGTACATATACTGGTCCGGGATACGATATACATTGGTATCTGTCCGGAAGTCAAAGACCAGCGAACGCATCGGTGTATAATTTTCGAGTGTCGTTTTTCCCGCCAGCGAATAGATATAGGGCAGCAGCCGGTAACGTAACCGGTCATACTTCAGCAGGATATCCCGCGTCGCCTCGTCCCAGTTCGCCGAGAACAATGCCCGCTCGCCTTTCCCATGGATGCGGAAAATAGGACAGAACGCCCCGAACTGGAACCACCGCGTAAACAGCTCGCGATAGGCCGGCTGTGACCAGTCCGGAACGCCGCCCGGAGACGTGTGCGACAAATAGCCGCCAATATCGGAAGTCCAGTATGGAATGCCGGAGACACAAGCATTGATAGCCTGGGGTACCTGGTTCCTGAAAGAGGCGAAGGTCGTGGTAATATCGGAAGACCATAGTGTCGCCGCATTGCGCTGCTGGCCCGCAAAAGCCTGCCTGGCCAGTAAGAAGATCCGCTTGTGCGGTATATCCCGTCGCCATCCCTGGTAGATGCCCTTGGTATGTTCCAGCGAATAGCTATTGAAATAATCCAGTCCCTTGCCCGGATAAAACAATGCCTTCTTCCGGTTATCGGGATCTTCGGTATCCGGCTCACATTGATCTACCCACCAGGCATCCCATCCGTCACGCCTGATCAGGCTGTCCCTGGCCTGCTGCCAATACATATCCCTGGCACGTGGATTATGTGCATCGTAATAAGTATCCCGGGTATGTGTCGTAAAATTATCCCAGGTAATACTGGTGAGAAAACCCGCGGCCTTCAATGCATCGAAGTTCGCTGTCCCGGAACCAAAACAGGGCCAGATCGAGATCATCGCATGCACATTCTCCCGATGCAGTTCATCGACCATTTTAACCGGGTCGGGATAGTTGGGCGGGTACATGACATGCGAACCGATCGGCAACGGGGACCAGTAATACCAATCCTGCACCACAGCATCCACCGGGATATGCCGGCTGCGGTACCCGTCAGCAGCCGCCAGCACGTCCTGCTGTGTCTTGTACCTGTCCTGGGATTGGAAAAGGCCATAGGCCCATTTGGGGTACATAGGCGCCCTGCCTGTCAACTGACGATATAAATATATGATATGATCGAAAGAGGGGCCATAAAAGAAATAGTAGTCTATCATCTTTCCGCTCTCAGAGCTGTAGCTGAACTTCGTATTCCCGCCCTCCGTCCCGTCCCATCGGGACTGGGAGTAATTATCCCATAGCAGTCCATAGCCGCGGCTGGACAAGAGCACGGGGATAGCGCCCGTCAGGTATTTGATCGCCATGTCCTGCGTCCGGCCTTTATAGTCGATGGACAAGGAGTCCAGTGGATGACAACCCAGCCCGAACAGCGCCTCGTCTTCCGGGGATAAGAATTGGGTGCTGCAGGTATACGTCGCCTCGCCTACCACTGTCGCCGGGCTCATGGATTTGCCTTCGGCGCCATTTTCAGCCAGGATCGTCCTTCCGCCATCAATATACGAGACGGCATTGGTCCTGCGGTCGACCAGTACCGTTATTCTTCCCGTCACCAGCAGTATCTTATCTTCTTTTTCCGTCAGCGTAAAGGCGGGTGCGGCAGGAAGGCCGGATATAACCACCAGCGAATGCTTTTCGGCTAATATATCCAGGCTGGTATACCTTACCCGGATCAGATCAGGCGCCAAAACGTCGATCTCCATACGGCCTTTGTCGAGCCGGAAGCTCACACCTCCGGGTATACGCTCATACGATCGGACCTGGGAACGGCCTGAAAAAGAAAATAACAGGAAAAAAAAGGAAAAGGTAATAGGCAAAAAATGCTTCATGGCTTATGTATATATTATTGCTTATCGATGGTTAGGGTTACTGCACCATATGCCGGGACAGTAATAAACACGCCTTTGTCCGTAGCAGCCGACCAGGCCGGAATGGAGGCGTAATCATCAGGGCCGCCGGCTACCGCCGATGGGCCATGACCATTGACAAAAACCCTCCTTGAAAACTCTCCGTTGTCATCTCCACCCTGCAGAACGTACCAGCAATATCGGTGACCCGCAGCGAAATGTTGCATATCGATGATCGCCGTGCGCGCGGTTGCCGAGACATTAGCTATGACAATATTCAGTTCTCCCGAAGTAAAAGTAGAGGCGTAGGCCCTGAGACTGGTATCCCCTTGTACACTCGCCTTCACCAGCCTGTCACCCCTCATCTTCTGCAGGTAGTATAAATAGTAAAAGGACGGCCGCGGGGTCCACTTCGCTATCCCCGGCTCGTCACCGGCACTGAATAAGCCATGATCATTCCCACCGGCCCAGCCATTCAGCAAGTCCCAGCGAGCGGCCAGGCCAAACTGGTTCGATAAGGTCTCCCCCATCACGATCACGGCAAAAACGCCGCTGATATTGGATACCTGCTGGTCGCTGCCTTTGGCAAACATGTTCCATTCATCCATTACGATCGGTTTGATAGCAGCCCCATTGGCTGTCAGGGATTGGGTGACGTACTGCATCACCTGACCCGGAACGACAGTGGCATCGTAAAGGATTTCCGCTGCATTGGAATTCTTATTATAGGGAGTGAAGTAGCTGTGGACGACATAAAAGTCGGCCTTATCATTCAATTCTTTCATCATGTCCGCATTCCAGTTCTTTCTGGTTGGCGTCTCCCCCCACCACAATCCTGGCGACTCTGCAGTGACGGCGCCAATATAGAGGGTCACACCCAATTCTGCCGCTGCCTTACGCATAGAGTCGGCAAAGATTTTAAAATGCCGGGCATATAGGCTGCCCGTGAGGATAGCCGGCTGACCGTCCCGGTTTGTAGTGGTATCGATCCGATAGCCGTATTCCCAATCGCCGAAATTCTCATTTCCGATCTCCCAATAGCGCGTGCGGCCATGGTCGTAACGGACCCAGTCAGCAGCAAGATGGGCTGCCGTAGCCACCGGATCGGCGCTCGTACCGTATCGCGCATAGCCATAATTGACAGTGAAGAGCCCTTCATTACCTGTTTCCTGGAGCATCATGTAATAGTCGTCCAGTGAGGCGCTGCGGGCGCCCGTCGTTTTCCCAAAAAAGTATCTCGCTCTCTCCGGAGCTCCCTTCTTATCAAGCAGCATCGACGGCGCATCGGCCGGCTGGTCGCCGGGGTCGCAATTCCAGAAATAGGCATCGCTGCCGCTGCCCGCCGGCCACCGGATGATATGCGGATGAAGCCGGGTCATATGGGTCATGAAGGTGGGTTCTGTGATCATCGCCGTCATCCAGGTGTTGGCATTGTGCCCGAAGGCAGAAGGCGGAATGCGGGTGATCACAGCAGATGCATCGACGGTAATGGTATCGGCAACTCCGGGGGTGCGCCCATCGGGGAGATGCCCCCCGGCCATGGCCGGAGAAACAGGTGCCTCCTGGCTGGCAGGCGTTATAAATGACTTCGGTTGCCAGTCATCCAGAAAAAACCCTATCGTCGGGGCGACGGGCGGATCAACACGGTATATACCCGGCGACACAGCCACATTCTCCTCCTGGTGATCATCCGACCTGATGGAAGAAGGGGCAACCAGCACAAACCCAAATAGAAAAAGCCATAACCTCATAGGTTCGGTATTATTTATTTCCATTCCGAATGATTTCAAATGCCTTCATTTTTGAATCGTTTACTCCCGTCAGCAGCAGCCGGCGCCCCGCGACAGTAATGACCTTCAGGTCCCTGACATCCCCATCGATGATCAGCCCGTCCGACACGGGCGCCACCGGTTCGAACCCTCCTTTACCATCGCCTTCGAGCAGCAGACCATAACTGGCATCATACCGACCTGACATGATCGAAGCCTGATACTCATTGCCAGCAAGGATAAGGTCCGGATACCCATCGCCATTCACATCGGTATAAACCATGGCATTCACGGGCGCTATCTGCGCCGCCAAAGGAAAAGGGTGAAAATTGAACTTCCCTTTTCCATCATTTTCAAAATAACCGCTCCTCACCTCTTTGCATGTCAACACCAGTGAACCGGCCATCATCTCCGGCGTAAATATCTCATCCATCTTCGCCGCGGCATATTCCGCATTGGTAGAGAATTTCTTTTTGATGGAAGGCATTTGCATCGCCCAGTTATCCCGCGATATTCCCGCCGACAAATCATATTGCCCCCCGTTGCCCTTGATATAATAGCAGAATACCGGGTCCAAAATACCATTGCCGTCGAAGTCCTTGGCGATCAATTCTGCCGGCCGCGACGTATCGATATGGAAGGGATTGTTGGAGCCCAGATTGCCGGCCACAATGTCCACGTGACCGTCATGGTTAATGTCGGCGACGACCAGGCTGCGCCAAAAGCCAGGCAGGTCCTGCAGCCCGCTCTCCCGGGTGATCTCGGTAAAGGTTTTACCGTTGTTCCTGAAAATACGGATGGGCATCCAGTCGCCCGCTATGATCAGGTCAGGACGGCCATCATTGTCGATATCGGCCCACACCGCCGCATTGATCATCCCGGCATCTTCCAGCGCAGGGCATACCTCGGCCGTAATGTCGGTAAAATGGCCATGATCGTTCCGCAGGATATAGCTCGCCGGTGGACGGGGATAAGCCCCTAATGATATTCGTCCTCCGATAAAAATATCCATGTCCCCGTCTCCGTCTATGTCGGCCACCGCCACGCATTTGGCCGGTGTCCGAACCAGTGGTGAAAAGGCGTTGCTATCCAAATGAAAATTCCCTTTGCCGTCATTCAGGTACAGACGCGGGCGGTAAAAAGGCGATTGATCGTCAAATTCACTGCTGCCGCCCACTACCAGCAGGTCGGGCTTCTTATCGCCATTGGCGTCGAACAGCACGCTCTGCATATCTTCTTCGTACTTGTTACCGGTGACGAGGTCCTTGCCGGTGAAACTACCATCCTTGTTTTGCAGGAATACCTTGCCGGATTGCTTGAATGCCCCGCCGATAAAAAAGTCTTCGAGACCGTCGCCATTCATGTCGCCCGTCGTAATAAAGGGGCCTTCCTGCGAGTATTTCTGCAGGATCATTCGCTGGAATTTATAATCGAAAAAGAAGGTCTCCTTATGCTGGAAATCGGCGCCTACCCGCTGGGTGGCATCGGCGAACAAAACACCGGGTCCCTGGGAGGCGCCGGCAAGGGGTGTAGCCAGCGCCGCCGCCGCATCCTTGTAATGCAGCGTTATTATCGTATCTACCCCCGGATGTCCTATCACCTGCCTCTTCCCATCCGGCCAGACAATTTTTAAAGAATCGACGGCCTTGTCGCCAAACCCAAAATGCAGCCTGTTGTCAACCGTCGACAAATAGCCCCTGACCGGATATTGACTGACCGTTTGGGTCAGCCCTTTGCTGTAGGCATACACGGTAGAACCTATACCATCCTTGTTCAACGTGTCGCCCGCCAACCGGATCGTCAGATAGTGATTCGCCTGCCTGCCTGCAGGGTGCCTGACATCATTTCGCAGGACAAAGGCCCGGCCATTGATATTATTGGTGACGAGATCGAGGTCGCCATCGTTGTCCAGATCGGCATAGACTGCCCCGTTGGAGATGGAACTCGCCGGGAGGCCCGCATTCGCTGAAACATCCTCAAAGGTGAGGTCGCCCTTATTTCTGAATAAATAACTACGCAGCGACAGCGGGCCCAGTGCCAGCAACCGGTCCATGAACTTTCGCCGTTGACCGATCTCACTCTCGGGAATACCGGTTTCCAGCACGGTATTATGAGCGTACTCGAGAAAGTCGACATTGGTGGGGTCGCGCCCCAACCCATTGGTGATATGCACATCTTTCCAGCCGTCGTTATCGAAGTCTGCGATCAATACGGACCAACTCCAGTCCGTTTCCGCGAGACCGGCCATTTCCGCGATCTCACTGAAAAAAGGCTCGCTCCGGCCCTTGACGGTCCGAACACCATTGTTGAGTTGCAGCATATTATGGATATATTGCGGCTCGTACCCTTTGTCCATTTCAAACTGATGCCGTTGCTCGCTCAGAAAGGAATACATCATCTTTTTCCGCAGGTTCGTCTCTGGCTGCATGTCAAGTGTAATGATATCGGGTAAGCCGTCGTTATTAATATCCGCGGCATCAATACCCATGCTGGAATAGCTCTGGTGCCTGACGGCAGAAGCGATACAATTGGTAAAGGTTCCGTCCTTATTGTTAAGCCACAAAAGATCATTGCGGATGTAGTCATTGTCGACATAAATATCCGGAAAACCATCTCCGTTGAAATCGCCCACCACCACTCCCAGGCCATTGCCGTCCTCGATTATGCCGGCCCGCCTGGATACATCTTTAAAGACCGGATGGTCCATGCCCGGCAGGATCCCTTCATTGTGGAACAGTTTATCGCCGGCGACGGCATTGCTGTCGATCTTCCGGTCACGGATATCATTGGGACGGTCGTCATCCAGGGTGTGGTTCACCAGGTACATATCCAACCGGCCATCCCTGTCATAGTCGAAAAAGACAGCCTGCGTAGAATAGGAAGTGTCAGCCAGGCCGTATTCCGCCGCCTCTTCTTTGAAGGTCAGATCATGCTGGTTGATAAAAAGAAGATGTTTTCTCCGGGCGCCCGGTCCCTTGCCGGATACACAGACATAAATATCCGGCCATCCGTCATTGTTGATATCGATGACGCTCACGCCGGTACACCATACGTCAGTAGAGACCCCCGCCTTTTGGGTAATATCTTCAAAGCGCATTTTGCCCATGTTGAGATATAGCCGGGAGCTGACCTGGTTCCCGGCAAAAAAAATATCAGGCAGCCCATCCCTGTTGAAATCACCCACTCCTACCCCGCCGCCCATATAGGTGTATTGATTGACGAACATATTCAACGAATCGCTCTCCGTGATCGTGTTGCTGAAGTCTATGCCTGTCTCCGAAGAAGGCAGAGAAGTAAAACGCATCACCTTCCTGTCGTTTACAGAAGTACACGAAAAAGCGGTCAAAAACACCGCCCCTGTAATGGCAGCAGCAACGAGATTCTTCAAATCCTGACTATTTATTTACTATCCGCCACCAGGTAAATAACGCTCATGGCAGGAACAGCTATCTTGATCTCCCCATTAAGCGCAGCACCATAAGGCTTGAGACTGGAATAATTCAGCGGACCTCCGGTAGGCGTCGCCGGGCCGATACCATTCACGTATACCTGGCTGGAGAAAGGCGCGTTATCCGTACCCCCCGTCAATATATACCAGTGATATTTTGCTCCTGCCGGGAAATGCTGAAAGTCGATGGATACCACATGATTGTAAGCTCCTGAGTTGATGATCACTGTCCCCGCCTGGCCCGAAGTAAAGGTGGAGGAATAAGTCGTCAGATCAGTATTGGACACGGCTCTTCTCAGCGTATCATATACCATGCGGTCACCAAAGAATTTTTGAAAATAATACATGTAATAGAATGCGGGCCGCGGGTTCCAGAGCGGCGCATTGGGCTCATCGCCTATATTGAACATACCCTGGTCATCTCCGCTATTATAGCCATTTGCCAAATCCCAGCGACTGGCCTCGCCAAACTGGTTCTTGATGAAGCTGCCAAGGGTCAGGGCGGCATGCATTCCAGAAATATATGACGTATTTTGTTTGGATCCTGTCGCCTGGATATTCCACTCGGACATAGCTATCGGTTTTGTGCTCAACCCATATGTCTGGAGTTGTTGCTTGGTATACAACATATCCGCCTCCGGTACCGACGTCCCGGTAGCCAATATCGTCGCTACCGTCGAGTTTTGTTGGTAGGGCGTAAAATAATCGTGAATGATGAAAAAATCCGCGCCATTTCCAATATTACTTAATACTCCCTGGTTCCAGTTCGCGACCGATTCAGAGGTACTCGTAGCCAGGAACGCACCGATATAAATGGTCGCACCCGTCTCCTGTGCCGCCGCACGCATCGAATCGGCGAATACGTTGAGCTGCTGCGCATACAAGGCTCCGGTGATGAACTCCGGCTGCCCGTCATGGTTCTTGGTCGTATCGATCTGGTAACCTGCTTCCCAACCGCCATAGGTCTCATTGCCAATCTCCCAGAATTTGGTCCGGCCATTGTCATAACGTACCCAGTTGGCAGCCAGGTGTGCTGCGGAGTCCACAGGGCTGGTCCCTGTGCCATACCGCGCATAACCATAGTTAACCGTAAGGTAGGCGGTGGTGTTGGTTTGGGCGAGTACATTATAATAATTAGCCAGTGAAAGAGTCCATCCCTGGGTATTTCCTCCATACCAGGGACCGAGCGGTCCCAGGGTACCACCAGTCTGATAGATGCTGTCGGGAGCATCGGCAGGCGCCGGGTTAGCCGCCGTTCCGTTCCAGAAATATACATCGCTGAGACTGCCTCCCGGCCCGCGCAGGACATTCGGGGAAAGATCCGTGAGATATTGCATCAGGGCAGGCTGGGTAACTATCTGCCCCATATATGGGTTGCTATTATTACCATAGACCAATGGCGGTGTTTTGACCAATACATCATTGACATTGATGGTCAGGGAATCCGTCGCCACAAGCGAAGAGGAGACCGCGACCATCGAATCGGTCGGTGCGGCGAATGTCCTTCCGGTCCAGCTATTGCCAAAAAAACCGATCGTAGCCGACGGCGATGGATCCACCGGGCTATAGGTAGAATCAGTGGTCACCGGGTAGGTGCTGCCGACGGAGTGCGGGGCGTCGGATACTTTTTTACATCCACATACGCCAATCATTGATACCGCTATTACAATTCCTGTAGAAAAAAGGGTCTTCATATTAAATTGAATTATTTGATAGGTACGATCCGGACGTTATCGACGCCCAGGTTAAAGGTTCCCCCTGGTATGCTCGTAGTGCCGTCATTGACATACATAAACATGATCTCTCCCTGGCCAGTGCTCATCAGTTCCTGAATGGTGGAAGCCGGCGATCCCGTAGAGGTATAGTCGTTATAGGTCGCAGTGAGGAAGCTCGTCAACGGGATGGTAATAGTCGCCCAGCCATTGGTCGAGTATGTATTTCCGGTAGCCGTCTTCCACGGAGCCCATGCAGCCATATAGGCCCAGTTGGGACCGGACGGAGCGATCCAGATCGATCCCGCCGTCCAGTTGTTGACATACGCCTCGAATTTCAGGGCGTAGTTCCCGATAGGGTCGGTGGCGGGGTTTGCATCCCATGATTTCATGTTGTCGGTCATGATAGCGAGGTTGTCCGTATACCAGACATTGCCGGCGCCGGAGGCATAGGTGTTCTGCGGGTCGATCGCCACATAATTACCCGTGGCATTGGGGAATGATTGATTAGGCGCTACCTCATACGTACCGTCCCATTGGTTCTGAGTCCAGCCATAATAAGGATACAGAGTCGTGCTGGGCGCAGGATAATTGACGCCGTTGCCGTCAAAGTTGGCCAGGAAGCCCAGGGAAGGCGACAGCCAGTTATCGTAGACAAACGGCGACGTAAACGTTCCCGCAGCCCCGGTCACTCTCAGGGAATCGCCTTCGGTGATCCCCGTCGGAACAGTGACAGTCAATTGTGTAAAGCTGATCGTCTGGAGATTGGTGCCGGCAATTCCACCGGGGAAGGTGACCGCGGTAACGCCTGCGAAATTGGTGCCGTAGATATTAAGGGTTGTTCCCGCCACGGCATTTTCATCGGTGACCGAATCGATGACGATAGGCGGCGGATAAGGAAAGGAAGCCTCACCGAAAGTACAATAGACCCTTACCGAATCAAAATGTACCGTACCTGTCGGAATGCCGGCCACTATCTGTGTATTGGTCTTATTCACCGTCCAGCTGGTCGCCGTGTCGCTGCCGCCGATAGGGAAAGTGACCTTTTGTATCCCTATCAGGTTCGTTCCGGTGATGGTCAATATCGTGCCCGTATTATTCAGCGTTATGGCACTGATCGCCGGCGCCGTCAGGTAAAGTGTGAAAGGATAGGTCACTGTCCCATGATTGGTCACTATCCTGATCACACTGGGCACGCTGGGATTAGTAGCGGCCGTCTGCGCCGTAGACGGAATAGTGACGATGATATTCGTGTTCGTCGCATAGACAGGATTGAAAGCGGCTGCCGTATCGTTGAAATAGACGGCTTGCAACCCATTGAAACCGCTGCCCTGGATCACGATCATCGTTCCCGGAAGGGCCTGGGTAAAAAAGCTGTCCGCATCCGCCGGGGTGACGAGCCGGACATCCTTGACAACAGGTGTACCCCCGGAATTCTTTTTACAGGCAAATTGTACCAGGGCAGCTATAACAATGATGAATAACAATATTCTTTTCATATAATCATTTTAATATGGCAATCAATTATATTTTACTTTAGTAAAGTCGAATGCGACCGGTGGCAACGCGAGCGCCGGCGCCACGAGCGATTCCGCTTCAGGATAAGGGAGATCGGCCGTTTGCGGAGTGATCGTGTAATTGACTGTTCCCGGCAGATCATTCGTTCCGAGGAAGGTGATGAAGGGATTCCCACCATTGGGGGTAATATTATACAAACCCCGGTTTTGGGTGGTGAAATATTGCAGTGCATCGTTGGGATCAAAATAATACCAGGTCTTCCAATCATACCACGCATGCCCTTCAAAGGCGAATTCAATCTTTCTTTCCAGCAACAAATCCGCGTAGGAGATGGATGATTTGGTATAGGCGCCGGCGCGTGACCTTACGGCATTGAAGTATTGCAGCGCCCGCGGGTCGGTGGTGGAGGCATTGTTGCCCAGGATCGCATCGGCATAGATCAGGTATACATCGGCCAGCCGGAAAATATACGTATTGAGGTTCTCACTTTGCGTCCCCCCCAGGCCGCCGTTGTCGGCAGGCGACCCGATCACATATTTCTTCACGTAGGCAGCATCGCTGCCATATTTGGTGGGTGTGGCTCCCGGATAGGCAATACCATCATTATTGAACAGGGTGGTATCCACAAGCCAGCCGCCACCTGCCTTATTGATGTCGGGATAAAAATCACCCGGCATAAAGACCGTAGCCCTTCTGCGCATCGTATCGGCTGCATTGGCCGGGTCGAAATAATAGGCCATCAGGCTGGGCGAACCGCCAAAAGCGCCGCCCCAACCGTCACCCGTCTGCGTGATCGCCGGGCTGTATGCCAGGTTCGCCTGCATGTGGTTTTGCACGAAGTACTGCCCATCGGGTATCCATAGCAGCGAGAACAGGCTTTCCTGCGGGACAGTGCTGCCGCTGAAATTGGCACTCGTAAAAAGATTATAATAATTGGGCTCCAGGATCAGCCCGCTGTTGTTGCAGACATCGCCGGCATAATAGATCGCGCTGTCCAGGTCGCTCTGGTTGCGGGCGCCTCCCGTTCCTGTCAGACCGGACCGGGCCAGGTAAGCCCTGGCCAGCATTCCTTCTGCGCTCCATTTGGAGATGCGGGCGAGCTGGATCGGTGTGCTCGGAAGATTTTGCACACACCAGGTCAGGTCATTGATCTGAAATTGCCAGGAATCGGTCAGCAGGTTCCGTGTAATGGACGTATCTCCGATCTGGAGGTTATTGTTATAGATGATCGGAACAGCCCCCCAGACGAGGGTCAGGTAGTAATAAGCGGCTGCCCGCATAAAATAACATTCCGCCAACCCTTCAGTCTTTCCCGCCGTGCTGGCGCCGGGTCCCGCATTGATGATATTATAGGCGGTGACGTTGGCATTGGCCACGACAGACCATAAGGCCTGGTATGCGCTTTCCAGCGCGCCGCTGGGATCAGTGGCCGAAACGGAGAAATATAGATAGGCTCCCCTGCCGTTGTAGTTATCACAAAGACTGTTCCCACCCATCACATCGCCGATATACTGCAGGGAAGTACCGTTATATCCGCCCCAGGACCCATTGTACAGTGGTCCCGTCCCTTCCAGTATTTCCGCATCCGATGAATAAAAAGTGCCCGATGTGGGAGCGCCTTCCGGCGGCCGGTTTAAGAAGCTTTTTTTGCATCCCGGCAAAATCGCCGTGCCCAGAACAGTTAGGACAAGTATCGTTACAATATTTTTCATTTTCTGAAATTTTTGCTTTAATGGATAGTTTAGAAGTTTACGGACAGGGCGAAATTATAAGACCTGGTCTGGGGATACCGCCCTTCGTCCATACCTACAATGTTGAACCCTCCGTATTGATACATACCAACCTCCGGGTCATAGCCGTCATACCTTGTCCAGGTCCACGCATTCTGCACGGAGAAAGCGGCGTTGACCCCTCGGATGACTTTGGTAGGGGCCAGGTATTTTGTCGGTACATTATAGCTCAGGCGAACATTTTTCAGTTTGAGATAAGACCCGCTCTCCACGTCCCATTGCGACAGTCTCGCACTTCCATTGGCATCCGCGGCCGTAGGGCGTGCAATATGCGTCCAGGGGTTGGTCAATGTCGCAGTCAGCGCATCCGCCACGTTCAGGCTGCTCGGCACCGCAAAATCCATATCGGCCTGGTAGTGATTACTGTAAGGACCAGTGCCCAGAGGCAGCGTCTCCTGTTCATACTTCGTCAGGTTCAGGATCTGGTTCCCATACACCCCGGTGAAGAACAGGTTCAGCTCGAAGCCCTTGTAGTCGAACGTCTCCGTAAAATTATAGGTGAATTTGGGCCAGGGATTGCCGATAATGGTCCGGTCATTATCATCGATCATCCCGTCGCCATTGATATCCTTGAACTTGATATCCCCCGGCCAGGAGCCCTGCTGGGGATCGACCGTCAGCACCCCATTTGAAGTCTGTATCGCATGACCGGCAATATCCTTATAATTCTGGAAAAGCCCCTGCGCAATATAGCCGGTGATCATGCTGAGCGGCTGGCCGACTTTCGTCAGGAATTCCGCCTGCCGGCTGTTGGTAGTGGAATAGTACTGCACATAGATCGGCGCATAGAGCTTGGTAACTTTGTTGCGGTCGATGGAGAAATTAACATTCGTTCTCCAGGTGAAAGTCTTCGAAGTATAATCCACGGTATTGATCGTAAAGCCTATGCCGTGATTCTCCATGCCGCCGAAATTTTCAACCGGCCACTGGATCTGCCCATTATAGCCGCCGCTAAGATAGCCGCCCAGGAACAGTTGACCGGCATAAGGCAGGATCAGGTTGGAGATCTTCTTTTGATACGCATCCGCGATCACTTCGATCCGGTTGTTCAGCAGGTGGGCATCCAGACCTATGTTGGCTGACTTATCCTGCTCCCATTTCAGGGCGGGATTGGCATAATTGGAGGGCAGGAAACCGCTGCCCCAGACAGTCTCTGATGAGTAAAGATTGGAATAAATAGCGCCCCCCGGGCCGGCATTACCCGAGATCCCATACTCGCCGCGGATCTTAAGGTCGTTTAACCAGGAGATATCCCGCATAAACTTCTCATCGGATATCTTCCAGGCCGCAGATACCGCCGGGAAAGTACCCCACTTATTATCCGGGCCGAAATTGCTGCTGCCATCCCTTCTGACCACTGCCTGCAAAATATATTTGTTGTCGTACGTGTAATTGGCCCGGGCGAAATAAGATTCCTGTGACCCATCGCTCTTGGTACTGGTGGGCAGGTTAATGATTGATCCGATAACACTAAGTTCCTGGATGGAATTGGTAGACAAGTCTTGCCCGTTAGCAGATAAATTCTGATAGGCATATTCCTGCCCTTCATGACCGACCATTGCCTCCATAACATTTTTTCCGATCTTCCAGTCATATTGCACCCGGGTATTCAAACTGGCCCAATAATTATGACTGGATTCCTGGCCGATAGTAGCATTGGGATTGGTATACGCCCCGATCGTATAGGAAGGGGCGAATTGGTACTGATAGCCAAAAGTGTAATTTCCATTGGCCTCCGTATGCCATAATAGTCCCTTGATCGGGGTGATATCCAGGTTGACACCGCCGATGACCCCATAATTAGTGTTGTAGTTGTTATTCAGCTTGGCAAGAGCCAGGGGATTGGTATTGGAATATTGTGCCTGCGCAGCATCGGGACCGCCAAAACTACCGTCGGGGTTGTAGGCCGGGATGGTGGGGTTCTGCCCAAGCGCCTGGTTCACGATATTCCCCTGGAAGACGTTTACCTTTTCCAGCGTACCGAAACCGGAAAGATTGGTGCTGATCCTCAGCCATTTGTTGGCCTGGTTGGATAGGTTCAGCCGTACCGAGCCCCGCTTGAAACCAGAACCTACCGCAATGCCATTCTGATTCAGATAATCGCCCGACAGGTAGAACGTTGTCTTATCGTTCCCGCCGCTGATACCTAATGAATGCTTCTGCAGCCAGACTGGCTGGAACAGGGTATTCTGCCAATTCGTGCCGTGTCCCAGGATGGAAGGATCGCTCAGTTCGCTGGGCTCCGCAGGTACCAACCCCAGGTTCTCCAGTTTTTGCACATAGATGGCATATTGCTGCAAATCCATGACCGGCTGATCCTTAGGACGTTCCTGCAGGCTCTCCAGTTCGCTGGCCTGCACCCGGGTCTGTCCTATCTTACCCTGTTTGGTGGTGATCATCACCACCCCGTTCGCGCCGGCAGCCCCATAGATAGAAGTGGCGGCAGGGCCTTCGAGGACACTTATATTATCTATATCTTCCGGATTGAGTCCCTGCAGTTCGTTGCCCAGGTTCGGCGTAGAGTTATAGGCGCCTCCTGACGGCAGGCTGGGCCTGATCTGTACCCCGTCTATAACATACAAGGGCTGGTAGTTACCGGTGACGGTACTGATACCCCTGATGATCACCGAAGCACCGGCTCCCGGCTCACCACTGGTCTGCGAGACATATACATTGGGAGCTTTCCCCTGCAATGCCTCATCCAGCGTGACATTAACGGTCTTTTCCAGGTCGGCGCTCGAAATGGTGTTTACCGCCGAGCTCAGGTCGGCTTTCTTCATCCTGCCATAGCCCACCACGACGACGTCGTCCATGTGGCTGAAGCTTTGGTTGAGCCCGACGGTAATAGACGATGTATTCCCAACCCGCACCTCCTGAGCCGCATAGCCCACATTGGAAATGACAAGGGTCTCACCGGGAGCGGCCATAATAATGAACGCCCCGTTGGCATCGGCCTGGCCGAAGTTTTTTGTACCTTTTACGGTAATGGTGGCGCCCGGAATGGCGGCGCCGGTGGTTTTATCGATGATCTTGCCGGTAATTTGCCGGGCCCCCGGAGGTTGGGCAGACAGGGAGAGTGTGAGTAAAGAAGCAAGAAGGACTCCTGTCAAAGCAGTCAGATTCATATGGATCTTTTTAGTGTTGGTGAAGAAGAAAATGCAATCGGTTTGTTTCCGGAGATAAAAATAGGTACTTCATTTTTCTCCCAGGGTCGTCAAAATCGTCAAAAAGGGGGTCAAAATGTTCGTTTTCCGCTTTTTTCACCGGTTCACATTGATTATATTTGTTATTGAACGAGTGCTTTTTAGGGTAATACCCGCCATATAGTGCTACCAATCATGAGAAAGATCCTGCTGCTCGTAATTTCCTGTTGCGCCTTCATCCGGCAATATGGACAGTCTAATGACTACCAGTTCTCTCACCTGGACTGTGCCCAGGGACTGTCCAACAATCATGTCACCTGCTTATATAAGGACAATCGCGGATTCATGTGGTTCGGGACGGTGTCAGGGTTAAACAGGTACGACGGCTACCAGTTCCGGGTGTTCAAACACGATTCGAAAGACCCTCATTCCATTGGGGACAATTACATCGATCAGATATTCGACGGTCCCGAAGGCAAAATATGGGTGGCGCTACGTGCCGGCGGATTTAATATCTACGATATCGCAAACGACTGGTTCGACCAGGATTATACTGCCTGGCTGCGCCGGTTATCCTTGCCTGAATACATGTTGCTGAACATTATCCCCAGCCGGTCGGGATACTGGTTCGTCTACCGCGACAACGGATTGTATCATTACGGAACTGACGGTCAGATCCATGCTGTCCGGCCCGACTCTGTAAGGCCCGGAAGCCTCGATCCCTCGCTGGTCTCTGACGCCCGGGAGGATGGCGAAGGCAATTGCTGGGTCATCCACCGCAACGGATTGCTGGAGAAGATCGACGGCATCCGGCACGAGGTCGTCTACCGGACCACCCTGCTGGAAAAGAGCTTTGTGGATGCTCTTGTTACCTGCAATCTATTTATCGACAGCCAGAATGACCTTTGGATCTCGGCACAAGGCGGTTTCAAAGGCGTCTTTTATTTCCATCCGGCCACCGGTGCGCTGAGACACCTGTCCCAGGAAGAGCCGGGAGCCGGGAAATTGAGCAGCGACCTGGTCTACTCGGCGATCCAGGATAGTAAGGGCCAGATCTGGCTGGCGACCGACCACGGCGGCGTGGATATCGTCGACAAAAAAGACTGGTCGGTGACGGCGCTGGCGCATAATGAAGACGACCGGAAAAGTGTGGCGGAGAACAGCGTCACCTGCATCTACCGCGACAGCATGGGCGCTACGTGGCTGGGCACCTTCAAGAGTGGCATCAGTTACTATCACCAGAACGGTCTGCAATTCCCTATCTATCGCCATCAGCCCAGCCTTCCGGGCAGCCTTAGCTATAACGATGTCAACCAATTTGTGGAAGATACAGCCAGCCGGATCTGGATCGGATCCAATGGCGGCGGATTGATCTGCTTTGACCGCAGGCACAATACCTTCCATCAATACCTGCATGACCCGTCCAATCTCAATAGCTTAAGCAACAATATCATCGTGAGCCTGCTGTTCGACAAGGACGGCAAGCTCTGGATCGGCACCTATTTTGGCGGCCTGGACTGTTTCGACGGAAAAAAATTCACCCACTACCGGCATGACGAGCACTTACCGGGCAGCCTCGCCGACGACCGGGTGA
>Ga0302315_10001540_pt1 | contig 23173 bp, 28 predicted proteins | sample III_Palsa_N3_1_FD_200532 | JGI IMG/M metagenome (GOLD analysis project Ga0302315, IMG submission 200532) | Peat permafrost microbial communities from Stordalen Mire near Abisko, Sweden - III_Palsa_N3_1 | ecosystem: Environmental > Terrestrial > Soil > Palsa > Peat permafrost | place: Sweden...
TGATCGAAACCGAAGGCTCACACAGTTCCGGCGTGATGAATGGCGATGCGGAAAAATGGCATATATCCGAAACGCCGCTTGGCCGTGTAGGCAAGCCGGAAGATATTGCCAAAGTGGCCATATTTCTTGCTTCTGATGATTCCTATTGGGTTCACGGCGAAACGATTGCCGTGGCCGGTGGGCAGCGGTAACATCTGATTCAATCAATGGCAGCGAAATCTGCCATTGATTGATGGTTGATATGCATTAATACTGTCCGATCCAATCGTCATCATTTTGGTGCGGAAAAAATATCGAAACCGTCCAGAGCAATACGCCTTTAAGTAAGAGATCCCGATGCGGAAATGTTTCTGTATGCCTAATTATTGATAGTAGCAGATCCCAGATAAACAGGACTATCACTAGTATTAATAGCTGTTCTGATATAAAATATTTTATTTTTCATACCATTCCTCCAGGGTCTTTAAACGAAAAATTTCGCGGGTTATTAATTTGCAGTTTGCGCCCAGTTCGTCCAGCGTGCAACAAATAGTTTTGATCGTTACGGGCAGTTCATTAACTGTTTTCATCAGGTCAATATGCAACGGACAGCTATCTTTGATCTTTTCGCTTCCTAGCAGTTGGGCGAACAATTCGCAAGCAACTTCGCGGTCATCTCCGAACGAATAATGCCCGTAATCGACGAATCCTTGCGGTGTTTTCAAACTCAATATGATATAGAACTGCGTTTTCATAACGGTGTCTTATCAAAAAGGCCCCTGCTATACAGGAGCCTTTGGTTACTGTAACAACATCTATACTTATTTAATGTCGATCTGCTTGCGCACCATTTTGGCTTCCTCGCGTTTGGCAACATCGATGCCGAGAATACCATCGGTATAGCTGGCTTCGATCTGGTTAGCGTCGGCGCCGTCAGGCAGCGTAAAGGAACGCACGAATGAACCGTAACTGTACTCGCGCTTACTGTAATTTTTTTGATTGTTCTGGTTTTCTACCGATGTTTCCACCGAAACGCTCAGCTGGTTGCGGTCTAGGTTAAGCTTAAAATCTTCTTTCCTTAAACCGGGCGCCGCCAGTTCCACATGGTAGTGGTTCTCACTTTCGCTGATGTTGACAGCAGGAACGCGGCTGGTCAGCCGGTCGTTAAAAAAAGTATCGTTGAAGATCGATTCGAAAACATCATTAAAGCCCGGCATTAATGTGTTGTTTGCTGGTTTGTTGAATTTAACTAAGGTCATGGCCTTTTCTCCTTTAAATTTTACTTTAAAAATGATTAAACACTTTATTAATTAAACTAAACAACTCATTACAAGGCATATGCCAGGTCAAAAACGCTGAAAGATTTTCAGTTTTCCACTGAAAAAATTTCAGCGCCGGTGTCATTTTTTCAGCTAAGCTAAAACAAGGTTTGAGCTTACAGGTTCTAAGGTTGTGAAAAAACATGGATTGATGATCGATATGGACGGCGTTATTTACGCCGGTGAGGAACTGATCGACGGTGCCGATCAGTTTGTGAAAAAACTATTAAAGAAAAAAATTGATTTTACATTTCTTTCCAATAACAGTTCGCGCAGCCGTGCTGAGGCGGTCGAAAAATTAGCTAAACTCGGGATCGAAGTTACCGAAGCGCACATTTATACCAGCGCCATGGCAACTGCCACATTTTTGAAAGACCAGGACCCCGGCTGTAGCGCCTTTGTATTAGGCGAAGGGGGATTATTAAAAAGCCTTGACCACGCAGGCATTAAGCTTGTCGATAAAAATCCCGACTATGTTATTTTGGGCGAAGGCCATGAATTCAGCTTGACAAAAGTGCATGAAGCGGTTGACATGATCCTTTCCGGAGCAAGATTTATTGCCACAAACAAAGACCCCACACCGCGTAAGCCCGGCTGGAATAATTTGGGTATCGCGGCCACTGCGGCGATGATCGAAGAAGGCAGCGGCTGCAAACCCTTTGTTATCGGGAAGCCCAGTCCGGTGATGATGCGTTCCGCCGCAGCTTACATGGGGCTTCAACCTGCGCAAACGACCGTGGTCGGCGATACAATGGAGACAGATATCAAAGGCGGCGTTTATATGGGATTCAAAACCATTCTTGTCTTGTCCGGCATCGCTGATAAGCAAATGCTGAATGCTTATGGTTTCAAGCCCAGCCTGGTCGTTGAAACTGCCAACCATATCCGGTTTCCATTAAAGTGGTGGGAGGATAAATAAGATGTTAAAATGTTTCATCCCCCTATATCACGCTTAAGAACGCCGGTGTGATGCCAATATATTGGCGATCTCACACCTAACGCTGTATCACTGGTTAGTCAAGAGTTAATATCGTTGCTTGAAGTTTAATTAATAATTACCTAGATTTACAACCTGGTGGTGTAAACCTACGTATACGAAATTGTGAGCATAAACCGTTTTTCAAGTCCTAGAAACCCGATTATTACTACAGCCGGTTCCTAACAATCATCGAAGTGCTGAAGTATGCGACCTTTTTAATGTTGGTATATCAGCAGGACTCAAAGTTACTGCTGTCCGCAGGCCTACTTTCATTGTAATCCACGGCCGGTTTTATACTGCAACTCCTCGATTCTTTTGGATGCTTCGGCCTTGGTCATTTTTTCGTCAAAACTTTCGCCCGCTTCGGTGCATAGCGTCGTCAGGTAAGAATGTTGCGCACCTGTCATTGGCTCATCGCCTGTAGTCCAGTCCTCCGGATCCTTGATCGTGTTTGATCCTTTATTATTCGTAGCTGAAAGTTCTTCGCCTTTGCGAAAAAGCTTTTCTTCATTATCGTTGCTTATCATAACCTCATTTTTTATTTTACATACTGCCCGGTTGGGACGGGGTTTCTGCAGGATTGTTTTCCGGCGGATATTCATCCGGTATGACCTGTGGATCTTCCACAGGCACCTCCGGTTCCTTCGGATCGGCAGGTTGGTTTATTTCCGGCGTTTCTTTTGGCACCGGCATTTCCGGTTTTTCCTCCGGAAAGGTATCATGCTGTTTGCCCATGGTTTTTAATTTAATTTTAATAATCCATCCATTCCAGCTTGCTGACATCAAACCCCAGGCTGGTCGCTTTTTGCAGGAACCGCTGTTTCATTTCTTCCGGCATGCTGCTTTCGCGTGACAACAGCCAGAGGTAACCGATGCCGCTGCCGGAAACTAACGCGTACTGATAGTTTTCATCAATATCCAGGATGTTATAGTCCAGATAGATCGGCAGGAAATAGGCCACCTCAAATTGTCCGCGTGTTTCCTGGCCTTTAAACTTCATGGTACCCGTTGCTTCAACCGCTTTATTTTTTACAGGGTTAAACGCGCGGGTAATGACTTTAATCGTGCCATCCTCATTGAGCGAATATTCTTCCGTCAGGTCGCGCAGGTCCTTTTCGATCAGGTTGGGCAACCTGGCCACCTCATTCCATTTTCCTAAATACCTTTCTTTGTCGAAAGGATCAATAATTGCGCCGGCTGGTATTTTCTTTTTCGGCCATAACGCATAAGCTATGCCTGCGACACCTGCCACTGCTGCAACGCCAATCAATGCTTTTCCTTTTTTCATCACTTAATCTTTGATCACGGCATCGGTTGCCACTTTAGCCGCTTTTTTTGGAATAATCGTTTTTTTATCAATAATTCCGGCAGCGGTGTCGCTGAATCCTTCTTTTAGCTTGCGGGTGATCTGGCGGCGGTATTCTGCACCGTTTTCCGTCAGGAATAACCAGCCAAGGCGGATGCCTGCTGTGACACCGACGGCGATACCGACGATCAGTCCGCTATGGTCTTCTTTCTTCAATGGATTTTTCATATTTTTTCAGTTTAAGCACCTTTTTTAACATTTAAACTGCTCATCAGCTGATCGTACAAATCATCGCTTTTGGCCGCTTTTGGTTTCAATTTTTTAATGGTCGGACGTTTGCCTTTCGCCTTTTGCTCGATGATGCTCATCAACTCAGTATGATACTCGTCCTTATATTTCGAGAGGTCAAGCGGCTCGGCATATTGATCGATCAGCGCCAGGCCCATTTTAAGTTCTTTGTCACTTACGCTGACATCATCGTCCAGTTTGAGTTCGCCCTGATCTCGGATCTGCTGCGCAAAGCGGATGCGGGTGACCACCAAATCCTTTTCGACCGGGTGGACGATACACAGACTTTCGGTGCTCCGGAGTACAAAACGCGCCAAGCCAGCTTTGCCGGATTTCTTTAGGGCCGACAAAAGCAGCGCATAAGCTTTATTCTTTTTGGTGGCCGGCTCGGTGTAATAGGATGTTTCGTAATACATGGGGTTGACCGAAGCAATATCTACGAAACTCTCGATCTCGATCGTTTTGCTTTTTTCCGGTGCCGCTGCTTCAAAATCTGCATCCTCGACGATCACATAATCGTCATCGTATTTGTAGCCCTTTACAATTTTATCATAAGGCACTTCCTTGCGGGTGTTTTCGTTGATGCGCTGGAATTTGATGTGCGCATGGTCACGGCTGTCCAGCATATCCAGGTCCAGCCGTGTTTCCTGCACAGCGGAAAATAATTTGATCGGTATGCTCACCAGCCCAAAGCCGATGGAGCCTGTCCATATTGATCTCATGACTCGTTATCGTTTAAGTGTTTACTATCTGCCTGCGGAACATGTGTTTCGATCAGGTCCGCCAGTTCATAAAGCAGTTCCTCGTTAAGGCCGCCGGTATTTTGACAGATGTGCAGGATCTGCTGCCCGTCCGGTTCAAAGCTGGCGACAAAAGCGCCGTATTCAAACACCTTATATTTGCAGCGCTCGCCATCGTGGTGCGGATACTCACTGACCTTGAACTGGTGCACTTCCTTGTCGTGGCTGACCGTTATAGTATAATCTTCCATAGTCAAATAACCGTTTATCGGGCTTTTTGTTTAACCAGCCAGTTTTCGATAAATGACAGCGGTTGCGCGTTCCAGGTCATGGCTTTCGTCAGCCCGCCTTTACGCGCGGCCGATACACCCCACCGGATATTGTCGATCTCGTGGATGCTGTGGCTGTCCGGGTTGATGGAGATCATCACGCCTTTTTCCAGCGCATAAGGGATGTGCGACCAATCCATATCCAGCCGGTACGGGTTGGCGTTGATCTCGATCACTACGCCGTTCGCAGCACAGGCATCGATCACCTTTTTGAAATCCAGCGGGTAACCCGGCCTGACCAATAACTGCCGGCCGGTCATGTGGCCCAAAATAGTTGTAAAGGGGTTTTCGACAGCTTTGATCAATCGGGCCGTCGCTTTTTCCTCGGCCATTTTTAATTGCTGGTGAACGGATATGATCACCAGGTCAAATTGTTCCAGCAGGTCAGGCGTATAATCAAGTTCGCCGGACACCAATATGTCGCACTCGATACTTTTGAATATTTTAAAAGGCGCGAGCTTTTTATTCAACTTATCGATCTCTTCAAACTGGCGCAATACCTTGTCCGGCTTCAACCCACCGGCATAATGCGCGTTCTGCGAATGATCGGAAATCACCACATACTCATAGCCTTTTCGCTCGCAGGCCCGCGCAAAATTTTCCAAACGGTCCACGCCATCACTCCAGTCGGTATGGTTGTGCACCACGCCACGTACGTCATCCATCGTGATCAGCGGCTGCGGGTCCTTTGCCCAATCCCATTCGGCCACATCCTCGCGCATTTCGGGTACTACGAAGGGCAAACCTGCGCTTTGGTAAATAGCCTGTTCGCTGCTAAAATCAGTCGCCTTCACTTTATTTGTATGCGCCTTGGTGCCGGTACGCAAAAACAATTCCTTATAAAAATCAACCGGCCCAGCATGATAAATGGTTACGGGGATCTCGTCATGGGTATGACCGGTAGTAGTGGTTTCAGTCTGCTCGCTCACCGTCATTAACTTCTTCAGGCGGTCTTTCGGTAAAGCCACAGCCGCCATAACCTCAATGCGCTCAACCGTGGTGGTTTGCCGCCGGATATCACCACACAAGCTGATCAGTTTACTATCGAATCGCTTCTGCATACCCGTAATAAACTCGTCTGCCACATCAGCAATGGATGCGTAATGAAACAGTCTGGCGGTGCTGTTCATCGCCTCGATCGCCTCCACAATATTGGCTTCTGTCTTCGCACCAAAACCGGGGATGACGCGGATGGCGCCGGCTTTGGCTGCCGCCAGCAGATCCTCCATGGTATCTATCTTAGCCGTCTGCCACAGGACATGCAGCTTATGTCCGCCCAATCCTTTAATCCGCATCATGTCGAACAGGCCGGAAGGCGTCAGCTGAATCAGTTCTTCCAACGCGGCGATGCTGTGCCGCTTACGGCCTTCGTTGATGATCCCGATGATTTCCGGACGGAACTGTTCGGCCAGCTCCTCCTTGCTCATATCCGTTACCGGCTTTTCAAACTGACGGATACGATAGGCCGCGCCTGACAACCAATCGGAAAGCCGCTCGTCCTGGCCATGCAATTGGAGCAGTTCGGCATATAAAGAAAAGGCGCGGCTCACGAGGTTATTGTCCATAAGCAAATAACTGCATTGTGTCGCGTTTGGTTTTAGTAAAAACCGGCAACAATAGCCGCTGGCCGTTGTTCTTCAAACGAAATAGCCATATATGAAACAATATAAGATACTTTGGCTGCTCGCCTTCATCTGCCTGATCGACGCCATCGGCTTTGGCATTATGATCCCGCTGATCTACAGCTATGGGCAGCAGTTCGGGCTGAACAAAGCGACGCTCGGCTTGCTGACCGCTGCCTTTTCGGTGGCGCAGTTTTTTGCCACGCCGGTATTGGGCGCGTTATCGGATAAGATCGGCCGCAAGCTCCTGCTGGTCATTTGCCTTGCCGGTACTTGTGTATCTTTTGTGCTTTTCGGGTTGGCCGGCAGCCTCCTTATGCTATTTGCTGCAAGGATACTCGACGGCCTGACCGGCGGCGATATTTCGGTCGCGCAGGCAATGGTGGCTGATATCTCAGCGTCTGCGAGCCGCGCAAAAAACTTTGGCATCCTCGGATCGGCTTTCGGTCTGGGCTACGTGATTGGCCCTGCGATCGGCGGTCTGCTGAGCGGCTTTGGTATGCGGGTGCCATTTTTCTTTGCCGCCGCATTGTCATTGACCGGCGCTATCCTGAGCCTGCTCTTTTTAAAGGAAACGCTAAAAAAAGACGGGCCTAAACAACCCCCGTTTCGTTATAAATCGCTCATCGCGATCTTCAAACGCCCGGTCGCCGGCCCCGCGATCCTGACCGGCTTCCTGCTGACGACGGCACAGTTTGTCATGCTGATCGGTTTCCAGACATTTTGCAGCGACAAGCTGAAATTGACGCCAACACAGATCGGCCTCTTTTATGGCGGCTTTGGCGTCACGGGTATCCTGATGCAATTGATCGTACCGCTCATCAATAAACTGGTGCGTTCCCGCTCGGTGGTTTTAGTCGTTTCCACCATTTTTTGCGTTGCCGCGATGATTTTTTGCGGCCTGGCAAGCGCTATTGTACCCTTTGCCATCGGCGTTGGGGCCTACGGGCTGTTCAACGGCTTACGTAATCCGATGCTGAACGCTATTATTGCCGACGACAGCAAGGGCGAGGAGGAAGGCCAGGTCATGGGCATTAACCAATCTTACACTTCGGTCGGCCAGGCGGTTGGCCCGGCTATTGCGGGCCTGGCGGCTGTCCTTTCGCTGCAGGCCCCTTTTTATTTAGCCGCTTTGCTCATCCTTGCCGGATTGGCCGTGAGTGTGAAACTGAAACAACGGGAATCACCGCAATAGGGTCATTTATTGGGCTTCCTGGAATTCGATCAAGCCGTTAACTAATTTTTGCCATTGACCACCTGACAAGCCGATCCTGGCCAGCAGCGCAATTGCTGTGTTCCTGACCTTATCATGCAGGTCCACGTCATCGTTGTTCGGCGATTCATTGCGCCCGTGCGCACCGGCGCTAACCATCATACCATCCCGTCTTACGATAAATGTGCTGGTTGACTCATCGGTGTAGAAGTGAGCGATTTCCGCAGCCGCCCTTCGCGGATCAGCAGCCGGCCGCACGGTCATCAGCACATATTCCTCAGCACTATGCGCACCGCCTTCGGAGACCAACTTTTCAACCAGCACCCATTCCAGGCCCCCACCCGCATCCGGCCCGGGGCCTGGCAGGTCGATACTGATAAAAAATCCTTCTTCGGCCATGACCGCGACTTCTACGCCCAGGTTATTACATAGGACAAAATTAGCCGAGCCTGCCCCGGAATACACATGCCAGTTGTTTACGGATAATAAGCGACCGGCTGCGGCCTGAAAGGCGCTGTGTGCAACTTCCAGTGTGTCGTATTTTTTTTCGTGGGTAAAATCGGTTTGCCGCCCCGTATGTTGGGGTGGCAGTTGGTCAAGTGCTGTTTTCATAGCCTTAAAACAGGCTTGCCGCGGGCTTTGTTTGAGTCATTTTTTTAACACCAAAATGGCTTAAAATGGTTATTACTTAAAAAAAAGGAGAATTTATGCCCTGGTATAACGGAGATTATCCGCCATCTTATAAAAATCAACCGAAAAAATACGGGAAAAGGCGGTAGAAATTGCTAACGAAGTTTTGAAGACTACTGGCGATGAAGGCGAGGCTATAGCGACGGGCCTCAAACAGTCGCGTGCGCATTTTGCAAAAGAAAAGAAAAAAAAGGAATAATGGCAGCCATACAGATATTGGATAAGGAAACGGTCGGCGGAACGAAGTACCCGCTGAAGAAGATCAAGTTCGAAAAGCCCGATCTGGAGGGAAAAATGCACGACGAGGAGAACGAGGTGTATTACCGTCCGGATGCCGTTGGCGTTTTACTCGTTGATGAAAAAAAGAAGCTGTTGTTACTGACCAGGCAATTCCGGTTACCTGCTTTCCTCAATGGCAGCGAAAGCGGATATCTTGTTGAAACCTGCGCCGGGCTCATTGAGGAAACAGAAACGCCCGAGCAGGCATTGCGCCGGGAAGTCATGGAAGAAACTGGTTATGAAGTGGACACCTATGAAAAGGTCGCCGGTGTTTATTCGTCGGCAGGCGGAATTACTGAATTCCTGCACCTGTTTATTGCCCGATTTGACAGCACCGCTGAAGCAAAAGAAGGCGGGGGTCTAGCTTCGGAAAATGAAGCGGTCGAAATCATTAAACTTACATTCGCAGAGGCGAAGGCACAATTGGCCCGCGGCGAATTCAAAGATGCCAAGACGCTGATCCTGCTCCAGCATTATTTTTTGTCGTAAACAAGCCAACCCGTCACATCTTTATAAGTAACCAGTTCAAAGTTTTTATAAATGCCCCTGACCCGAACTGCTTCGCCGGGGGCGATACGCGCCATCCGGGCCGCAGCCGTATCAGGCTGGTCGTAAATTAAAAAAGTTTGCTTTGGCGTTTCAACTTTTTCGCTCAATGGCTTTATAGACGTGACGGGAACGAAGGCCACCTTGTCATCCGGATAGCTGACTTTGTAGCTATCGCGGGTTGCAGCCAGCACACGCACAGGGATATGATCAACACTCACTAATTTATTCAGTCTATCCAGGTTTGCGCTTATCAATTTCACAGTTTCATTTACTGGCTTAACAAATAACAATGGATCGACAGCGCCGCCGTCGGTGTATATCCCAAAATGCAAATGCGACGGGGTAGTTTTTGCATTCCCGGTATTATCGATCAGTCCGACCGTATCGCCTGCTTTTACCTGCTGGCCGTTATGCACCAGCTGCACACCCAGGTGCGCGTAATACAGCGTATAATCGCTGCCGGCCGGCTGCATCATTACCACCAACCCGCCCAGCTTATTTTCGCCGACGTTCACCACGGTGCCGTTTGCGGCCGCCAGCGCCGGTGTTCCCTTAGGCGCGAAAATATCGATACCTTCATGCTTCCGTGAATTATCATCGCGGCCGTCTCCCCAGAAACCTTCGATCTTCGGATGCCCGGAAGCTGATACCGGGAAATGCAACGCCGGGCCGGCAGTGATATCCACGGTATATTGCCCTCCTTTTAACAATTCCGGCTGCAGGCGTACTATATAATCGCCGGTTTGCTTCACTTCGAATGTGATCGTGCTGCTGTCTGCGGAAGCCACCAAATCACCGTTCAAAAACAGGTCCGCATAGATCGTAAAGTCTGCAGGCTTACGCTGGAGGCGTACCATTACTTTTTGTCCTCTTTTAGCCTCAAAGCTTAAAGCTGTCGCGGTGGTCTTATCCGCCGCAAAATAACCTGTTTCGCGGTAAGGCAGCGTAATGGCTAAAGGCATAGTGAGCGTGTACGCCGCGGTCTTGTTCCACTGCCTGGCGAGCGCGGTATTACCCAGCCCGGCCGCCTGCAATTGCTGTGCGTACTGCTCATGCGGCGAGCCTTTTTTAAAGATAGCCAGCGGGCCGTTATGATTGCTGCAGGCATAAAAACAAACCACCACCGCAAAAAAAGCGAAACGAGCATTCTTTATCATGGAAGTTTGACTTTGTAAACCTCATACGGGCTGGTGCGCTTATTTATTCCGTTATTATAGTCCGGCTGCCTTTGTATTTGCGAGGTGCTGATATAGATGTAGCCATCTTTTGAAATCGTATAAGTGTCCGGCCAGATCAACCTTTGGTCTTTGATCCAGGTATGCATTTTCAAGCCGGCCGTTATCTGTATCATGGAATAAGTGGTGGGGTCACCCAGATATAAGTTGCCATGCGGGTCAAAGATCATCCCATCGGTATTGGCAAAGTTGCCCAGCTCCTGTACTTGTCCCGCCAGTTGCTGACCGGTCAAGGCGGGGTTATTCAGCGCTGCTGTCGGGATACGGAATAGTTTCTTATCGGAAATAGTTTTATAATATAAGTATTTCCGGTCGGGACTGAGCGCGATTCCATCCGACTGGAAAGCTACCGGCTGCCCTTGCTTTTTCAGTTCATGCCCGTCGATGATAAATTTAACATTTGGGTCTGGATGCACCGATTTGTGTGCCTGCAGCACTTGCCGCGACTGCCCGCTTTTCAGGTCAAGCACAACGATGCCGCCCGTTCCGGAATTGGTCAGGTAAGCCATTTGCGTTTGGGTATCTATACGAATATCGTTCAGGTAGCTCTGGTTATCGATCGTGCCCGGAAAGCGGTAGGTACGTATGATCCTGTTGGTATTCAGATCAAATTTGACCACTTTGGCGCTGTTGTTATACACCTTGCCGAGTTTCGGCGCAGCCGGATCAACAATATACAGAAAGTCCTGGTCGTCCACATAAGCAGTTTGCACGCAGACCCACTTGTTCATCCCATCTTCGCCGGGTTTCCATTCGTTCATTCCAGCATCCGGGTAAGGGACCGACTTGCCATTGACAACTTCTATAACGCCATATTTATAGGTGTCCGACCAGCGCGGGTAAGTGACAAACAGCCGGTTCTTTGCTGAAATGGCTACGCCGGTAAACTGGTAGGTGTTATCCTGGTAAACGCTTTGCAGCCTGGGTTGCTGCGCCATGGCGCTAAAGCAGCAACAGATGATGAATAATGCAGTCAGGTTTTTCATGGCTAAATGATTTATTAAATAACCATCGGGCAGGCTTTTCGGTTTGAAAAAATGGAACAATCTTTGAAAGAACACCGGCATTGAAACCAAACGATCCCGCATGAAAGCAAACGACTTAAAAAATAAGACCATCGTGATCACCGGCGCCTCCAGTGGTGCAGGCCGTGCTGCGGCCTTGAAATTTGCCGGGTACGAAACTAACCTCGTATTAGCCGCCCGTAATGAAACGGCGCTGAATGAAGTTAAAGCCGAATGCGAGGAACTGGGTGCTGCCGTACTGGTAGTACCTACCGATACGAGCGATGCCAAAGCCATGATCGCCTTAGCGAATTCGGTGGACAGCATCGATGTATGGATTAATAATGCGGGTATATTGGCTGCCGGTGATTTTGATAAAACACCGATGGCGGTTCATGAACAGGTGGTTAAAACAAATTTGCTCGGCTATATGAATGGCGCGCACGCCGTATTGACTATTTTCAAACAACAGGGCGCAGGCATACTGATCAATAATATTTCTATCGGGGGCTTTTTGCCGGTGCCTTACGGCGCTGGATATACAGCCGCCAAGTTTGGTCTGAGGGGCTGGTCGGAAGCGCTTAAAGGCGAATTAAGCGACTGGCCGGACATTCATATCTGTGATCTTTTCCCCGCCTTTCTCGATACCCCTGGCATCCAGCATGCGGGCAACTACACCGGCAAGGTACTCAAACCAGCCCCGCCGGTCTGCGACCCGAATCGCTTAGCAGATGCTATGGTCGCCTTGGCCCAGAATCCAAGTGCTGATAAATATGTTGGCAGCGCCTCGTTAGTGTTGAAAGTGGCCCATGCCATTGCACCGGAACTGATGACCAAAATGACCGGGTTTGTGATGCGCCGTTATTTAAATAACGCCGGGCCTATCGCGCTGAGCGATGGTAATGTGTTTACGACCGTCGATTACGGCATGTCGACCCACGGCGGTTTCGGCCTGCCGGGTGAACCGAAGGCCCATCGCAAATATATTTTTGCAGCCTTAGTAACGGGTCTGGCAGCCGGCGTATGGTTATTTAGAAGATAAAAACATATAGCAGGTAGTTCTTCATTTCCGCTTACCAATATGAACCCGCGTTACTACCCGGAACGTTAAATTAACCCTGGCCTTCATCGGTTTTACTGATTTTGCAATCCGGTGCTCAAAGGCTTCCTGCAAACCAGCCTTCATCAGCAGAAATGAACCATGTTCCAACCGGACAGAATATTGTTCGCTGTGATCGTTCTTACTTCTTATATCAAAGCTTCTGACCTGACCGAAGCTGACGGAAGCGATAACCGGACGTTTGCCGAGCACGTTTTCCTTGTCGCTGTGCCAGGCGACCGAATCGTTACCGTCGCGGTAATAATTCAGCAGGACACTGTTAAAGGTCACACCGGCCAGCGGCTCGACTTTAGCTTTGATCATCAACAGCTCCGGCGTCCAGGGTATCGGCTCCTCCTCCAGGCGGTCGCCGTACCAGGCGGTCAGCCTGGGTGTCACCACCTCCTTGTCCCACATCTTTTGCACACGCTGCTTCCAGGGTGATTCCCTGATAAACTTTTCCAGCAGGTAATCGCTTTCAGCTTTGCTGAACAGCCCCGGAATATATTCCAGCATGTCTTTCGGCAGGCCCTTACTTTGCCCTGCCTCGGGGAAAAAACACAATTGCTCCATCACTTTTCCTTCAGGCTTTTTAATAATTCATCCATTTGTTTTGTATGACCGGTGATTGCGCCGGCCACCTCTTCCGCCTCATAAACATTCAGCAGTTCACCATCATAGATCCATTGATCGGCGTCATTCATCAGGATGCGGCCCATTTGTTTTTCGTTAATGGGATCATAAAGCAAATAACCCTCGCCTTTATCTGGCAATATATACAGCCATTTTTCCGTGCTGAGCTTTACCGATTTAGGCAGGTCGTCGAACAACTTATTTCTCATTAAAACAAAATTCGCGAAAAAAATGTAAAAAAGGTTAAGAAAATGCTAAAAATATTAGCATAACTTTATAGTCCCAAATTTGATTAGTATGGTACCGTTTTTTCTTGAACTCGAATTAGACAATAAGTCGCTCACGATCACGGTAGAGCAGCTGCAAAATTTTGCTGATGCCGATGGTTATTGCCGATACCACATCACTGCGGAAGAGCGCCGTGCCATTGTTTACGTCAACGTGGAATACGAAGATCCGCAGCCGCCAGCAATCCCACAGGATCTGGAAACTTACTACGAGGCTGTTCATTCCCCTGAACAGTCGCAGGCCTTTACAGATGACGACGATGAACTGTTCAGCACCAGGGAATTGAACCTGATCGCAGCGGCGATCCGCCAGTATAACCGTGAGGCGGGCATCAGCTTCCCTGAATTCAATTTTGATCTTAAAACACAAAAGATATGACAGCGACGAAAAAGGAGATCATTACCAAATTGCGCCAGGACCTGCTGGGCTGGGAAGGCTTCCGACCCGTGCCGCCGGAAGAACGGCAATCCTTTGGACTGGGCGCTATTGAAAGCGCTTTTCCGAACCAAATGTTCCCGACGGGGGCGCTGCACGAATTTATCAGCACAAGGCCAGAATTTACCGCCGCCATCGGCGGTTTTATCGCCGGCATTATGCAGACCCTGCTGGAAAAAGGCGGCGTCTGCGTCTGGGTCAGCTATACGCGCCGAATCTATCCGCCTGCGCTCAAACGCTTTGGGGTCAATCCCGACCGGATCATTTTTATCGACGTTACCCGTGAAAAGGACGTGCTTTGGGTGACTGAGGAAGCCCTGAAATGTCATGGCATCGCGGCCGTCATCTGCGAAACCCGGCTGCTCAGTTTTATGGAATCACGACGTTTGCAGCTGGCCATCGAGCAAAGCCAGGTGACCGGCTTTATCCTGCGTAAAGATGTCAAACACCTGAATACGACCGCCTGCGCCGCCCGCTGGACGGTCAGGCCGCTGCGCAGTAAACTCCGGGCTGGCATGCCAGGCGTTGGCTTTCCACGCTGGCAGGTCGAGCTGCTAAAAGTCAGGAACGGGCAGCCTGGTTCATGGACCCTGGAATGGAAAAACAACGCATTTCTGCATTCTGAAACAGAACATATCGTTAAACCTGATACACAGCGCCGTTATGCCTAAGCGCTTTGTATCCATATGGTTTCGTTATTTACTGACCGACCGGGAGGCGATTCGCCAAAAGTCGCTCCGGCAATTGCCTGTGGCTTTTACTGAACCAGATCATGGCAGGCTGCTGGTGACTGCTATGAATTCCAATGCCGAACAATGCGGGGTCAAGCCGGGCATGACCGCAGCCGATGCCCGCGTGATCGCGCCCGGCATCCAGCTTTTTGAAACAAAGGCAGGCCGAAATATCAAACTGCTGAAAGGTTTGGCGGAATGGTGCCTGCGTTATACGCCGCTGGTGATGGTTGATGCGCCTGACGGGCTGCTGCTGGATGTAACCGGCTGCACACACCTAAAAGGCGGCGAAACGGAATTTCTAAAAGATATGGTTGGCCGTCTGCGCGCACTGGGTTATACCATCCGTCCCGGCATGGCCGATACCATTGGCTGCGCCTGGGCGGTGGCCCGCTGCGTGGAAAGCGGCCTCATTGTACCACCCGGCGGCCAGCGCAATGCGTTGATGCCACTGCCGCCGGCTTGTTTACGACTTGGCGTTGACCTTTTAATAAAATTAAATGAGTTGGGATTTTACCAGGTCCGCAGCTTCATTTATTTACCCAAATCCGATCTTAAGCGGCGATTTGGCGCAAGCATTATCCTTCGCCTTTATCAGGCGCTCGGGCAGGAAGCCGAATTTTTGCTGCCGCTGAAAGAACCGGTGCCCTATAGCGAACGGATTGCGCTGCTTGAACCAATACGTACCCGCGAGGTTATCGAAACAACCGTACATGCGCTGATCGATACATTATGCAAACGACTGTACGGCGAAGGTCTCGGCCTGCGCAGCGCAGTGCTCACCTACCTGCGGATTGACGGTAAATCAGGTCAGTTGAGTATCGGCACCAACCATCCAAGCCAGCGCACCGATCATGTCTTTAAGCTGTTCGCATTGCAATTTGACCAGGTTGCACCCGGCCTCGGGATCGAGATTTTTATTCTGGACGCGACCAAAACAGAACCGGCCAGTGATCAGCAAAACGTGCTCTGGAACGGCAAGCCTGCCGCTGATAGCGAAGAGGTGGCCGAACTGCTGGATAACGTCGGCGCGCGTGTCGGAAAGGATCAGATACACCGTTACCTCCCGCAAGAGCACCACTGGCCGGAACGTGCAGCTGAGAACACGACTAACCTGACGCAAATGCCGGAATGCGCGTGGCCGGAAGACCATATCCGCCCGGTGCAATTACTCGAACCGCCGGAACCCATCGAGGCGATGGCGCTGACACCGGATTACGCGCCGAGGCAATTTGTCTACCGCCATGAGCGGCATATTATCGTGAATGCCGATGGCCCGGAAAGGATCAGCCATGAATGGTGGATCGAGGATGGCGGCTACCGGGATTATTACGTGGCGGAGGACGAAGAAGGGATGCGCTACTGGCTGTTCGGCACGCCAAATGATCTGCCCGGCCAAACCCGGCGCTGGTTTATTCACGGTTATTTCCCATGAGTTACGCGGAGCTGCAGGTCACGAGCAATTTCAGCTTCCGGCTCGGCGGCAGCCACCCGGAGGAACTCGTCGATCAGGCGGCTGATCTCGGCTATACGGCTATTGCGCTCACCGACCGCAATACCTTCGCCGGTGTCGTCCGGGCATATGTGGTGGCGAAAGACCGCGGCATCAAATTCATTCCTGCCGTCCGGCTCGACTTGCTGGACGGCCCGAGCCTGCTGGCGTATCCTACTGACCAGGCCGCTTACTCACGGCTGTCCGGCCTGCTCACATTAGGCAACCTGCGGGCTGAAAAAGAAAAATGCTTTCTTCATAAGCAGGACGTTTACGGATATGCAGAAGGCAGCATCTTTGTCATTATCCCGCCGGATAAGATTACTGCGGACTTCGAGCTGCCGAAAAAGTTTAAGGCCGAGGTGGCCGAATACCGTGCAAACCTTAAAAACCTGTATATCGCAGCTTCCCGCACGTTTGCTGACGGCGATGCAAAACGTCTTTTCCTGCTGTCAGAACTGGGTGTCCCCATGGTCGCTACCAATAACGTGCATTACCATGACCCCGGAAGGCGGGAATTGCAGGATGTACTCACCTGTGTCCGGCATAAGCGCACGATCTTTAACGCGGGTTACCTGCTGCACCAGAACGCTGAGCGCTACCTGAAAGAAGCCAAAGAAATGCAGCGTCTGTTCCATGCCTATCCGGATGCAGTCGCCAATAGCCAAAAGGTCGCGGCTGCCTGCAACTTTGATCTGAAGAGTTTACAATACGAGTATCCCGACGAACTGGTACCGGAGGGAATGACGGCCGATGACTACCTGACCGAAATCACCTTGAAAGGCGCGCATGAATTCTTTGGCGAAAAGCTGGCGCCCAAGCTCGAAAAGCAGTTACATTTTGAACTGGATTTTGTCAGGCGGCGTGGTCACGCCAAATATTTTCTCACGGTACATGATTACGTTGCCTGGGCGCGCTCACAAAACATCCTTTGCCAGGGCCGCGGCTCGGCAGCGAATTCTGCGATGTGCTATTGCCTGGGCGTTACACCGGTAAACCCATGAAATACCGGTTGCTCTTTTCCCGATTTATGTCCGATGACCGGCCGGAACCACCGGATATTGATGTGGACTTCGAGAAGGAACGCCGGGAGGAAGTGATGCAATATGTATTCAACCGCTTTGGCCGTGACCGCGCGGCGATCCTCCCTACTGTGACGGTGCTGCAAAGTAAGGGCGCTATCCAGGACGTTGGCAGGGCTATGGGCCTGCAGGTCGATACGGTCAAAAAACTCTCTAAGGCTTTTGAGGAACTGGCGGACGATCATATTGACGATGAAACCATGATCAAGCTTGGCTTGAACCCACGCGAACGGCACCTGCGAAAAGTCATCCAGCTAACGGGCCAGCTCATCGGCTTCCCGCGCCAGCTTGGCCAGCACACGGGTGGATTTGTGATCACGCAGGGTAAGCTCAGCGACCTGTGCCCGGTCTTCCGTGCGCGGATGATCAACCGCACCAACATAGAATGGAACAAGGATGACATTGACGCGCTCGGTTTTATGAAGGTGGACCTTTTGTCACTCGGCATGCTGACCGCCATCCGCAAAGCTTTCGACCTGGCCAAAAAGCACCATGGGCTCGATCTGACTTTAGCCAACATCCCGCAGGATGATCCGAAGGTTTTTGAGATGGTCACCGCCGCTGATACCGCCGGTACCTTTCAGGTGGAAAGCCGCGCGCAGATGGTCATGGCCCCGCAGCTTAGGCCTAAGAACTTTTACGATCTGGCCATCCAGGTCGCGCTGGTCCGCCCCGGCCCGATACAGGGCGATATGGTGCATCCCTATATCCGGAGGCGGCAGGGACTGGAACCGGTCACCTACGAATCGGACGAGATCAAAGCCATACTGGAACGGACGCTGGGCATCCCCCTTTTCCAGGAGCAGGCGATGGAACTCGCCATTGTCGCCGCAGGCTTTACGCCGACCGAAGCCGACCTGCTGCGACGAAGTATGGCCACGTTCAAATTTAACGGCCTGGTCACCAAGTTCGAGCACAAGCTGATCAATGGCATGACCTCCAGGGGTTACAGCCTTGAATTTGCCCAGCGTATCTTCAAGCAGCTGGAAGGCTTCGGCAGCTATGGCTTCCCGGAAAGCCATGCCATCAGCTTCGCCCATTTGGTGTATGTTTCCTGCTGGATCAAATGCTATTACCCGGATGTCTTCGCCGCCGCAATCCTTAACAGTCAGCCGATGGGTTTTTACCAGCCCGCGCAACTGGTGAGTGACGCCTATAAACACGGCGTATCATTGCGCAATATCGATATCAACCATTCTGCCTGGGATTATACGCTGGAAGAAACCAAAGGAAAGTTCTGCGCATTGCGCCTCGGTTTCCGCCAGGTCAAAGGTTTACGGGAAGAAGATGTTCATTTTCTGACGGCCGCAAGGATGCAGCCCTTTAGGCGAATGGAACAGCTAGCCGAAGCCGGTGTGTCGCAGGCCGGAATTCTGTTACTGGCGAGGGCAGACGCTTTCCGTTCCATCGGCCTGGACCGCAGGCAGGCGCTATGGGAAGCCGAGGCGCTGAAGGACCGTCCCATCGGTTTATTTGCCGGGCAGGCATCCAACAGTGCCTTTGAGCCGCAATTGCAATTACCCTTTATGCAGCTTTCCGAGCATGTGTTGCGGGACTATGCCACGACTGGCTTATCGATCAAGGCGCACCCGCTCAGTTTCCTGCGTTCGCAACTACAAAAGCTGCATGCGCTGAGCACCAAACAAGTGAAGCAGGCCGCGAACGGCCAGTATGTCCGTCTGGCCGGCATTATGCTGTTTTGCCAGCGGCCGGGCACGGCTAAAGGCGTATGCTTTATTACCCTGGAAGATGAGGAAGACACCTGCAACCTGGTGGTCTTTAAGCAGAATTTTAAAAAATTCACAAAGGAGATCCTGTATTCTGATGTGCTGTGCGTCGAGGGCCGGGTGCAGCAGGAAGGCGGCAGCACGCACCTGATCGTAACCAAATGTTATGACTACTCCCGGCTGATCGGCCAGCTAACGCATGATAAGGCGGCGGAAGCCAGGCAGCTCAAAAATTCGACGGCCGCCAAAAAGATCGACCCCTATGCAGACGCATATTTCGAAAACATGCTAAGCGCTGAGGACCTCAAAAAGCCATTTCCAAAAAGCAGGAATTTTAAATGAGGTTAGCTGAAAAGATCACCCTGCTTCATTCCCGGAGAATAATAAGTCCTGGCGGTTTCTTCAACTATTGTCCCTTCTTCCTGTTCTTCATGAAGCACCGGCTCTAAGTCTGACGGCCAATGATTAAATTGTAATTCTTCCGTACCAATATATCTTAGATTTATTGGAGGGAGTTCAGGATATTCCAACGGTGTTACCCCCAATGTTGAGCGGTAATCCCGGCTAACAGTGCAAAACTCCAGCAACCGCGACGGGATCTGCGTCCTCGCTATTTGGGATAAACGTTCCTCGCCTGGTTTTTCCATCAGCCATTCCCAGGCAAGATCCTCTGTCAAGATAGTGGGCATCCGTTTTTTGGAGTTATGGATCTGGTCCATAACGATATTAGAATTTGTTATTCCAAATGCTACTGTATTAACAAACTGGCTGGTTTCCGGGTCGAGCCATTCATTGTACAGCCCCGGTAAATAAAAATATTCCTGGTTCTTAACGCCTACCTGGTAAGGGTACTTAATGGTTTCCTTCAGTTCCTGACCTTTCTTACCGATCTTGGGTATATGGCGTGATTCGACGATACCCGTAGAAAGCACCAGACAGCGACGGTTCTTTGCTGCATCAGCCCACATCGAACGATTTCCATCCTCCTTGACAAATAAGTTTTCGGACTTAAAGTTAAGCGTAGTGTATTTTGCCCGGAAGATATTGGCTTCTGCGCGTGTTTTGATAAAGCCGGGTACGTAGCCCCATTCGGCCTGTACGATATCAAAATCTTTCCCATCTTCGGTTTGGACCAGGATCGCACACGGCGCATAGTTAAACCCGTTATGCACCCCCACATTTAAGAAGTCATATTTGCTGACTGCTTTTTCCAAAGCCTTCAGCTTGATAAATTCAGCCCTGGTGACTTTTTGTCCATTGTAATAACACATCTTATTGCTTTCTTTTACTTCTAATATAGGCAGCAATTAGCTTGCCGAATTTTTCGGCCTCTTCCTGCCGCCCTTCCGGCACCGAGGTCCAGAATTTCTCATTGGTGCCACGCCTTTCAGCCACTGTAATGCTCAACGGTTTGCGGCGATCCGGGAAAACCAAGTGAAATATCCGCATTTCCTTTACGTCATGCTCGGACACCTTAATAATTCCTGCGGCATCGCTGATTGTAAATGGTGGTTCCAGTTCCCGCATGTCGCTAAAACAAGGTTTGGTTCACAAACTTTGGCGTGGCCACATGTGTGCCCAACCTGTCATTCATCCGCTTAATTAAATAATCACAGGCTTCAGGCACATTTCTTTCGTTGTTTTGGTGCATAAAGAACCATACCTTTTTCAGCCCCATGTCCTGCCAGCTCTTTAGCCGCTCTACCCATTCATCCATGCGGATGTAATCGCTGGGTGCCAGGTCATTGCCCACAAAACGGATGAGCGCCTCGCTGGTGGTCAGTTCCATGTGTACGGCGTCCCGGCGGCCGGCGGTATCGGAAATGACGGTGCCGATGTTCAGCTCGCGGAGTAATTCGAAAAGTTGTTGCAGGCTTTCCGTGTCGCTGAACCAATTTTTATTGCGCACTTCCACATGAACCGGGATGGTGCGCGGCAGTTCCGACAGAAAGGCTTTGAGATTAGGGAACAGCTTAGGTGAGAAATTCTCACCAAGCTGTAGAATAAGCGGGCCGAGCTGGCTGCCAAAGGCCGTCAGACTTTGGTAGAATTGTGCAGTCAGGTCTGCGACATTAACCAGCCGGCGCAAATGACTGATCTGCTGCGGGAACTTTGGGCAGAACCTAAAATCGGGCACCGCACCTGCCTGCAGCACCCAGCGGGTCATCGCCTCGGCAGTGTAATTCGTATAAAACGTAGCCCCGAATTCGACGGTATTAAAGTTTTTGCAGTAAACAGGCAGGAATTCTTTGTCCGGGGTTTTAGGTGGATAAATCTTGCCCACCCAGGTCTTTTCGCCCCACTTGGAGGCGCCGACATAGACCTGCAGTTCACCGCCTGCTGCTGCTTCAGATAGCGTGCGCCCGCTGCCGGCCGTATCCGGTGGCAAGGTAAAGTCAATATCGGTTAATCCTTCGTAAACGTGTCCAAATTCCATTCAGTAAAATTAAGTTTATTTTATTTTAATTGTCTTATTTTGTAAGCATGGATGAGCAGGAACACCCGGTGATTGGATTTGGCCTGGATTATGGGAACCAGCTGATCTATTGTGAAGCGGTGATGCAGGAAGATCACTTTTACGTACATTTTGATGGTAAATGGGTGGCATCCATCGCGCATAACGAAAACTGGGACTGGATGCAGGCTTCGGGTGTGATCTTACCGGAAACTATCGTCGATGAAATCGGTTTAAGAATAGAAAGTTATTACCAGTAAAAAGAATTACCATGCCTGAAATTCCGGATCTTAATATATTCTGCATTAATCTGGCTAAACGGCTGGTTGGCAAAAAATTGACCAGCATTAGCATACTCATACCCCGGCGGCTGAAGCTGCCGGAAGCTGCATTCAAAGCGGCGCTTGAAGGGCAGGAACTAACTGCAATCAACCGCAAAGGCAAGCAATTATACTTCATCTTTGGCGATGCGCACGTATTAAGCGTGCAATTGATGCTATATGGATCGATGCATTGGTACGAAGAAAGGAACGAAAATAAGTTCACGATTGCTGAGCTGCTGTTTTCAGACGGCACCGGCCTTGCCATTACTGACTGGCAAAAGGCGGTTATATTAACTCTAGATCCGGAAATATCAGCAGTACCCGACGCCATGCATTTGCCTGATGACTACCTGGACAATGCACTCAAGAAAATTAGCAAGCCCATCAAAACCGTATTGCAGGAGGGAAAAGTAGTCCAGGGTATTGGCAACGCTTATGTAGATGAAATTTTATACGAAGCCAGGATCTCACCGTTTTCCATCGCTGCAAAAATTCCGGGGTCGAAAATCAAGAGCCTGACGAGAGCCATCAAAGAAGTTTTAACAGAAGCGGAGGCGCATATCTTTAAGAACTTCCCGGATACGATCACTGAAAAAGAACGCGACTTTTTAAAGGTTCACCTGCCCAGACACAAACAGACCCCTAAAGGCGAAGAAATTCTGGTTGCGGAAATCGCGAAGCGGAAAACGTATTATACAGCAAGCCAGGAATTATTTGACTAAAGTGTAGTAGCTAACCGTATTACAAGATCGAAAAAGCAAATGAAGAAATAAATAATGATTTACGCTATAATGCAGGGTCGTTTTAATATTAGTATGCCCCAGCATTTGGAAACCGTTTCAATGGGTACACCGTTGAAAAGTGTAATTGTTGTAGCAAAGTATTAGGCTAACATAAATTTGCGGGCACGATAATTTGTCCCTGATTTTAAAGTGCCCTGTTGATTTACCTGCATATCAAAACGCTTTCTTTGACCTTAGTGCTTTACTTAGACCTGGAAAAGGTCCAGTCTGGTGGCGTTCATCGTTAAAAATTCAAACGCCGCGCCTTAAAATCTATCGTGAAATTATTTATCATCCGGCAAAGATAAATTTGTTTCAGTTGCCGGCCAGATAGTAATGCGTAATTTATATCCTTGCCTAATACGACGATCAGGTTTTATTTCATGGGCGATCCCTGTTGCTTGGACCCTGAAACTATCCATAAATTCTTTTAAAAATAAAGCTATACGTTAGCTATTTCCTGTAAACCGGGTCGGGCACCTCCCTGCGGGCCGGGCTTTATCCTTCAATCTTTTCCTGCCGAAAAGGATATCCGGTCCAATCCCTGGTGCGGATTTTTTTTGTTGGTGATTTTTTAAGCGAAACGGGTAAAAA
>Ga0302315_10001542_pt1 | contig 23155 bp, 4 predicted proteins | sample III_Palsa_N3_1_FD_200532 | JGI IMG/M metagenome (GOLD analysis project Ga0302315, IMG submission 200532) | Peat permafrost microbial communities from Stordalen Mire near Abisko, Sweden - III_Palsa_N3_1 | ecosystem: Environmental > Terrestrial > Soil > Palsa > Peat permafrost | place: Sweden...
ATGTCATCTGGATCCATCATGAACAAACCGAAGGTGTATTCGACTGGAGCGACCTGCGGAATCTGCGCCGCTTTGTGCAGCTTTGTGGCAAGCATGGAATGTATGTGTATCCCCGCATCGGCCCGTGGGCCCATGCGGAAGCGCGCAATGGTGGCTTTCCCGACTGGGTTGTGAAGGCGGGACACATGCGCCAGAACGATCCTGTGTATCTCGCAGAAGTGCAAACGTTTTATGCGGAGATTGCGAAGCAGCTCAAGGGTCAGCTTTGGAAGGACGGCGGCCCTGTCATTGGCATTCAGATCGAGAATGAATACCGTATGACTGGCCCTGGTAAAGGGGACGAACACATTCGCAAACTCAAGGCGATGGCGGTCGCCGATGGGTTGGATGTGCCGCTCTACACCGTGACGGGTTGGGATGGAGCGGCGATTCCACTCGATTCGGTGCTTCCTGTCTTTGGTGGCTATCCAGATGCGCCGTGGGATGGTTCGTCCAAGGCACTGCCGCCGAACGAGATATATGCCTTTCGCTTTCACAACCGCGCCGCTGGAAATATGGGAGCGATTGGCGGTCGAGGACAAAATGCTTCGTCCAGTTACCGAGGCACCCCGTTCCTCACAGCCGAGGTCGGCGATGGCATTGAGGACACTTACTTTCGTCGCCCTGTAGTCACTGCCGATGATGTAGCGGCGATTGTGCCGGTCATGCTCGGTAGCGGCGCGAACATGCTCGGCTACTATATGTTCCATGGCGGCCGCAACCCGGAAGGCGGAGCGATCACACTGCAGGAGTCGCAGCTTACGGGCTATCCGACAGATGTTCCGGAAAAGTCTTACGATTTTCAAGCACCGCTTGGAGAGTATGGACAGGAAGAGCCCTCACTGAGCAAGCTGAAGCTGGTGCATTACTTCCTGCAGGATTTCGGTTCACAGCTTGCGCCAATGACTCCGCATGCACCGGACCGCTTACCGGCAAGTCCATCGGACGCGAGCTTGCCGAGAATCTCGGCGCGCACTTCGGGTGATAGAGGCTTCCTCTTCGTCAGCAACTACGTGCGCGGCCTTACGATGCCTTCGCGACGCGGATTCCAGGTGCAGCTTGTCCTTCCGTCAGGTACGCTGCATGTTCCTCAGACGCCCATCGATCTGCCCGCAGGATGTTACGGTATCTGGCCGGTGAATCTCCCTATGGGTTCGACGACCTTGCGCTATAGCACTGCTCAACTTTTCAAGCGCGTTGAATCAAACGGCCAAAGCTATTATTTTTTCTTCACGCTCCCCGGTGTTACGCCCGAGTTCGTTCTGGATGTGGCCACACCCGTGGTCAAGATCACCGGCACCGTCAAAGAGACCACTCTGCCCGAAGGCCGCAGGCTCCGAGTTGCATCATCTACGGCCGAGGTCGAACTATCCGGTGGCATTCATCTGGTGCTGCTCCCTGAGTCTGAGGCCGAAGATGTCTGGAAGGTGGATAACCCAGCCGTGCTGCTCAAGACAGCCTCATTTGCATTCTCGGATGGCCCTAACTGGACGTTGCAGTCCACCGGCGCATCCACGTTCGATCTCGGGATATTCGGCTCCGCGATACCTGAAGCAGCAGATGCGCTAAGGCTTAAGCATGGCAGCAGCGACGGACTGTTCCGGTCCTATTCGATAGCGGTTCCCCCGATCAAGCTTGAGCCAGTCATTACTCAGGTCACAAGCTTTGAGCCACGCGCACCGTGGAAGTTGGGGCCGCCGGTGCCTTGGCGTAGCAACACGATTCCGTTAGCACCTGATGACACCGATTTCGCCCACGCGGCCACATGGAAGCTGACGCTTCCACCGCTTCCGCCGGGTCTCTCCGGTGCCTTCTTAACAATTCACTATCAGGGAGATGTCGCACGGCTATACCGTAACGGTGCGTTGGTGGACGACAACTTCTGGAATGGAATCCCTTGGCTTGTCGGGCTACGGGAACTTGGGTATAGCGACGGTGAGACATTGGACCTGAAGATACTTCCGCTCCCCAAGCGGTTTCCCATGTACATCGAAAATGCCGATCGACTGCGATTCGACACCGGTTTCGCGGGCGAGTTGACCGATGTTGCGATCGTCCCGCAGTACCAAATAAAGCTGAAAGAGGCCAAACCGTGAGAGATTCTGCCACAAACGCGAATTTTTTTCGTCCACTACTACTTTCGGCGGATTCGCATCGTTATTGCGGGCGCATACAGTCCGTGTGGTTGATTGGAAGACTTCCTGCAATGCACGAAAATGCAGCATAGAAGTCACCAGCACCAGAAGTATGACTTCGGAGAGCCACATGTCTAGCAGAAATATCGAGCAGAAGCAGAATCGCCCAACAAGCTTCAAGAACATCTTTATCCTCGCCTTTTTGGTACTCGGACTCGCTTGGACGGCAGCGGCAACGGCACAGGTCGGTTCCGCCACCATCACCGGCACGGTCCTGGATTCCAGCGGCGCTGCTGTGACTGACGCACAGATCACATTGACCGATGTGGCAAACCAGACCAAGCGCACAGAGCCGACCACGAAGGAGGGCTTCTTCTCGTTTGTGAACCTTGCTGCCGGCACCTATCAGGCCACCGTAACGGCGCCCGGATTTTCGTCTGTCACGCGCAAAGGGATTGAACTGCATATCGGCGATCAGATTCATCTCAACGGACTCACGCTGAAGGTTGCTTCCGACGTCGCCTCCGTTACTGTCACGGCCGACACAACCATCGCGCCCACCTCCTCCGGCGAGCAGTCCTACACGCTGACCAGTACGCAAATCGAGAAACTCAACATCGAGGGCCGCAGTGCTATCGAACTGCTCGGACTCGTTCCCGGCGCGGCGAACACCGGAAACTTCAATAGCAACAGCTACCAGGCGCCCGTTGAAGGATTCAACCAAAATACAAGCGCCTACAGCGTCAATGGCAATCGCTTCGACCAGGTGCAGATCGTCTCCGATGGCGCACCTGTCACCGACGTGCAGACTGCGGGCGCATCCGCCGTCACTCCAAACGTAGACATGGTGGAGGAGTCCAAGATTCAGACTGCGGCCTACTCTTCCGATCAGCCGAATGGGCCAATCGTCGTGCAGACCGAAACAAAATCGGGCGGCCATAATTTTCACGGCGAAGGCTATCTGATCGCACGCAACCACGCGCTTGACGACACAGACTGGCGTGTGAAGAATCTCGGCCTCTCCAAGCCGGACGATAGCTTCTATTATTTCGGTGGCAACATCGGCGGCCCGGTGCTCATTCCACACACGGGCTTCAACCGCAATCGTGACAAGTTCTTCTTCTTCTTCGGCTTCGAAAAAGCAATTCAGAATGTGCAGGATCCGCTTCTGGATGTACGCGAAGCCATTGTTCCGACAGCCACCGAACGCACCGGTGATTTTACTGATACGGTCTATCTCAGTGAACTCGGCGCACTGAACTATTATCAGGGCGTCCAGCCATGCACTAACGGCTATAGCACCTCGTACTGCTCAACACCCGGCGTTATCAATAAGTCTTCGATCGATCCGGGAGGCAGCATTCTATTGAACCTGCTTCCATTACCCAACGCAAACCCCGGGACCCATGGTGGGTATAACTACATCAGCAGCTACTTGTTGTCTCAACCGCGGCATCAGGAGATTCTGCGGATGGACTACAACATCAACGAGAAGAACCACCTCAGCGGTCGGTATAACTACGAGGGAGAGAATGTTCCGTTCCCGTATGGTCTCTATAACAACTTCACGCTAACACCCTATCCGGCAGAAGAGTTCAGCACGAACCATTCGAACTCGATCACCACACGGCTCTCGACCAATTTCACGTCTACACTGACGAATGAAGCTACGTTTACGCTGACGCGACTGGTCCTTGGCACCGTAATTAACAATGAGCAGGCTGTCTCGCGCACTGCACTGAAGTATCCCTACGCCAATCTCTATTCAACGGGTAGCGATATTGTCCCGAACGTTTCGTTCTCACAAAGCGCGCAAGCTGGATCGCTCTATATACGTGGTGGCGATTATCCGGCTTACAACACGAATGAGCAAACACTGGTGTTTGGCGATCAGATATCCAAGGTGCTGCGTAACCATCTTCTCAAAGCGGGCATTTACTTCGAGCGTGACTCGTTCAACAAACGCACTACCGGACAGGACAACGGGAGTGTAACGACTTCCTATTACAACTATGACGCAACGGGCAATCCATTTGCCGACCTACTTGTTGGCAGGGTCAACTCATACTCGCAATCAAGCTCGAACTTTATGGCAAATATGCTTCTGCCGCGCTTAGACTTCTTCGTCGAAGATCTGTATCAGGCGCGGCCCCGGCTTACTGTGAACTACGGTGTTCGTGTGGATCACATTCAGCGCTGGTACGACCAGAACGGCCGTGTTGTCATCTTCGACCCCTCGCAGTACAACGCATCCGGCGCCGTCGGAAATACCAGCGGCCTAGTCAATCATGCGACTGATCCATCAGTGACAATGAGTGGAGCACCCGGGCTGGGCTTCCAACTCGCGTTCTCTGGCGGCTTCGCATACGACGCGCTCGGCAACGGAAAGACCATCGTCCGCGGCGGCTTTGGTACAAACTACTACTCCGATCCAGGCCAGAACGCATACTCCGCCGTGCAGGCGCCACCCAACGAGCAGTTCACCACACTCTATGGCGACTACACTCTTTCGCAGATACCCTCTCTATCGACCTCGGGCCTGTACCCCACCGTGTATGGCATCGCAGACCAGCATGACACGCACACGCCCCTCACATACTCATACAACTTCGCTGTAGCACAGGCAATGCCGGGCACAATCAAGTTTGAACTCGCGTACACGGGCAACACATCGCATAACCTGGCCGGATATACATCCCAGAACGTCGTGCCCGAAGGCTGTGAGCTTAACGGTGGTGCAGGCTACCCGTATCAGGGCAGCTATGCTCCAGGAACGTACAACGATCAACTATGCCGCCCCTATGCGAATCTCGAAGCTCTCAGCACCGAGACCCACAACCTGAGTTCAAACTTCAACTCGCTACAACTCACCGCTTCACGTCAGGCTGGATTCATCAACTTCTGGGCTTCATACACCTACGGAAAGACCCTGGCCTACAACTGCGAAGACCCCTTTAGCGAACGCCGCTGCTATAACCCTGCGCCCTTCGATCAGAGCCAGAACCTCAGCATCTCGTATCTGATTCATCTGCCGTCAGTCAGTAAGAACCACCTCGGCAATCACAAAGTTATGAACGGCATTCTCGACGGCTGGGAGGTCTCCGGCATCGAACAAATCGCCTCCGGTTCTCCTATCGGAGTGGCTGCTGCACCGAATGGAAATGAATACGACGGCATTCACAACCGCACCATCAACTTTTACGGCATCTCCGACGCTGCGAACAGTTACAACGGAGGTCCCAACTTCGATTCGCGGGTCATCCTCGGTACACCGGACGAAGCCGCCGTCCCCACAGTGGTTTGCGATCCACGAAGCGGCCTGAAGCGTGGTCAATACTTCAATCCATCCTGCTTCCGTGCCCCGACGCCAGGTGCCAGCTCAACCGCCCCTGCGTTAGGTACCTATCACCTGCCATACATTCACGGACCGCACTTCCAGAACGATGAACTCGGCCTCTTCAAGACATTCAACATAAAGTCGAGTCAGAAACTCGAAGTTCGCGCACAGGGCTTCAACTACTTCAACCACCCACTCTACTCATTTATTCAGTACGATCCCGGGCTGTACTTGCAATACGACCGCTATGGCAATGCTGGTGGTCTGCCGACAAACGCGAACGCAGGAACTGCCGCTCAAAAGTTGGGAGCACGTTCGATCCAACTATCAGCGAAGTATTACTTCTAACCCAAAAAGCCGGAGCCTGATCTACTGGCTCCGGCTTGAGTTTCTCGTTCCGCAAATCTCAGTAACGGGAAAGCGACAGATCAGTTGATGTTGACGGTCACCTGTACGCTCTGGGAAGCACCCCCAGCCGTCGCGGTAAAAGTCATCACCTGCGATCCGGACGGCGCGGTGCCCACGGTCCCCGAACTCCCGCAACCGGAGATCAAAGATCCTGCCGCCACACCGCAAACAATGAGCATTAGCATCAACGCCACACGTTGCATCCAGCCTCTACGCTTGCGCGACCCCAAAGCCAGACCCAGCAGGCCAAGGGGCGCAAACATCGCTAACATAATGCCATTGTGCGATCTTTCTATCGAAGCCGTCGTCGTTGCAACCGAGATCGTACCGGTGACCGTCGTCGATGTCGTTCCATTCAACGTAATCGAAGAGGGAATAACGGCGCACGCCACATAGGACACAGGGCTATTGCAGGTGAGTGCAACCGCCCCGGTAAATCCACCCACGGGTGCAATCGTAAGGGTCACCGTTCCGAAAGTTGAGGGTGCAATCGAGATCGAACTGGTCGACGGGGTGATGGTTACGGGCGAGCTCCCGACTGTCAGTGTCTGGCTTGAGCTTGCCGAAGGCGCATAGTTTCCTGCCGCCGCAAAGCTAGCAGAAAGTGTGTACGTTGTACCCGCCGCTCCTGCAGTTAGGGTGTAGGTCGCGACTCCCAAGGCACTCGTAGTTCCGGTACCCAGCGTCGCCGTGCCGTTCAGAAACACAATCGTCGCGCCGGATACTGAAGGCGTCAGAGTTGCCGTAAGCGTGACTGTCCCGCCTGGATAAGTAGCCGTTTGACTCAGCCCCAGTGTCGTCGTGGTTGAAATCGCCGTCACTGTCAGTGTCTGCGATGTACTCGCCGAAGCCGCATAGTTGCCAGTCGCCGCGAAGCTCGCCGACAAAGTATAAGACGTGCCTACATTCCCCGCAGTCAGCGCATAGGTCGCAACACCCGAGGCATTAGTAGTCCCTGTCCCAAGCGTAGCTGTCCCATTCAGGAAGCTGACTGTTTCACCTGCCACAGCCGGTGTTACCGTAGCCGACAGCGTCACCGTAGAACCTGATACAACCGTAGACGAACTCAACGCCGCCAATGTCGTCGTCGTCGAAATCGCAGTCACCGTCAGCGTCTGCGATGTGCTCGCCGAAGCCGCATAGTTGCCAGTCGCCGCGAAGCTAGCGGACAACGTGTACGACGTGCCTACATTTCCCGCGGTGAGCGCATAGGTCGCAACACCCGAAGCGTTTGTCGTCCCAGTCCCCAGCGTAGCCGTCCCATTCAGGAAACTGACCGTCTCACCCGCCACAGCCGGCGTAACCGTCGCCGACAACGTCACCGTAGATCCGGACACAGCCGTAGACGAGCTCAAAGCCGCCAACGTCGTCGTTGTTGAAATTGCAGTCACCGTCAGCGTCTGTGATGTGCTCGCCGAAGCCGCATAGTTGCCAGTCGCAGCGAAGCTCGCCGACAACGTATAAGACGTGCCCGCATTCCCCGCCGTCAGCGCATAAGTCGCAACACCCGAGGCGTTGGTCGTCCCAGTCCCCAGCGTAGCCGTCCCATTCAGGAAGCTAACCGTCTCACCCGCAACAGCCGGCGTCACCGTCGCCGAAAGCGTCACGGTTGATCCGGACACCGCTGTAGACGAGCTCAACGCTGCCAACGTTGTGGTCGTCGCAATCGGCGTCACCGTCAGCACATAAGCAGTGCTGGTCGTAGACCCGGAGAAGTTGGTATCGCCGCTATAGGTCCAGGAGAGCGAGTGGTTTCCGGCGAGGAGTGAATTGGAGGTAAAGTAGGCGGAACCCGATGCGTCAAGCGTACCCGTAGCCAGCGTCGACGACGCGCCCTTGAAGGTATCCGTCAGCGTATACGTCCCAGTTGGAATGGTGTATACCCCATTGGCAACCGCACCCTGACCGGGTGTCTGCGGTCGCATCAGGATCGTAACGCTCGAGCCCGGAGCAATAGTCGCCGACGCACCCGCGGGCACGAACGCGTTCACTCCTGTTGCAATAGCTGTCGTCGGATTCCAATTCGTGACGCCATTGTTATACGGATTAACCGGGACCGTCGCTCCGAGGAAGGCGAGCGGATAATACTGCTGGGCCTCAACCTGCGACAGCGTAGTATTCGCCAGCGTTGGGTTGTTGATCTGGAACCCGCCAGTCGAAGCTTCCGGAGTCCCCGGGTTGTTGGAGATAATCTCGCGAGTGCCAGTGACGCCCGTACCAGTGTTGCCGCCGGCGCCGAGATACGTAACGCCGTTCAGGTCAGGAGATCCAGTAGCGGGGTCCGTATAGGGAATGTCGTTGTATTCAACATAGGTGGCGTTCGTAAGTGGCGGGGGATTGAACGGCGTATAACCCGCAGGTGTCACCTGGTCGATACGCGAGTTGAGCATAACCCATGTTGAGTAGACCCCATACGGACGGCCAAAAAACAGATTAGTCATGCCCGTGCTCTGCGAGGTAAACACATCGCTGTTCATGATGTATCCGCTAAGGTACGAAGGAGAGGCTCCGGTCTGATCAGCCTGGTTCTGCGCTTCGATGGTATTCTCTCCGGTCGCCGAGGCACCATGCCACACCGTGTAGATGCTGGTGTGATCGAACACCGCCGCGGCGTCGCCGAAGATATAGTCAACGTTGCCGGTCACTTTGCCGCGGAACCAGTACTGACGCGCCGCATCACCGCTGCTTGCGCTAATGCTGCCGGCATAGATAGTGTCCTGCAGGCTGGTCGAGTAGATGTTGTTCAGTACGGCCTGATCGCCCGTAATCCATACAGCCAGTGCCTGCGAGTTGCACAGTCCCGGGCTTGCCGGAGTTCCAGCGCCGTTGAAGAGCGTGAAGTTGCTAAGGCCAGGCTGGCCGCTTACGCACGATCCGCTGATCTCCTGGTTTGTATTGGAGTTCGTATTGTCCGTGTCGTATGTATTTGCGACAGTAAAGTTCTCAGCGTAGAAGTTGTAGGGTGTAAACGTCGCACCGCCGTTGACTCCGGTGATCGCCTCACGAGCCACAACCATCGTTGACGATCCCTGGTCGCCAGAGTTGCCATTGTTGCCCGCGCCCGTACCAGGAGGGAACGGAGCCGAGAACGCGCCATCTTCATTGGTGATGACGACATTGCCCGGGACGCCGCCAAGCCCATACATCGACACATTAGGAAGCACCACGGTCACGAACCCGTTGTAGGTGCCCGGCTTGATGTAGAGGCTGCCACCGGTGGTGGGCAGGGAATTGAGCGCGGTCTGGACAGAGGTAAAGTTGCCCGTTCCGTCCGCAGCGACGAGATTCTGCGTCGTGCCAACGGCGGCTGTTGTCGAAGCCTTCGTCACCTTGAAGGTCCCGCCAGCCGCTGTGCTGCTTGTGTAATCCACCGAATCCGTCGGGTAGAAGGTCACACCCAGCGTGTAGTTGCCGATGGAAAGATAGGTCGCAGCGTTCACCTCGTTGCCGTTCGCCGTGTACACATAGACGCCGGGGACAGCCGCACCACCGAACGTTCCCGTTGCATTCAACGCCGAAGTGCCAATCGGTGAGCTGTACGGCACGGTGGTTGTGCCGGGAGTCCAGCTAGTCGTTGTGGTGTCCTGGGCGATGCTGAAGCTCTGCGCCGTGCCGGAGTTGGAACCGCTAAAGGTGCCCGATGTGGCATAGATCGCCGAGATGGTATGTGCGCCCGCCGTCAGCCCCGAAAGGTTTACGGTCGCAACGCCGCTGGTTCCACTCGCGACCAAAGCAGGATAGGTGGTCGCTGAATCAACCGTGACAGCAACCGTCCCACCCGGTGCAGTAGAGCCGGAGGCCGGGGTCACTGTCACCGTAAAGCTCACTTCCGTGCCAGTGGGAGTGTAGTTCGGACTCGTTGGCGTCTGGCCACTGATCGTTGTGGTTGTTCCAATAGCGGTACCCGTCAACGTGCCGGAGAGCGTGAGGCTGCCGGTCGTGGTTGCAGGCAGATAGCTAAGTACATCGCTCACCGTCCCGGAGCCATTGCCCACAAACGTTGCAGAGAGGCTGCAGGCATTTCCAATTGCCTGCGCGCCAAGAATGCTCGACGTGAACGGGCACGCATTGGTGCCTGTACCGGTAACGCTGAAGTTCGTCGTGTTCGTCACAGTATTGGAGCCAGTGGCAGCCTGATTGCCCACATTGGTCACCGTCCCTGTCAGCACCGGCGATCCGCTCGATCCGCTGCCGAAGTTATAAGCCACGGCAGGCCGCGTCACTTCAGTGACACCCGCATTATGTGCGTCGGAGATATAGAGGTTGCCGTTACCATCCACCGCGATGCCGTTAGGCGTCGTCCCGCCGCTGAAAACGGTAGTCACTGGCCCACTCACTGGATACTCGCTGACGCCGGTGGCTGTCTGCACATAAACATCGCCCGCGGCGTCGACAGCAAGGCCCGTCGCCGTCACGCTGCTCAGGAAGGTTATCTGTGTGCCCGGGTAGGTAATCTTGTAAATGCTGGTCGTGCCCGCGTCATAGACATAAACATTGCTGAAATTGTCCACGGCCACCAACGTCGGATTTGTGAGCCCGCTCGCTATCGTGACCGGCGGCTCCGAACTAAAAGCCTGGTCGATCTTGTAAACCGCACCGTTTGTCCCGTCCGATACGTAGATATTTCCATTGCCATCCACAGCAATACCCTGCGGCTTGGCTGGCGCCGTAGTGGGTGTATAGCTAACAGTAGCGGCGCTATAGCTCGGTGGAGCACTGGACGTTGCCTGCGCCGCGGTAATGGTCAGCTTGCTGATCGATGTCGAACCAGACCCAACCGCATAGATGTTGCCCTGCGTATCGACTGCGATCTGGCCCAGTCCAGTAGGAGCCGTAGTAGAGAGCAGCGTCGCTCCCTGTCCGGCAAGATAGACGCTGAACTTCGAGGTCGCACTATCCACCGTATACACATTGTTGGACCCGTCTACCGCAACCGAAAGCGGCTTAGTAGAACCTAGGCTGACTGTCGGAACAAGACTGCCGGCTGTGCTCGAAGTTGCACTATCGGTCACGAGCGCAGAACCGGTCGCCAGACCAGACATCGGAAAGACTGTCGTCGCCGTCGACGAACCACTGGCTGTCACCGCTAAAGCCGTCGAACGGAATCCGGGAGCAGAGGCAGACAGCGTCGCAGGAATCGTACAGTCCAGCGTGCCATCCCCATTTGCCGTGGCGCAGCTAACGGTGCCCAGTGTTACGTCGGGCGATGCCGTAGTCAGTGCAGCAGTCACTCCCGTAACTCCAGCGGGCTCATGCACCACAATATTCTGCGTGGCCGGCGTAGTGCCGACCGTCATCGGAATGAGGCTGCTGGCGGAGACCTTGCGAATGCGGCTGTCCGTGGAATCCGCCATAAAGAGATTGCCCAGATTGTCGACCGAAATCGAAAGGGTCGAACTGTTCACGCCAAACGTCGCTTGCGAAGCAGGGCAGCCATCGCCAATGCTGTCAGTCTTGGCGGAGCAAACTGTACCGGAAGCGAATAGCACATGTTCAAAGCCGGTATTGATATCCAGGAACGCCACATCAGGCGTCGTCTCGCCCAGGTAGATGTTGCCCGCCGAATCCATCGCAACGCGGGTAGCAGTGTTCAGAATCTGGCTCGTGGCAAGCAGGGGCGTCGTGCTGATGCCATGCGTGCCGCCACCGGCGAGGTTATAGATGGAACCGACAACGGGCGTCACGCCAGGATTTTCCAGCGTAATCAGGGCGCCCATCTTTGCTCCGCCCAGATAAAGTACGCGGATCAGCTTATTACCCGCATCGCTCATTACGGCATCGCCGGAGGAGTCGATCGCCACGCCGTAAACCGAGCTGGTGCTGGTCGAGATTGCCGTGTTGTAAAAGGGGCAGCCATCGCCATAGGCATCCAGAGACTTGGCTCCGCTGGACCCATTGCAGTAGTTGCCGGCAGTAACCGCAGTAAAGCCACCCAGGATGGGATATATCTTTCCGGCGCCGGGAGTGCTGTAGGTGCTGTCGAGCGCAATCGCAGCCGTCAGTGGATTGGTCACCCCCTTATAGCTTGCGGGTCCCAGCACCACACGAAAGCGAATGTTTGCGGTATCTGCGATATAGACGTTCCCATAGATATCGGCTGCCGCGCCGCGAGGTTGATCTACCCCGGTAGTTGCCGTGGTTGAAACCGCCAGATTTCCATCACCCGCCGAACCTGCCGTTGTTCCAGCCACGCCGCTTCCAGAGCCGGTAGTGCTCGTAACGCCTCCGGCGAGAATCTCCATATAGCCCACTTGCGCCGAAGTGCAAAGTGGTGAAACAGCATTGCAGACGATGTGGACCAGGTTGTCTCCGTAGTCCGCGATGATCACATTGCCATAAGGATCTACCGTAAGGCCACGAGGATTGTTGAACGCGCCGGTCTGCGTAGCGGCAAGGCAGTTATCGCCAAACTTGTCCGCCTGCGCGGTGCATCCGGCCGGAGACGCGCCGCCGGCTGCCAGCGTCATGATGCCGCTCCGCGCATCGACCTTATGGATCACCTCGTTGGTCGTGTCCAGAAAGAAAACATTGCCGAAAGGGTCAGTCCCTTCGCCGTACAGGACAGATCCCAGGAGCGCCTGCGTTGCAGGGCAGCCATCACCCAGAGCATCGGTCGCAGTAAACGCGCTACCTGTCGCACAGGGAGCGCCCTTCGCTGGGTTCGCTGCGGCCCCACCAGCTACCGTGCTGATCGCATTCGCAAAAACGATCGGCGCCTGTGCGTGGACGAAGGACGCAAGCATCAGCCCCAGACAGGCGATCAGGCCAGACAACGTTTTCCAGCGCAGTCCGAAGCTGGACTTGGATCGAAAGGAAGCAGCGAGCAACGCAAACCTGATAACCATGGGAGGGACTTCTTTCCTGAAAGAGCGATTTTCCGTACTACTGCGATCAAAACGCATAACCGGTAAGGCAGCCTGCAAGGCAGGCTCACAGAATTTCGGTACAGCTAAATCTGTCTGTTCAGTGCGCCGAACAATATAGGCAAACAGGCAGAGATTTGTCCAGCAACATGTCAGACAGATTGCCGAAATCGAATGCCTCTAGGCGGTCTGCTCGCCCAGGGAGCCGCCGGTCACCGTCACGGTGAAATTTCACCGTAAAACGCACCGTCGCCACCGTACTTTGGACCGTCATAATCCATGCCCTCAACCGTCAAAAACAGTAAAAACCCAGTCTTTTCCATCTTCAGCGGCAACCGAACACCCTCAGTTAATATTGACCGTCACCGTAGCCGACTGCGAAACACCTGCTGCTGTCCCGGTAAACGTCACTATTTGCGTTCCAGGCGGCACATTATCACCGCTACTGCTCACTCCTCCTCCACAGCCGGTAACTCCACATGCTGCCGCCACAATACCAACGGCCAACACAAGCACCAACCCCGCGCGACGCAATAGAATCTTACGTTTACGCGAAGCCAACGCCAGACCCAACAGCCCAAACGGCGCCAGCATCGCCAGCGCGATGCCTCCATGCGAGCGTTCCAGGGATGCCGTAGTCGCCGCAACAGAGATCGTCCCAACGCCCGTCACAGCAGCAGTCCCACTCAACGTCACCGAAGAAGGCGCCACGCTGCACGTCACATAGGTAACAGGACTGCTGCATGTCAGTGCCACTGCTCCCGTATATCCATTAGCAGGCGTGACCGTCAGAGTCACCGTCCCCGAAGCTCCCGGAGCAATCGAGATACTTGGAGTTACAGTCAAAGTCAGCGGATTGGGAGTGGCAATGACCGTTACCGTCTGCGATGCACTCGTCGAAGCTCCATAGTTTCCTGTCGCCACAAAGCTAGCCGACAGTGTGTAGGAGGTCCCTACTGCACCTGCGGTCAACGTATACGTCGCAACTCCAGAAGCACTGGTCGTACCTATGCCCAGTGCCGCCGTACCGTTGAGGAAGCTGACTGTCTCTCCAGCCACAGCAGGCAACACTGTCGCCGACAGTGTAAGCGTCGAACCCGTGATCACAGTCGCTCCCAACGGAGCCAACGTGGTCGTTGTTGTAATCGCCGTCACCGTGAGCGTCTGCGATGTACTTGCCGAGGCCCCGTAGTTTCCCGTTGCCGCAAAGCTTGCGGACAGTGTATACGAGGTACCAGCCGCGCCCGCGGTTAACGTATACGTTGCAACTCCGGAAGTGTTGGTAGTACCCGTGCCTAAACTTGCCGTGCCATTGAGAAAACTAACCGTTTCGCCAGCCACAGCAGGCGTCACCGTCGCAGACAGAGTCACAGTAGAACCAGAGACCACTGATGACGATCCTAGGGGAGCCAAAGTAGTCGTTGTTGTAATCGCCGCCACTGTCAGCGTCTGCGATGTACTCGCCGAAGCCCCATAGTTACCTGTTGCCGCAAAGCTCGCGGACAGCGTATACGAGGTACCAGCCGCGCCCGCGGTCAACGTATACGTTGCAACTCCAGAAGCGTTCGTCGTACCTGTGCCCAGCGTCGCGGTACCGTTGAGAAAGCTGACCGTCTCACCAGCCACAGCAGGCGCCACCGTCGCCGAAAGAGTCACAGTTGAACCAGAGGCCACTGAGGACGACCCCAGCAGAGCCAAGGTAGTCGTTGTTGTAATCGCAGTTACAGTGAGCGTCTGTGAGGTGCTCGCCGAAGCTCCATAGTTACCTGTAGCCGCAAAGCTCGCCGACAGCGTATACGAGGTGCCAGCCGCACCTGCCGTCAACGAATACGTTGCAAGCCCCGAAGTATTGGTTATCCCGTTACCTAATACAGTTGAACCGTTCAGGAAGCTCACTGTCTCGCCAGCAATTGCCGGCAGCAGAGTTGCGGAAAGCGTCACCACCGTGCCCGATGTTACCGAAGAGGGATTCAGCGACGCCAGTATGAGCGTTGTCGTAACAGGATTGACCACAACAGTTTGCTGAACCGGCGTGGCGGGCGTGTATGAGGAATTGCCCGCTTGCGAAGCAGTCACAACGATCGAGCCCACACCAGTAAAGCTCAGAACGTTGCCGTTCAGGCTGCCTGGCCCGGTCAATGAATAGCTTACCGCCAGTCCTGAACTGGCCGATGCCGTCAACGTGATTGGAGCGGCCCCATACGTTACGGGAGTCACCGGGGCAGGGAACGTAATTGTTTGTGACAGTAGGCTAGGCTGTGGCTGCACCGTAATGCTGACAGTCGCAACATTACTGGTTGCTCCATTGCTGGCCGTAAACGTGAAGCTGTCCGCACCGCTGTAACCCGCGGTTGGCGTGTACGTCAGATTCGGCGCCGTCCCGGTCAAGGTGCCGTGCGTGGGATTCGTAGCGACACTGTAGGTGAGCGTTCCACTACCTGTAGCGGTCAAAGTAATGGGCGTCGCCGTGTTGTAGCTCACCGTCACAGATTGATTCGCCGCTACTGGAGCGGCCGAGGTCGCGACAAGCGTGAAGTTGCCGAAGCTGAGCGGCGAATAGTGGCTGTCACCCAGGTATTGCGCAGTATAGACGTGTGTACCTGCCGTAATATTTTGCACGGTGATATATGTGAGTCGTCCATTGATTGTGCCTGTGCCGACGACGTTTGTTCCTTCGAGCAACTGGATCGTTCCGGTCGGCGCGTTTTGCTGTGCATAGCTTACTGTTCCGGCCACTAAGGGGCTGACGAGATTCTGCAGCACTGCGGTTATGGCAGGGGAGGTTCCGGCTGTAACTGTTGCCTTGGGCGCCGTGAGATCACCTGCGAGATAGACGAAGACACCAGTGCAATTGTAGGGAGCGTTGCTATTGGAGACGCTGTTTGTCACAGTGATGTAGTTCGTCGGAACCGCTGCGTCCGCTTCCAGGAACGAAGCCATGCTGACCGGCCCGGGTCCGAAGGTGAACTGCACATTGTTGAAGTTGTCCGGCGCCTTGAAGTCGTTGGTGGAGTCGTTATCGAAGGCTATGTTATCCAGCGTCACAGTCAGGGGAAACACAACTCCGTTCGTGTTGTAGCCGGTCATCGTGGACTTGTACGAAGAGTTGTGGAGCAGTTTATGAACGTTGCTGAAGGTGATGTCGTGGAAGTTCGGATAGAGGGTTCCAGTCGCCGACGTGTAGTACGGGTCGATGACGATCGTGTCGCCGCCGTTATTGATACAGATGTTCTGGTACAGCACGTCGTAGACCTCGCCGCCTTCGCTGGCGCCGGATTTGATGCGTAGGGAATCGAAGGACGTACCGCCGAAGCCGTTGTCGATAACAATGTCGTGGACATACATGTTGTTCAATCCAGCATTGGTTTCGCTCCCGATGGAGATGCCGTGGCCGCTGTATGTGTAGTTGTAGTCGATCGTCACATTGGATATATGTCCGGAGTCTGCCTTCGGCGAGATCCAGTCGTCGCCATCGGAGATATAGCTCTTCGTAATCGTAATGTTGCTGGATCCGGAGGGATCAATGCCATCCGTGTTTGGTGAGTCAGGTGGAGCCTTGATCTTGACGCCCCAAACCGTTAGATCATTCCCGACGCCGGAGAGATGGAACTTCGGCGAGTTCTGTAGCGTGATCTGGTAGGCGGTAAAGTTGTCCGAACTCGCTCCCGTTGTATGGCTGCTGAGATAGACCAGCCGCGGACGAGCGTCCTGTCCGGTCGCCCACCAACTCTCGCCCTTATCGGTAAGCGTAACGCCGCCACGTCCGTCGATAACGCCGAGACCCATGATCGCCGAACCCGGCGAAGGATACGCGTTAGGCGCAACGCTGATCAGCGGCGTACACCAGTTTGCAGAAGTGCTGCAGGAGTAATCGGCGTACTTGATCGAGCCGAGAATCGTGATCTCTGGATCGACCAGCATTGTGACACCGGCCGGTAGTGTGATCGGCTGGATGATAAAGGCGTTCGCGCTGCCATTAGCCGAGAATTCAACCGCCTGACCCGATGGACACGCATTGAGCGCAGCCTGCACTCGCGTCGTATCGGGTGCCGTCTCAAGCGGGCTCGATACCGATTGCACCGCCGTGAGCACCGTGCACACCGCCGGATACACTGGCTGCGTCACCGTGCGTGTATCGCCTGTTACACCCGCGATGTTGACCACGAAGCTGGCTGTGACGTTTTCGTTGGCACTCATAGTCAACGTTGTAGGCGTGGTCGAACCCGATAGTGCACCTCCCCATCCATTGAAAAGGTATTTGGCTGCTGCGTCAGCTTCCATCGAGATCACTGTTCCGCAGGCCCATGTGCCTGAACTCGGCGTGATCGTTCCCTGGCCGGTAACGGAAGTGGTCAGGGTGCAACCAGAACCCGCCAGAAACGTTGCGGTGATGTTCATATTCTGGTTCAGAGTTATGGTTGCCGGGTTTCCGGTGCCGACATAATCTCCACTGTATCCACTGAACGCGTAACCGCTACCGGCGGTTGCTTGCAGCGTAAGCACACTGCCACAGGCATAACTACCGGAGCCCGGCGAAACAGAACCCTGGCCGACGTTGCTGATCGCCAGGCTGCACTGCGGAATGGCATCGAACTCCGCCGTGATCGTGGAGTTCGCACTAAGAGTGAAGTAGGAGGGGTTATCCGTGCTGTTCAAAGCACCGCTGAACGACGTGAACGTGTAGCCGCTGGCGGGGGTCGCAACTAGTTGCAGCACCGTCCCGCAGTTATAAACGCCCGAGCCGATATTCAACGTTCCAGAGCCTACGATGTTGATCGTTACACTGCATGTCGCGGCAACGGCGAAATTAGCAACGACATTGTGATTGCTTGCCATCGTGATGGGAAGCGGGTTCGAGGTCGACGTGTAATCCCCGCTCCAACTGCTGAAGGCGTACCCCGTTTGCGGAGTAGCCGTGAGCAGAACACCGGTGCCTACGGGATAGGCGGAAAGACCTGGGTTGGCTGTGATCGTTCCACCGACGCCTCCAGCCACGCTGCTGGCTAGCGTATAGGTAGCGGGAATGGTGGCTGTTGCTGGCGGAAAAGCTGCAAGCGATTGTGCCAACCGATTTGCAGAGCCAGCCCAGCCAAGTGTTACCGCACCCGCCGTCGCGACGGCCTCCGTACTGCTACCACCGGTCCCTGAAGCTGCCTCCGCTTGCCACGCCAGCGTCTGGCCAGCGTTAGCCGTTAGTGCTGCCACATCACCATCTTCAACGAGATCAACAACCCACGCATTGTTCGTCAACGTCGTAATGGGGGTGCTAATCAGGTCTGCGCCGCTGGTGTTCTTATTGGTAGCAACTGCCTCCGGCGGCCCTTGATTTACCCCAATCAGCGAGACCGCACCGGCAGAGATGCCCCCGATCGGACCGGCAAGATTCACCTGGACGGTGTAGGTCCCGGCCGCCGGCAGTTCAGACTCAAGCAGGTAGAAGAGCTGCGTTTGCACCATTCCGCTGGTGCCACCGTAGACCGTCGAGTTCGGAATCGGTGTCGCATAGACTCCGTTGAACGTCACACTGTTCACCACGGCGTACGGATCGGGACTGGGCAAAGAGTCCGTCTCACCGACAGCGATCACCATCGCCCGCGAAGATCCGCTGCCCAGGGTATGTTGCCACGTGAGCGTGGTTGCCGAGGCAGAGGTGCTGGCCGCATGACTCACGGCGTCTTTGGTAATAACCGCGTTAGTGAAGGTCGCAGTTACGTTCTCAGCCGCGTTGACGGTGGTCGTTGCCGGACTTGTTGTGCTGGTTACACTGCCGCTGAAACCGTTAAAAAACGCTCCTGAGTTTGGCGTCGCCGTCAGCGTAACACTGGTACCTGCGGCATAGCCGTTGCCACTGTCGACCGGGTTTGCCGTCACAGTGCCAGGACCGGCTATGGTTACGTTTATCGGGTAGTTTGTCTGCGCAAACGCCGCGCCGATCGTGGAGTTCGAATTAATCGTGAAGATCTGCGGATTGGTGGTGCCGGTGAGAGCCCCGCTAAAGCCAGTGAGCGAGAAGTATTTTGCAGGCACTGCCGTGACGGTTAGCGAGGTGCCGCAACTGAAGACCGTTCCCGCGGGATTGACCGTGATCGAACCCGAACCAGTAACGCTGGTTGCCAATGTACAAGGGGTGCCCTGAACGAAGGTAGCGGTAACGGTCGAGCTAGTATTGAGTGTGAGGGTCTGCGGGTTGGTCGTTCCGGTGAGCGCTCCACTAAACTGGCCAAAGCTATATCCGGTGCCAGGAGTCGCAGTAATGGTAACCGGCGTGCCGCAAACGTAGGTGCTTCCAGAGGCAGGCGTCACTGTTCCGGAACCGACAACATTGATGGTGAGCACACACTGCGATGCAACGAAGGTTGCGGTCACAGACTTGTTTCCATTTACGACCAGGGTGGCTGGATTAGTGGTTCCTGTGATGGCTCCGCTAAAGCTCGAGAAGCTGTAGCCGATGGACGGATTCGCCGTTACCTGAACGCTGGTGCCGCTGGGATAACTTGCCTGGCTCGGGCTGAGCGTAATTGTGCCGCCACCCGTGGGGCTCACGGAAGTGCTTACGGTGTAATTGGTCGTCGGAGTCGGCGCAAAGGCAGCAGCAGCATAAGCCTGTCGCGCAACAGTAGCGGTCCACCCCACCGAGACGATGCCCGGGTTGGCGACGAGTTCATAACTGCTTGCGGCGATATTGCCGCCGTTCGATCCACCCGTAGTCAGGGCCCCGGCCGCGGATTGAATGTTGTATAACTTCGTCTGACCAGTGTTCGGCGTGGCGCTTCCATTGCTGCCATAACCACCAGCGAACGCGTCGATGACCCAATCACCTGCGGTAATCGTGGTCAATGCATCAGTCACAGCTGTACTCGATCCGCTGTATCCGGTGGCAGTAGCCTCTGGAGCAGCCTGGTTCACGCCGAACAGGGAAGTGCAACCGCCCGATGCGCCACCAGTGACAGCCGTAGGTATCGTAAGCACCACGTTATAGGTGCCTGCGCCAACTGACCCAAGCCCCGCTTCATCGATATAGAAGATCTGCGAAAATATCTTGGCCGTGCTCGACTCCGCGTGGGTCGGAGCTTGGACGGAAGCCGTCATCGCCAGTCCGTCGAACGTCATCGAAGGAGTCACTGCTAGAGGCGCAGCAACGGCAGTATCATTGTAAGCCAGCGTTACGCCACATACGATCATCCGGCTCCCGCCGCTTCCCAGCACATGGCTCCAGCTTAGCGATATGATTCCGGCTGCTCCCGTCTGTTGGCTGGTTGCGTCCAGGGTGATTTGCGCCGAAGCCTGGAGACCACTCGGCAGCAGGGCAACAAACAACGCTAGTAATGCTAGTACTGCTTGGCCGGTGTAGCGGGGCATGGCCTTCAGGCCACGAAATATACGGAACATGCGGATCCTCTTACTGACAGCTATAGGCGAGTTAGTAGCGGCTATGAAAACGGTAAAATCTGGGAGTGACTCGCCCAATTAAGGTAGTGGCGCGCCCACACAGGTTGAGCGGAAGTTGGCGCACTGTGCGAACGGTTCGGTCAATCGGAAAGGCACAACGGATCTCCTGCTAACGATCGAGCGTGCAAGGCTTTTTGGATCGGCGATGATCCTAAACCTGTCTGACAAGGTATGACAAGTGAAAAATGAAGTGTCAAGAAAAACGCCGTAATTATATGGAGGCAAAGTCAAGGTTCAGGGACAAAATAGCGTCAGCACAAATAGAGAAACTGACAATAAGTAAGCCGTTTCTGGCAAGAACTTAGTTCATCCTTCGCAGAACTGTAGCCATTCAGTTCTGCTTCCCAATGATGAATATTGGTCATACAGGAGTTTGACATCGTTCGTCAGCAGGCCCGTTAGGCGGGCTGTGAAGCGTCTGCCCGACAAGATCGTAGGGGTTTGTCAATTATGGAATAAGTTTCCTATTGACACTTTCCGCTTCGCGCTCGTATCGTTACCCGAAACCATTATGGGATTTTAGCTTCCGAGATCCAGGGTTAACCTAAAAGGTATCTTCATGAATGTCACTGGAATTCGCAGTCTATCGCTCTCCCTCTGCATAGGATTACTTTCGCAGCTTGTATTTGCGCAGGTGTCTTATCCTCCCGCGAAGGACACCCGCACTCCGGCCAATATGCCGACTGCTGAGGAACTCAAGAGTCCTCCTAAAAGCTGGGTGGACAAAGATACAGGCCATCGCGTGGTTCGCCTTACCGATGAGCCCGGTTCGGCAAGCTTTTACTTCAACGTGAACGCCTATACGCCCGACGGCAACGAGATGGTCTATACGACGCCTGAAGGTATCTCAGTACTGGACCTGAAAACCTTCAAGACACGCTCGGTCGTAAAAGGTCGGGTTCACACGATCATCGTTGGACACAAAACGCCGAGCGTCTTCTACATAAAGCCGGAAGAGCAGGCTATCTTCAAGACCAACGTGGATACAGGCGAAACGAAGATGTTAGCCAAGATTCCGCCCCATGGAAATCTTGCCACGGTAAATGCCGATGAAACCCTCGCTGCTGGCACATACGAAGAGACGGATACACAAGATAAACGCAATGGCGGCAAACCAGGGGGTCAGGTTAGCCCACAAACAAGCCCTTTGGAGCAGGCGGCAAACAAAGGCGACATGATGGTGAAGCGTCTGGCTGCGCGCATTCCCCTTGTATTGTTCACTCTCAACTTGAATGACGGAAAGATAACGCAGTTGCTGCATAGTACGGATTGGGTCAACCATCTGCTCTTCTCGCCAACTGATCCGACGTTGCTGATGTACTGCCACGAGGGCCCATGGCAGGCTGTTGATCGCATCTGGACAATACGCACGGATGGGAGCCACAACCAACTGATGCACCAGCGCCACATGGCGATGGAGATCGCAGGTCACGAATTCTGGGGGCTGGATGGCGAAACCGTCTACTACGATCTGCAAACGCCGAAGGGACAGGACTTTTTTCTGGCCTCACTGAACCTCACCAATGGCGATCGGACCTGGTATCACCTCGATCGCAACGAGTGGTCGATCCACTTCAACGTCAGTAAGGATCGCACGCTCTTTACGGGAGATGGCGGAGATCCCGGGCAGGTAGCAAAGGCACCTGACGGTGAGTGGCTCTATCTATTCCGTCCAGAGCTTATAAAGGACACCGGTATCGTCAGCAAGGACTTTGTGAACCCCGGAGTCCTTCATGCGGAAAAGCTGGTAGACATGTCAAAGCATAACTATGCGCTTGAGCCCAACGTAAGCTTTACGCCCGATCAGAAGATGGTCATCTTCCGCTCCAATATGTTTGGTCCGACATATGTTTTTGGCGTTGAGGTAGCGAAGTCCTCGAACCCATGATTTGTTACACAATCGGAGATGGCGAAGAATGCATGGATACTCAGATTCGCCGCTTTAGCTAAAGGGGTGGATCTTTTCTATGAGGCAGATTTTGCGCACAAGTCTTCTGTTGACAACCCTCTCAAGCATCGTCCTGGCTGCAGGTCAGGTTCCAGCGCGAGCCCAGCATGTGACTTCCATGCAGGAGATACGGCAGGACCTCCTCACTCCGCCACCCAACGCTCGCCCGATCGTCCGCTGGTGGTGGTTTGGCGCCGCGGTTACCAAGCCTGAAATTCTTCGCGAGCTTCAGCAGATGCAAACCGATGGCATCGGCGGAGCTGAACTCGCATTTGTCTATCCCGAAGTGTTGGATGACCCATCACGAGACCTGAAGAATCTTCCGTTCCTTTCCCCGGCGATGCTCGATGCGGTCAATTATGCGCAATCCGAGGGCCGCAAACTCGGCCTGAGAATTGATGTGACACTTTGTAGCGGCTGGCCTTACGGAGGTCCAGCTACGCCGCTCTCCGAAGCTGCTGGCCGCCTGCGCACGGTGGAAGTAGCCGTGCTGCCCGGCGCAAAGTCGGCCTCTCTGCCAAAGCTGGCCGAGGGAGAAACTTTTATCTCGGCCTCCATCGTAATTGGCGAACTTAAGCATTGGAATGCATCATCAGCAAAGGCGCTACAGATACCGTCAGAAGCAAACGAAAGTACCATCGCCCCATCGAGCGAAGCACGTGTAGCGCTCTTCTTCATCGCCGGCCATACGCGCCAGCAGGTCAAGCGTGCAGCAGTCGGAGCCGAAGGCTATGTTCTCGACCCCTTCAGCCATCAGGCCGTAGCCACGCATCTCAAAGCCGTGGGTGAACCGTTGGTCAATGCATTTGGATCGACGCCACCATACGCGATTTTCTCCGACTCTCTAGAAGCCTACGGTGCTGATTGGACGCCAACGCTTCCCGAGGAGTTCAAAAAACGCCGCGGCTACGATCTCATCCCGCATCTGCCTGAGCTTGTTGCTGGCGGCTCGCCCGAAGCCGCCACGATCCGCCAC
>Ga0302315_10001543_pt1 | contig 23154 bp, 19 predicted proteins | sample III_Palsa_N3_1_FD_200532 | JGI IMG/M metagenome (GOLD analysis project Ga0302315, IMG submission 200532) | Peat permafrost microbial communities from Stordalen Mire near Abisko, Sweden - III_Palsa_N3_1 | ecosystem: Environmental > Terrestrial > Soil > Palsa > Peat permafrost | place: Sweden...
TGCAGCTTGCTCATCGTTACTACCCTCATATTGCCTCAAATAAATTTCCAAATAAGCAATTTATTTGAGATTCTGGCATCAGTTTTCTCAATCGAATCAATATTGCAACACCAAGCCGAGTCTTCCTTCATGCGAGTCCTTGCTCGCGAAGTCGGCGTACGCTATTTTTTCGGGCTATTCAAATTTGAATCCATCTACCGCCATCCTGCGTATACCGCATATCGCCTTGAATTAGCTGCTATCTGGCAAGGTTGAAATTTGGATGAGAGGATGTCTGTTATGAAGCGCTTGATATTCTGCGCATGGTTTTCAATTTCAGTATTAGGCAGCGGTATTGCGCGTGCCGACGACAGCATCCAATGGCATGATTGGTCGGACGACTTGTTCAAAACGGCTGCCAAAGAGCATAAGTTGGTGCTGCTGGATCTGGGGGCAGTGTGGTGCCACTGGTGCCATGTGATGGACGATACCACTTACCAGAATAAAGACATCATTGCTCAACTCGGCCAACACTATATTGCCGTGCGCGTCGACCAGGACGCTCGTCCTGACTTATCCCGTCGCTATGAAGACTATGGCTGGCCGGCGACTATTATCTTCAGCGCCGACGGTACCGAAATAGTCAAGCGCCGTGGCTATGTCGATCCCGACACCATGGGCTTGGTATTGAAGGAGTCCTTCGAAAGTCCGACGCCGAATCCGCATCAGACCAGCAATTATCCTTCCTCTGCCGAGCGCGGGTTAAGCAGTGTCCAGCACGACATGCTGCTTGCCACCACGGTCTACGCGTATGACCAGCAACATGCCGGTTGGGGCGACGGCCAGAAATTCCTCGATGCAGCCATGATGGAGTTTGCGCTCAACCAGACCCAGGAAAGCAATTGGGTATTCAAGATCGCCGCCAAGGAATCCCTGGAGGCATCCTATAACCTGATCGATCCGGTTTGGGGCGGGGTCTATCAATATTCCGACATGCCGGACTGGAAGTCACCTCATTTTGAAAAGATATTGTCAATTCAATCGGCTTATATTTTTAGTTATGCGTATGCCTACGGCGTACTCAAAGACGAGCAATACCATGATGCTGCCAACAAGGTTGTGCGTTATCTGGATGCCTTTATGACCAATCCCGACGGCGTCTTATACACCAGCCAGGATGCCGATGTTTCGGAAAAATTGACCGGTCACGACTTCTATCCCTTAAGCGATGAACAGCGTCGCAAACTTGCCCAGCCGCATATCGACACGCATGTGTATGCCAGCGAAAACGGCACGATGATTTCCTCTCTCATCGCGCTGTATGCCATGACCGGCGATGCCACGGCATTGCAAAAAGCCGAGCGTGCCATGCGCTGGTTACGCACGCACCGCGCATTGCCCGAGGCAGGCGGCTTTGCGCATGGCGCACAGGATAAGGGCGGGCCGTTCCTGGCCGATACGCTGGCAATGGGGAAGGCCATGATCGACCTCTATGCCGTCACCGCTGACCGTTCCTGGCTTACACGTGCGCAGGACAGCGGCAAGTTCATGCTGGCGCATTTCGCCGACCAGGAAGACAGTGGTTTTTTCACCACGGGCCCGCATGCTGGCGGCCTGCTCAAACCCTACAAGCAGATGGATGAAAATATCGCAGCCGCACGTTTTTTCAACTTGCTGTCTTATTATTCGAATGAAAAGAAGTTCGAGGATAGTGCGGTGTCCGCGTTGCGCAGCATTACCTCGACTGAGCAGGTCAGGCGCAATTCCTTCAGCCCCGGATTATTGCTGGCCGACGGTGAAATCAAACACCCGCCACTGCATTTGATGATAGTCGGCCGGAAGGACGATGCGGCGGCGCAAGCGCTATTCAAGACGGCAATCGCGATTACACCGATGTACAAGCAAACCGAGTGGTTGGACAAGCGTGAAGGCAAGCTACCGGGTTCCGATATCGACTATCCCGATTTACCTAAAGCCGCTGCGTTTCTTTGCACGAATAACCTTTGTTCGCCGCCGGTCTATGAGCCGCAGGCGCTGATGGATGAGATTGAGCAAATTCACTAATCAATTCGCAAGGAAACCGACATGAGTCTGACGCGCATTGCACTTAACCTCGCTGAACGTGGTTTGCTACCGGATGCCCTGGTGCGCGCTGGCATCCGTCAATTGTTGCGCCACCGGTTGCAGGAAATCCACGCTAGCGATAACCAGAAAAGCGCTGATCTGACGGCGCAGTTTATCGAGCGGATGAACCGATCGCAGATTGCGCCATTGCCGGAGCTTGCCAACGCCCAGCACTATGAAGTGCCGGCGCAATTCTTCGAGTTGTGTCTAGGGCGCCAAAGAAAATACAGTAGCTGCTACTGGGATGCCGATTGCCCTGCCTTGAATGATGCGGAGGAAAAAGCGCTGGCCTTGACCGCGGAACATGCTGAACTGCAAAATGGCCAAGACATTCTGGAATTGGGTTGCGGATGGGGTTCACTTTCCCTATGGATGGCCGCGCACTATCCTGATAGCCGCATCGTCGCCGTTTCCAATTCCGGTTCGCAACGCGAGCATATCGAATGCACGGCGGCGCAGCGCGGGCTGTCGAATTTGCGCGTGATCACCTGCGACATGAATCATTTCCAGCCAGCCCAATCTGGCATTGCACATCAATTCGACCGCATCGTGTCGGTGGAAATGTTTGAGCACATGCGCAATTACCGCGAACTTTACGCGCGTGTGCATGACTGGCTGAAACCAAACGGGAAATTCTTGAAACACATTTTCGTCCATCGCCAGGTTCCTTATGCTTTCGAGGTCGCCGGCGATGAGGACTGGATGAGTCAATACTTCTTTTCCGGCGGCATGATGCCAAGTGATGATTTACCCTTGCACTTTCAGGAGCGCCTGCAACTTGAACGTCGCTGGCGCTGGGATGGCAGGCATTACGAAAAAACATTGAATGCATGGTTGGCGGAAATGGATGCGAAAACGCCCGAGATTACCGCGATCATCGCGGCAACCTACGGCAAGGAAAATGTCACGCTCTGGCGTAGTCGCTGGCGTCTCTTTTACATGGCTTGCGCAGAGCTTTTTGGCTTCAACCGCGGGCAGGAGTGGTGGGTAAGTCACTACCTATTTGCCAAGCCGGCATGAGGTTTCCATGACCTCGCGCAAGAAATTAATCCTGAACTTCGTCGGCTTCGAGCTATGTTGGTTTGCTTGCGTATTAGGCGGTGCGCATGGATTGGTGTGGCTTGGGCCGCTGATTGTCATACTGTTCGCGACCTGGCATGTGAGGCGCGCGGTGTACCCAAAATCCGAGTTGTGCTTGCTGCTGATCGGCACCTTGGTAGGCAGCTTGTTCGATCAATTGCTGCTAACTTCCGGCTGGATCGCCTATCCCCCATCGTCATTGCCAAGTTGGCTATTGCCGCCGTGGATGATGGCATTGTGGCTGATATTCTGCACCACGTTGAATGTGAGTATGCGCTGGCTGCGGATTTATCCGCGCATCGCGATGGCCTTTGGCGCAATCGGCGGCCCGCTCGCTTACTGGGGAGGCGTTAAATTGGGCGCCATGAGCTGGTTGCAGCCCAGCTATGTTGCGCTTGCCTTGGCTTTCGGCTGGGGTGTGGCAATGCCGCTGCTATCCAAGTTATCGACTGTTTATGACGGTTATGTAAAGGCGTGAAATGAACTGGAAAATTTACTTCGATGGCTTGTATGTGATGCTGGGATTTTGCGTAATCGGCTGGCTGATCAGTGTCGCGCGCAAAAACGTGACCATTGTCGACAGTATGTGGAGCCTGTTTTTCCTGATCGGCTTGCTGGTTTACGCGCCGTCATCGTTGGCTGAATTCACTCTCTTTTCACGCAAGGCATTGCTGCTGCTGGCGGTGGCGCTGTGGGCCTTGCGCCTGGCCGGCTATCTCACCTGGCGCAACCGTCATCCGCATGAGGATAGACGTTATCAAGCAATCCGGAAAAACAATGAACCGTTTTGGATAAAAAGCTTTTACATCGTATTTGCCTTGCAAGCCGTCCTCGCATGGTTTATTTCAATGCCATTGTTCGGCGCCGTGCAAAGCGATGCGCCTCTCAACGCCCTCGATTTAATCGGCTTGTTGTTATGGCTGCTCGGCTTCTCGTGGGAGGCCTTGGGCGACTTTCAATTGGCACGTTTCAAGGCGAACCCAGACAATGCCAGTAAGGTCATGGATAACGGGCTATGGTCTCTAAGCCGCCATCCGAATTACTTCGGCGAATGTTGTCTGTGGTGGGGTTACTACTTGCTGGCGTGCGCCGCAGGCGCTTGGTGGAGCTTGCCTGCGCCGTTGTTGATGACTTTCTTGTTGCTGAAGGTCAGTGGCGTGGTCATGCTGGAAAAAGATATTGGGGAACGTCGCCCTGCGTATGCACAATACATCCAACGCACGAATGCTTTTTTTCCTTGGCGCAGGAGAGAGAAGGGGACGAAGTAGTCCTTGTTTTTTCGCAGCGATAGTATTTTCACTAAAAACCGGCAGCAAGCTCCCGCGTGAGATCGGCCGCCGGTATCTCCTTGCATCGACTCGCATTCTCACCGGACCACAGTGGAGAAAAGTCACCGCTGCCCTGGCTTTCAGCCTTCGCACGCAGTGGTGCGATGGCGGCAGTCGCCAGCGGAAACTCCGGGCTGGCGGAGCTGATCGGTCCAAGCTCACGCATGATGCGGTTCATGATGCCGCGCGCCGGGCGGCCGGTGAAAAGGTTGGTGAGCGCGGTATGGCGCGCTGCCTCGCTTTTTAGCGCAGCGCGATGGTGCGCGGTGGTAGTGGCTTCCGGGCACAGCATGTAGGCAGTGCCGATTTGTACGCCGGCAGCTCCCAGCGTCATTGCCGCGCGCACGCCTTGCACATCGGCGATGCCGCCGGCGGCAATGACCGGCAGCTTTACGGCTTGCACAATTTGCGGCAATAGCGCGAATGTTCCCACCTGCGTGGTGAGGTCGTCCGACAGGAAAATGCCGCGATGTCCGCCAGCCTCCAGGCCCATCGCGATGATGGCGTCAGCACCGCGCGCTTCCAGCCATAGTGCTTCATCGACCGTGGTCGCCGAGGCCAGAATCTTGGCACCCCAACTGCGCACCCGTGCCAGCAAATCATGTGGGGGCAGGCCAAAATGAAAACTCACGACTGCGGGCTTGAACTCCTCCAGCAGGTCGGCGACTGCGGCAGTAAAAGGTGCACGGCCCGGCCCCGGCGAAATGGCCTTCTGGTCCAGTCCAAATTCTTCATAGTACGGGGCTAGCGCTGTTCTCCAGATTGCTTCCCGCTCGTCACTGGGTGTAGGTGGCGTGTGGCAAAAGAAGTTGACGTTGTACGGTTTGCTTGTTTGTGCCTTGATCGCTGCAAGTTCATTGCGCAGCATCTCATGACTTAACATCGCACACGGCAGCGACCCCAGCCCGCCGGCGTTGGAAACAGCGACCACCAGCCGATGGTCTTGCACGCCGGCCATCGGCGCTTGAATGAGCGGAAGTTCGATTCCCAACAATGTCTTCAAGATATTCATTTATCCCTCCCATTGCGTCGCTGCCAAAGGTGGCGGACGTAGTAACATCATTCGAATACCCGGCTAGGGCTCGATAAGCCGTCCGGTAACAGCCTTTACCACGGCTTGGGTGCGGGTTGCCACACCCAGCTTGGCCCGGGCACTGTCCAGGTGAAAGTCAATCGTGCGTTTGGTCAAGCCGAGAATTTGCGCAATTTCATCCGACGTTTTACCGCGTGCCGACCAGGTCAAGGTGTCGGTTTCGCGCTCGCTGAGGTCAACTGTCGGACGCCAGATATCCATCCGGGCAACGCGGGCCAGGCGCGCATTGATGATAGTGGCCAAGACGTCGAAATCGATCGGCTTGGTGACGTAATCGTCTGCGCCAAGCGTACGGCCCCTAAGTTCATTGTCCCGATCTAGCAAGGCCGTCAGGAAAATGAATGGCATGTCGCGGAAGTGCGAGGTGATCGCAGTCAGCTTTTCGTAGACTTCGAAGCCGGACATGACCGGCATATTGACGTCGCACAGGACGAGATCAGGTTTGTTGCTCAAGAGTGCCGCCAAGCCTTCGTGGCCGTCAAAAGCCAGACTGACCGCAAAACCTCTCTGGGCGAGATCTTCTGCAAGTAAATCTGCAGTTTCGCGATCGTCCTCAATGCACAGAATATGTTTTTTAACTTCTGCCATAATAGATTATTTGAGCAGGTCGCTTGAGCGAGCGAATTCATTTGAATTCGGAAATAAATTGAGGAACGCGGTAACGATTTGTGGTCGTTCCGGTTTCGGTGCTGTTGCTCTTGGACGAGTATAACACGGAGAGGTGGAAGCAATATTCAGTGCCTCCGCTAGGAAGGTGTCGCCTGGAATGGCAGATAGCAGGCTCTTGACAGGAAATCTCGATATATGAACGGTAGCGCAACATGATTCAGCAGCATTCGCTAAAAGTGCAATTGTCTGCCGTATTTCTATCTCTTTTGTCGCTTTTGATCTTCCTCGGCCTGTTCAGCATCAGCGAGCTTGGCGATGTCAACCAGGTCTCCGCCGACATCCGCGACCATTGGCTGCAAAGCACGCGTATTCTGGGCGATCTTAACAACTATACCTCCGACTATCGCGCCGCCGAAGCCAGCCATCTGCTGGCATCGACTCCCCAGTTGATGGCGGCCACCGATAGCGAAGTCGCCGTGCTGGACCGCGAGATTTTACTTGCCCAGCAGCGCTACGAGCAAATTCCACAGGACAAGTCAGAGTCTGCAATCTACGCCCGCTTCGCAGCCGAATGGCGCGAATACAAGGTGATTTCCAATCGGGTATTCGAATTGTCGCGCAGCGGCCACAAGGACGCCGGCAGCACTCTCTACATGCTGAGTTCGCATACTGCCTATTCCAAAGCCAGTGATACCTTGGGCGTGCTGACGGCGCGCACCGTTGAAGGCGCCGGCGCGGCCAGCAATCTGGCGGCCACGACCCACGAATATGCGCGCCGCTTGATCCTCGGGGCGCTGGCGCTCGCCATACTGAGCATGATCGGCGTGACCCAGTATATTACGCGCTCGATTTCTCGTCCCTTGCTCGAACTTGCGGCACGTATGCATTCCCTGGCGTCCAATCACATGGATATCGAAATCAAGGGCACCAAGCGCAATGATGAAATCGGCGAAATGGCGCGTGCAGTGGTGGTGTTTCGCAATAATGCAGTGGAGTTGGCACAAAGTCAGCGCGGTTTGATTCAGCAGGCGTCGATGCTGGAAGAGAAGCTGCAATATGAGCAACGCCTGGCAACCATGCAGCGCAATTTCCTGTCGATGGCTTCGCACGAATTTCGCACGCCATTGACTATCATCGACGGCCACGCCCAACGACTAAATAAAATGAAGGCGGAATTGCAACCCGAGCAAATTGCTGAGCGCGCTCAAAAAATTCGCAATGCCGTGCTGCGCATGACCAGCGTGATAGACAATCTGCTGACCTCGTCGCGCTTGTTTGATGGCGATCCTGGGCTGTATTTTCATCCCAGCCAAATCGACATGATTACTTTGTTGCATGACGCCTGTCACCTACACCGTGAAATTTGGCCGGGCGCGCAGATCTATGAAAACTATCTGCAATCTCTCCCGCCAATCTCGGGCGATCAGCATCTGCTGTTTCAGGCGATCAGCAATTTACTGTCCAATGCCATCAAATATTCGCCCAATGGCGGCTTGATCAGTATTACTGCAGCTATCGAATCCGGCCAACTGCTGGTTTCGATCAGCGATAATGGAATCGGTATTCCGGAAACGGATCAGGCGCGACTTTTCGAGCGCTACCATCGCGGTACGAATGTTTCCGGGATCGCTGGCACTGGAATAGGTTTGTATTTGGTAAAAATGGTGATTTCCCTGCACGGCGGGCAAGTGGCTGTATCCAGCACCGAAGGGCGCGGATCCGAATTTGTAGTGCGCTTGCCGCTGAATATGGCAGATGTCGAATCAGCAGCGTAACGGCCTGCTGATTCGACATCTGGAGGAGCGCGAACGAATCCGCGACTAAGCTGTTCTAAGTTGTTCCATTGGAGCCAGCGCCTTGACCCGGCCAATCAAAGCCAGGGTCACAGCGACCAGCGTAACAGCCAACCAGCCATTCAATCCATAGCCTACGATGCGGCCGTCGTCAGAAGTTGATAACAGCAAACCGCCCAGCCAGGCGCCGCAACCGGTCCCCAATGATTGTATGGCACTGTTGACGCTCAGAAAAGCGCCGCGTCGCGCAGGTTCGGTGACGGTCGTCAGCAATGCTTGCAGCGGAATGATGCGGCTCGACATTGCCACCATGAAGAATGGGAAGAAGGCGACCACTTCGAGAAATCGCAGTGCCGGCATGTGGGTAATGAACAGTATCGGGAACATGGAACACACGCCGACGACACGGAATACCAGATGCTTGCCGAAGCGATCGACCAGACGCCCTACGATGCGCGACGTGAAGAAAGTCGCGGCTCCGCCAGCCATATAGATCCAGGTAATCTGCTGCGGAGCGATGCTATAGTTGGCGACCAGTACCGGCGAAATGAACGGGATCACCAACATGTTTGCGCACATCATGACGAAGGTGAGCGCAAATGCGTTCAAGTGACGCGGCTCGAAGATCAGAGCGATCAGATTGGGAATGACACGTGACAGCGGCGTCGGCTTGGCGCCCAGGTGTTCGGTGAGTGATGGAACCAGCCACGCGCCCGCCATCCAGATAATCAGCGACAGGCCGACCAGCAGGTAGAACGGTGAAGACCAGCCGAATTTCGCGCCGAGGGAAATGCCTGCCGGTACCCCAGCGACCGCCGCCAGTGCGAACGATGTCATGATCGTGCCGGTGGCAGCGCCGCGTCGTTGCGGCGGAATGACGTCGCCGACGATGGCCATGATGATGGAGGCGAGAACGCCTCCGGTCAGGCCGGCGAATGCACGCGCTACGAGAAGCAATTGAAACGTCGGCGCCATTGCGCAGCCAAGATTGGAAAGAGCAAACAAAGCATACACGGTCAGCAGCAGGCGACGGCGGTCAAAGCGGTCAATATAGGTCGCTGCGAGCAAACTGGATATCCCGGAACACAAAGCGTAGGCGGATACTGCCGTGGCGAAGGCCGCCGGCCCGATCGCAAAGGCGTGCATGATTTGCGGCCCGAGCGGCATCATCACCATGAAATCCATGATGATGGTGAATTGCGTGAGAGCGAGAAGCCACAACAGGCCTCGCTCGCGGCTGGCACTTATTTGATACATATTATTGTTTCCCTTTAGTGTTCAATTTGGCGTGCAATCGCAGTGTGGGATTGCCTTTATTTTTTCGATGCATCGAGAATCTGTTTCGTGGCCTGTTGCAATATCGTGGCAATAAGAAGCTGTTGTTCCGCCGGGACATCGATGATTTGATGCAGCGCGCTTTTCAAGGCCTTGCGCGCGGCATGTAATTCCGGCACCCATCCGCCATTGGATTCTTCTGTTTCACTACCTGCCTCACCGGAATAAGCGCGGCGCACCGAATCCATTTTGCTGGCAATGGCTTTGAGTTTCGCCAGCATGTAGTCAACCCGTTCCTGGTTTTCTGCGATGTATTTCCGCCCCGTGTCAGCCAGTGTGTAGCATTTTCGATTTCCTTCCAGTGTGACGGTTACCTGGCCAAGTTCCTCAAGGTAGGTCAAGGCGGGATAAACCATTCCTGGGCTGGGCGTATAGAAACCGTTTGAGCGCGTTTCGAGTGCCTTGATCAATTCATAGCCGTGCGCCGGCTTGTCAAGCAATAGCGCAAGCAATAGAAGTTGCAGATCCTCGGAGCTGAATTTGCGCCCCCGTGTAAATCCGTCATCGTCACCGAACCTGCCAAAGCCGCCATGACGGCCATGTCGGCCGCCATCGCCGTCGTGATGCCGGCCCGATGCGTGTCGCGGCAGGTGAAATCCGAAATGTTCAAGCAAATGATGACCGAAGTGACTGTGATGATGGCGCATGATTATCCTTAATATGTTTTAAGACATATCGTAAGATATATATTTAAGTTGATATTGTCAACCTAAATATACGCGAAAATCGAAAATGGCAAAAATAGGAAAATGGTTCCATGAAGAGATACTTGGCACATTTGCAAAAATGTGCGTCAATATGGCCCTACACGGAAATTCGAATCTTTCATTTGCCATTTGGCAAATTAAGCAGATCAAATAAATTGATGCAAATGCCATGAATGTAAAAAACAAGTTGCGAACCATGCTCGGGATTCGCGTTGAACGCCAGCCTTTGCCTCCAGGGCCAAAGCCGCAAGTCGGCAGTAACATCGTGATGGACAAATTCAGGATACGTTTGAAGTATCCAGTCAGCGATGAACAATGGGATTGGTTCACCGCGAAGGGGTGGCGCACAATCGACATGCGCACCAACCGCCGGCGCTATACCTGCGTGCCGGACAAGGTGCTCATGAAGATGCTGACCGCCCAAGCACTTGAGCGCGAAGTCTTGCATCAACGCTTGGTCAAGTTCGCTGCCGACCAGGTCGAGCGGAGAAAAGCGGCGCCAAAAATCGGTTTGCGTGCCGATACGGTGATCAAGGTGCCGCGGCAGGAATCTGTTTGAATCCAAAGACTCGGTCAGGAATGCATGAATGACTGAAATCGAGACTTTTTCGACGAAGCATGACGAGCGAGTTACCTGCCGGATTGCCACTGCTCACGTTGGATGCCGAGTTTTACTGCGCTCGGTCATTGAACGGCCGCTGCAATTAAGCAGATCCTGCCGCTACCGAATTCTTCGGTTCCGCTGACGCTGCGATATGTTCTGGCTCAGGAAAGATTAAGTGGAGCCATTGCCAATTTCGATTCCCACACTGCCGCCAGCCGAGAATAACCGGAAGGTGTGGGATGAATCTCATTCTCCCAATTGTTGCATATGCCGCAGGTATTAAGTGCTGCCGGCACCAATGTTCCGCGCGTATCCACCAGGAAAATATTCTGCGCCAAGCTGGACAGGGAACCATACGTGTTTGCCATTTGGTCGATCAGATAATGCGCAACGTCGACCCACTCGTTTTCGGGAATGCCGGCGCTTGTCATTGCGGGATACAACCAGGGACCAAGGTCAAGGCCCACTCCGGCATTTCGAGGGGTAGAGTAGTCATAGGTATGCAGGTAAAGCGGAACATTTTTGTTGATGCCGGCATCGCGTAAAGTCAATATGCTGGTGAACGACGCGGTCAGGGCGGCGTTGAAGGCCGCCAGTTTCGATTGATCGATGTAACGTTGCGGCGCCGGATCGGAAGTCCAGTTTGCGGTCGATAACAATAGTCCGTTATCGACTGCATCAATCATGTCATTGCCCCCACCCGAAATCAGGATGGCATTGAATTGCGTTACGCATGGTCCCTTGATCAAGGAAATGAACGTCGAATTCGTCGCTTGGCTGGCCATCGTTGCCAGCGCTTGCCCAGGTTCAGCGCAAGTAACAATCGCCACATTGGACGAAAACGTTAATTCCATCAAAATATTGCTGGTCGACCAAGGCGGCAGTGCGCCGATTGAGAACCAGGAATCGCCCTGGCTCAGTATTTTTATCGGGTAATCGTCCAGGTTGGGACCAACATCATGAGGGGAGACCGCCTGCGTTGAGCCTATTATTTGCACTGGCATGAAAAACCCTTTCTTGATTATGGTTGGGACAATCGCCGAGGCCCCGACATTAGACCCGTTTATCGATTGATGCCGGACATTCTTTCAGCTTTTAGCGGCCAATGCGAGATCGATTCGTCGCTGGAAAAAGCGCGAATTTCTTCAACCTGCGTCCCGATCTCGAAGCCATTGGCACTGAGCCAGGCATCGTTGTAGTAACTATGCAAATAACGCTCGCCGCCATCGCACAAGATGGCGACGATGGAACCGCTTTCACCTTTGGCACGCATTTCTGCGGCAAGGCTGAGCGTGGCGCAAAAGATGGTGCCGGTCGAGCCGCCGCATTTGCGGCCGGTCATTTTCTCCAGATGGCGCAACGCCGCCAGCGAATAACTGTCGGGCACTTTAACCATCGCATCGATCACATGGCGCACGAACGAGGCTTCCACACGCGGACGGCCAATGCCTTCTATGCGCGAGCCGCAAGGTGCGGTGAGGCTGTTGTCGCCATTGAGGTAATAATCGAAGAATACCGAGTGGTCAGGGTCGGCCACACAGATTTGCGTATCGTGACGTTGATAACGCACGTAGCGTCCAAGTGTGGCCGAAGTGCCGCCGGTGCCGGCGCCGCAGACGATCCAGTGCGGTACCGGGTGCGGTTCTTCACGCATCTGGCTGAACAGCGATTCGGCGATATTGTTGTTGCTGCGCCAATCGGTGGCGCGCTCGGCATAGGTGAATTGATCCATGAAATGGCCGCCGGTTTCACGTGCCAGGCGCTGCGCTTCATTGCCGACTTGGCTGGCTTCGTCGATCAAATGACAACGGCCACCGTAAAACTCGATCAGTGCAATTTTCTCCGGTGAGGTCGAGCGCGGCATGACACTGACAAAAGGCAAATTCAACAAGCGCGCGAAGTAGGCTTCGGAGACCGCAGTGGAGCCGCTGGAAGCTTCAATAATCGTCGAGCTGCTGTGAATCCAACCGTTGCATAGCGCATATAAAAACAAGGAGCGCGCCAGGCGATGCTTCAGGCTGCCGGTCGGATGGCTGGATTCATCTTTCAGATAGACATCGATACCCGGAAACGCCGGCAAGCGCAGGGGGATCAAATGGGTGTCGGCCGAGCGGTTGAAGTCAGCTTCGATAATGCGTACAGCTTGTTTTACCCAGGTGCGAGTGCTCATGATTTTATTTTGATGGGACGGAAGCTCGCATTGTCGCGCATTTCGGTAGACGGGTCAGCAAGATGGTTTATTTAACAATGAAATAATGATTATTGGAGCGGGCAGATAAGAGAAAAATATTTGCGAATAATAATCATTATCATTTACAATGTGGGTGTACACCGGCTGCATGATGGTCGGTCCGAATCACTTGATTTTCGGTACCCATGATGATCGATACGTCTATCCCAATGGTCCCGCCTGCTCCGGCGGCGCGACATTCTCGCTGGGTACGTTTTGCGGCGGTTGCCGGCCCCGGCCTGGTAGTCATGCTGGCCGATACCGATGCGGGTAGCGTCATTACCGCTGCGCAGAGCGGTGCGCAATGGGGTTATCGCTTATTGCTGCTGCAATTGATCCTGGTGCCCATCCTGTTCATGGTGCAGGAACTCACGGTGCGCCTGGGGATAGTCTCCGGCAAAGGGCATGGCGATTTGATCCAGGAATATTTCGGTCGCGGCTGGGCTTTACTGTCGGTGGGCACCCTGGTGCTGGCCTGCATCGGCGCCTTGTTGAGCGAATTGAGCGGCCTGGCCGGGGTTGGCCTGATGTTCGGGTTTCCGGCCTGGACCACCATGCTGGTCGTGGTTGCTGGCTTGATTTTGATGGCTTACACCGGCTCCTATTTGTCGGTCGAGCGTATCGCGTTGGCGATCGGTGCGTTTGAATTGGTGTTCTTGCTGGTAGCCTGGAAAGCACGGCCGGATATGGTTAGCATGCTATCCGGATCAATTTCCATTCCGTGGCATGAGCCCAAGTATCTCTATCTGGTTGCTGCCAATATCGGTGCTGTAATCATGCCGTGGATGGTGTTCTATCAACAATCTTCTGTAGTGGAAAAGAAGCTGACCCTGGCGGATTTGCCAGCGGCGCGCTGGGACACTGCATTTGGCGCAATTGTCACCCAAGTGATCATGGCGGCAGTGCTGATCGCCACGGCGGCGAGCCTGGGAACCACAAATAGCGGCGCTGCACTCGATACCGTGCAGCAGATTGCGCAAGCCATCACGCCGGTGCTCGGGCAAGGAGTTGGGAAATTGCTATTTGCGCTAGGCATGGTGGGCTCGGCGTTGGTGGCGACCATCGTCGTCACCTTGACTGCCGCCCGCACGCTGGGAGAAGTATTGGGCGCCAAGCACTCGTTGAATCACACCCCGCAGGAAGCACCGTGGTTTTACGGAATTTACACGGTATCGCTGCTCATTGGCGGCCTGATCGTCGCATCCGGGGTTGATCTGGTCAGCCTGAGCGTTGGCGTGCAAGTGATGAATGCCCTGCTTTTGCCGATCGTGCTTGGCTTCCTCTACTTGCTGGCACGCCGGCTGCCCCAACCGCATCGGCTGAAGGGAAGCTATGCAGTGATCGTGGCAATTGTCATCCTGGTGTCGGCCGGCTTTGGCGTGTATGCAGGGTTGGCGGGCTTGCTGTAACGCGTTTGTCATGATTGCGATTCCGCTACACAGGAAGCGCGGAGAGTGTTAGAGTCTTGAAAGGACTGGGAATTTTCGCCAGATTCCTGCTTTGGGCTGATGCATTAGATTCAATTTTTCATCGATTGCAGATTCGTCTGTTTGCCGTGAACTTGAGAAGAAATGACTGCGCACATACTGGTACTCGACATCGCCGGTAATCCATTTGACTGGATTGTCCCGCAAGACGCCATACACTACTATGCGATCGGCAAGGTAGCGTGGGAGTTGGGCGAGCGCGATTTCGTTTTTCGCGGCGGCTATGCGCGAACCGGGATCCAGTCGCGCATTGTCGTCAAGCCGATCATTGCCATCGCCGGCAGCGAAATCATGGCGCGCAAATTGCGCGCCGTATTACCGCTCGGCGACAATAACGATTTACTGTTCAAGCGCGACCAATACACCTGCGCATACTGCGGCAAGAAATTCGCCCGCCATCATTTATCGCGCGACCATATTCTGCCGCGCACCCGCGGCGGGAAAGATACCTGGATGAATTGCGTGACTGCATGCAAGCAATGCAATCAGGAGAAAGGCGCACGCCTGGTGCATGATTTTCGGCCCTTGATTTATGCGCCGTACGCCCCTTGCCGCTATGAGCATTTCATTTTGAGCGGCCGCAATGTGCTGGCTGACCAGCACGATTATCTGGCGGCGAAGTTGCCACGCCATAGTCGGGTGTCCTGAATTAGATCAATTCATCCTCAGATCAATTCACCCGCGCGTTCCGCATTTCATTTCCACTATATTGATCGATCTCGCCTGGCGCGACGTATGTTTGCTGCATCGGCTAGAATTCATTTGCCATGCGGCGCATGTACGGGTCGATTTCGACGTGATTAAGTGTTCAAAAAGGATGAAATGGGACAGCTATTTTTGGTGCGACATGGGCAAGCTTCATTCGGCAGTGCCGACTATGATCAACTTTCACCGCTCGGAATCGAGCAGGCCCGTATTCTGGGTGAATGGTTTGGCGAATGCGGGCAACGTTTCGACCGGGTCGTGATGGGTGATTTGAAGCGCCATCGGCAAACCGCTGAGGCGTGTATGGCGGCCTTGTCGCAAGTCACCGGCAAGGTGGTCGACCGTAGTGTCGATGCCGGCTTCAACGAATATGACCATGACCAGATCATGTTGCGCCATCGCCCTGAATTTGCCGACCCGGATGCTGTGAAGCGGTTTTTGGCAGCGAGTGAAAACGGCAAGCGCGCTTTTCAACTGGAATTCGAGAAAGCGATGACGCGCTGGATGAGCGGACAGCATGATGCCGATTATCGCGAGCCGTGGCAGGCGTTTCGTGAACGCTGTATTGCGGCATTGGTGCGCGTCATGGATGGCGCCGGAGCTTCACAAAAGATCGTGGTATTTACTTCGGGCGGGACGATTTCGACGTTGTGTCAGTACGTAATGGGATTGTCCGACCAAAGCGTATACCAGCTCAATTGGTCCTTGGTCAATAGCGCGGTGACCAAGTTATTGTTTCAATCGAACCAGGGCAAGTCCGGCCAGCGCGTGGACAGTCAGGTCAGTCTCAATTACCTGAACAATTTCGCGCATCTGGAACGTCTAGGGAAGGGTGATTCAATTACCTACCGTTAAGGCCTACGGCTGATCCAGGCAAAAAAATGCCCGCTACTGAAGCGGGCTTAAATCCATGTCTAAGGAGGAGCGACACGGAGGAGACAAACGCAGTATAGGGATTTGTGCGTTATATCTCCACTTTAGAATTCAAATATCAGATATATGAATTCTGAATATCAGTGCAACTCCGCCGATCGAATGATTGGTATTTTATTAATTGACGCGCGGATAGCCGGTTATTTTCTGAATATCCCGGTACAAAGGTTGCAGGCGCGGATACATTTTCTGATATACGCGACGGTACAACTCGTCGTAGATCCTTTGGTTCGCCGGTATCGGCTCAAAAACCCGCCCAAGGCGGGTCATCCGTTCCATGGCGACGTCGAAATTCGGATGGAAACCCAATCCAACTGCCGCATCGATCGCCGCTCCGAGACCTGAAGTTTCATAGATGTGTGGGCGAGCAGCGGGCAAGCCAAAGATATCGGCAGTCAGTTGCATGGCAGCATCGCTTTGCGAGCCGCCGCCTGATACGCGTAACGAAGTGATGGGAATACCGCTACGCTTTTCGATACGCTCTTTGCCTTCGCGCAACGCATACGCCAAGCCTTCCAGAATTGCGCGATACAGATGCGCCCGTGTGTGGACATCGCCAAAGCCGATGATCGCGCCCTTTGCTTCGGGGCCGGGAATCTTGATGCCGGGCGTCCAGTAAGGTTGCAGCATCAATCCCATGGAGCCGGGCGGTACTGCATTGACTAAATCGTCAAACAAGCTTTCAGCGGCGACCCCTTGGCTGTGGGCCAGCGTCTTTTCGTGGTGGCCGAATTGTTCCTTGAACCAGTTGACCATCCAGTAGCCGCGAAAAATTTGCACCTCGGTGCTATAGGCGCCGGGTACTGCCGCTGGATAGGGCGGGATGAATGGCGTCACTTCCATATACCGCTTGCTGGTGGTGTTGATGGTGGCCGTGGTGCCGTAACTGAGGCAGCCGACATGCGGTTCCAGGCAACCCGCGCCGATCACTTCGCAGGCCTTGTCGGCCGCAGCGGCAACCAACGGCGTGCCAAGCGGAATGCCGGTGTCCGCCGCAGCGGCGGCATCGATAGCACCGAATACGGTAGTCGGCGGCACCAGCTCCGGCAGCATGGAGCGGGTAATCGGCAATGCCTGCCATTTCCAGTCGCGCTGGCCGGCCCAGTCCAGGCGTTTGTAGTCGAACGGCACGTAGCCGACTTGCGAACCGGCGGAATCGACATATTTGCCGCATAGACGAAAATTCAAATACCCGGACAGCATCAGGAATTTATCGGTAGCAGCCCAAATTTCCGGTTGATTGGCCTTGATCCAGTTGGATTCCGCCTCGCTGCGGAAAAAATTGATGGTACCGTCAACCCGTGCCAGCTTGAATGCGGTTCGCCACAATTTACCGATGGGCGGCACCTCGTCGGTGCGGCGCTGGTCGAGCCAGACGATAGCGGGGCGCAGCGGCTTGCCGTGTTTGTCGAGGTTGATCATGGTGGCGCGCTGAGTGGTGACCGTGACCCCCTTGATGGCCTCGCGCCGCACCCCGGGTTGCGCCCATAGGCCCTGGCAGGCGCTGCAAAGTGCTTGCCAATACTCTTCGACATCATGCTCGGCCCAACCGGGTTGCGCAGAGAAATAGGCATCCAGCTGAACCTGCGACTTCGCCACGATATTGCCGTCCAGGTCAAACAGCAACGCACGGATGCTTTGCGTACCGTTGTCGATGGCGAGAATGAGGTCGTCGGACATAGGGAGTGTTCCTCGAAAGAAGTGCTGGTTTAAGCGATATCGGCGGCAATGTCGGTGTGCCAGTCCGGGATTTGTTCACGCGGGGGCAGCTGATAGTTACGGCGCCAGAGAACAAGATAAGCGGCTTGCTCAGCCAGCCAATGATCGTCGCTCCAACCCAGTTCCTGCTGGCAGATCGTGCGGATACGCGGCAGGATATCGGCGCCGCCGCTGCGCAATTGCAGACCGAGACGGGTGCGCCGCAAGAGCAGGTCTTCCAGATGCATCACCGCTTCCACGCGCGCAGTCCAACGCAATTCAACCCACATGGTTTCGGTGCCGCCGATGGTGTCGAACTCGCCATCCTGTGCACAAGCCAGCAATGCCGGTGCTTGCGCGCCGTAGCGGCCTTGCAGGCGTTGGCGTTGCTGCATGTTCAGTCGCGTATCTGCCGGCAGAGGCGGATTGCTGCCGAATATCGCTTGCGGCTGCAGCGCGTCGTGCCAGCCCGGCAGTTGCGGCGCGGCGTGTTTCAATGCGTCCAGCGCAATCAAGCGGAAGGTGGTCAATTTACCGCCAGTCACGGTCAACAAACCGTTTTCCATCCATACCGCATGATCACGCCCCTCTTTTGAAGGATCGCTCTTGCCGGTGTCGATCACCGGTCGCACACCGGCATAGGTGGCAATAATGTCATCCAGCGTGAGGCTGAGTTGTGGAAACTGGAATTCCAGCGCCTGCATCAAATAACTGACTTCAGCCGGCGTGATCGCCGCTTCGGTTTGCAGGTTCGCACTGTGGTCGACATCGGTGGTGCCGACCAGCGTCACGCCTTCCCACGGAAAGATGAATACCGGGCGGCCATCGGCGGGATGCATCAGGCTGACCGCTTGCGCGACCGGTAAGCGCCAGGCGGGAAGGGTTAAATGGCTGCCGCGCAGCGGGCGCAGTTTGGCTGCATTTCCCTGCTCTTTGCGCAAGCCGTCTGCCCACGCGCCGGTGGCATTGATGACGACTTTTGCATGCACCTGGTGGCGCGCTTGATTCAGGCCGTCACATAGCGCCACACCGTTGACTTTAGGATTGCCGCCGGCATTTGTCGCTTCGTGCAACAGCCCGGTGGCGGCCATATAGTTGACTGCAGTGCCACCGGCCCCGATTGCTTCCTGCAGTACGCGCATGACCAATCGGGCGTCATCGGTTTTCGCGTCGTTATAACATAGGCCGCCTTTCAATCCTTGCTCGGGAATGTGCGGCGCCAGCATGCGGAATTCATCAGGAGAATAATAATGGCGGCCGCGCTGGCCTGCCATCAAATCGTAAATCGCCAAGCCTGCAGCGAACATCCAGCGGCCCGGTTTGCGGCCGGCGTAATCGGCAAAAGCGAACGATTGGGTATCGACCAGTCCAGGCGCTTCGCGTAGCAGGTTTTGCCGTTCCTGCACCGAATCACGGGTCAGCAATAATTTGCCTTCCTTGATGTAGCGCAAGCCGCCGTGCACCAGTTTCGATGAACGGCTGGATGTCCCCCAGGCGAAGTCGCGCTGTTCCACCAGCAAGGCACGCAAGCCACGCCGCGCTGCTTCCAGCAAGATGCCGGCGCCGGTGATGCCACCGCCGACGATGACCAAGTCCCATTCGCGCGCGAACAGCTCGGGGAGCTGCTCACGCCAATTTGGCTGCCACATAGTAATTTGCCTCAGCTGAGATCAGACGGTGGGAGGCAGTAGTTTGCCGGGATTCATCATGCCGTTCGGATCGAAGTAAGCGCACATCTCGCGCATCGCACCGATGCCCAATTCGCCTTTTTCCGCCAGCAAATAAGGAGCGTGATCAGTGCCGACGCCATGTTGATGGCTGATGGTGCCGCCAGTGGCGACAATCGCTTCGCATACCGCGCGTTTCAGGCCGGTCCAGCGCTGCAGATCTTTATCAAAATTGCCGGCCAGGCGATACACGAAGGTGGTGTAGACGCTCGCTCCTTGCGCATAGATATGCGACAGATGCGTATAGGTGTGGACTTTTTCGCCGGCGGCAGCCAGCGCCGCAGTCGCCGCCTGTTCGACGGCGTGCATCATGCTGCCGACCCGCGTCCAATCGACCGCTGTTTCCACCGTGTCGATTGCATAGCCATACTGCCACGCAGTGTTACGCAGGTAGACATTGCGGAAGCGGTTGTGCTTCCATTTCTTGCCGATCGACTGACCGATGTGCACACCGTGGTGTTTGCGCGCAACGCGCAACGCTTCCGCCAGTCCATGGCTGACGCCTTTCGAGGAACCGCTGACGCCAATCAGCATGATGCATTTTCCGTCGCCGCAACCGCGCCAGCCCAGATAGGTTTCCAGCAAGCCGATCAGTTTTTTATGTCCGGCCAGTGTCAGCGTGGTCAGGGTTTCGACCGGATTCGACAGGCGCAGCATCGATAACGGTAGTTTGGCTTGCGCGATGCTGCGTACCGCTTGTTCAGCCGTATTCCAGTCAGGGAAAAATACTGCATGGAACTGCTCGCGTTCCGGCAATGGCGTCACGCGCACGGTGACTTCGGTAAGAATGCCGATCCGGCCTTCCGAGCCCAATACCATTTCGCGCAAATCCGTACCGGCAGCGGAGGCCGGAAAAGTCGGGATGTCGAGCGTTCCGGTCGGCGTTTCCAGGCGGCCGCCGGCAAACATCTGTTCGATGCGGCCGTAACGCAGCGATTGCTGCCCGGACGAACGGGTAACGACCCAGCCGCCCAGTGTTGAATATTCAAAAGACTGCGGAAAATGGCCTAGCGTGTAACCCTGCGCGCGCAATTGCGCTTCCAGATCCGGGCCAACTACGCCGGCGCCGAAGGTCGCCAACTGGGCGGTACGGTCAAGATTAATCAGCCGCGACAGGCGCGACAGATTGACCGTCAATACCGGCTGCGTGCTTTCCTGTGCCGTCAGATGGCCAACCACGCTGGTGCCGCCGCCATAGGGAATCACCGCGGCGCCGCACTGCTTGGCGTAATCCAGCAATTCACGCACTTGGGCGCTGCTTTCGGGGAAGGCGACTCCGTCCGACAGGATGCCGACCTTGCCATAGCGCAGCTTCAGCCAGTCCGGCAAACTTTGTCCGAGGCCGTTGCGCAGGCGCGCTTCGGCGGATGTGTCGACCAGTGGATGTGGCAGCAGGCGACTGGGCGGGACGCTATCGCACGCTTGCGCCAGGGTGGCGTCGCTGGGAGCCGTCGACGTGCCGATACGCTCGGCAAGAAATTCCAATGCATCCTGATTTAGCGCGAACTCAACGGTGTCGTCGCCCCAGCCATTCCAACGTCGCATAATGTGTCCTTGTACTTTCGCGCCCACAAGCTTTTTTAGAGGTGTGCCTGACTTGATTGTTATACTCTATCGTGTCGCCGCCCCGTTTAGCGGAACCTGGGGGCGGCATGTGCAAGGATAGACCTTAACTTTTACCGTGTATTGCGCTTTCATGCCAATGAATTTGTCCGATTATGCCAATTTCGAGTAAATCCGAGCCTGCCTTGGCGCGTCGTTCCGGACGGCAAGTCGCCGGCCCTTACCTGCAACCGTTATTGGAGACAGCGGCGGCGCGCGGCGTTTCGAGTACCGCATTGGCGCAGGCAGCCGGTCTGGCGGACGATGCTTTGTCACCACTGCCGGAAACCCTGGCGGCAGAGGACTACGAGCGGCTATTGGATATCGGTTCGGAACTTGCAGCTGACCCGCATTTTGGTTTGCACGTCGGTGAACGGGTCAAGCTTGGCACCTACAATGTGTACGGCTTGATCTTGCTGAGCTGCCGCGATTTTGGCCAGGCTTTGCAACAAACGCTGCGGTTTGAGAGCCTGGCGCACGATTTGGGGCGCTCGACCCTGCAGGTCGATGGCGCACTCGCCGAATACCAGTGGCAGCCGAATAATGCGGGCGCCAGCCGCCATCTGGTGGAAAGCGTGTTCGCGGGCATCCGGGTGTTCGGCAATTGGCTGGCAGGGGCGCCGCTGCCACCGGCACCGATCAGTTTTACCCACGCGGCGCCGGCAGATTGCAGCGAGCATGCGCGGATTTTCGGCGCGTCGGTCACTTTTGGCAGTGCACGCAATAGCGCCAGTTTCGATGCCGGGTTGCTGGCGTGGCCGGTGCCGAATGCGGATGTAGGCATGTATCCGCTGTTGCAGCAACACGCGGAACAGCTACTGAAGGAAAAGCTGCGGGCCGAAAACGATGGCGGCATCGTCGCGCTGGTGCGCGCCAGTATCAGTCGCAATTTGGCGCAGGACCGGGTAAGGTTGCCGCTGATCGCGCAGGAATTGAATGTCACGCAACGCACGCTGCAGAGAAAACTGCAAGAAGCCGGATTGTCGTTCCAGCAGGTCTTGGACCAAACCCGACATGACCTGGCCATCGATTATTTGAGGCAGGGACAACTTGGCATCGCGGAAATTGCCTTCATGCTTGGTTTTCAGGAGCAGAGCTCGTTTAACCATGCTTTTAAGGAATGGACCGGCTTGAATCCCGGCGCATATCGTGGCTTGCACATTGCTTCATAGGTAAAGCCCTGGGTAAATGCGGTACGCGGGCAATTCTCACTTCTTATGCAATACTGCCATTTTAAAATGAGCTATCACTGACATCAATGCAAGGGGAGTAAATGACTTCGACCGCCAAAATTGCGACAGTACTGGATTTCGTCGTGAAACGCGATGATTTGCCTACCTGTAAATTTGTGACTGCACCGACGGCGGAGCAAATTACGCTGGAGGCGGGACAGATATTATTGCGCATCGATCACTTTGCATTTACCTCCAATAATGTGACCTATGCGGCTTTCGGCGAGGCCATGTCTTACTGGAATTTCTTTCCGGCGCCCGATGGTTGGGGGCGTATTCCAGTGTGGGGTTTTGCCGAAGTCGTGCAATCACAGCATGCGGAGATCCCGTGCGGCGAGCGATATTATGGCTATTTTCCGATGTCAAGTTATCTCGTAGCGCAGCCCGGGCGCATCAGCGAGACTGGCTTTTTCGATGGCATCGCCCATCGCCAGGCGCTGCATCCGCTCTACAACCAATATCTGCGCACCGCCGCTGATCCGGTCTACGATGCTGCACGCGAAGATCAACTGATGCTATTGCGTCCCCTGTTCATCACCTCATTCATGATCGACGATTTTTTGGACGATAACCAGTTTTTCGGCGCGCGTGCGGTAATATTGTCCAGCGCGTCCAGCAAGACCGCATATGGCTTGGCGCACCTGTTGTCGCAGCGTGGGCAATGCGAGGTGATCGGTCTGACGTCGCCGGCCAACCTGGCATTTACGGAACGCCTCGGTTGTTATGACCGGGTGCTCACCTATGATCAAATCGAGACGCTGCCTGTCGACGTGGCGGTGGCTTATGTCGACATGGCAGGCAATGGCCAAGTCCGCAGCAGGCTGCACCATCATTTCGGCGAGCAGATGAAATATTCATGTGCGGTTGGCGGCACGCATTGGGATCAGC
>Ga0302315_10001545_pt1 | contig 23148 bp, 20 predicted proteins | sample III_Palsa_N3_1_FD_200532 | JGI IMG/M metagenome (GOLD analysis project Ga0302315, IMG submission 200532) | Peat permafrost microbial communities from Stordalen Mire near Abisko, Sweden - III_Palsa_N3_1 | ecosystem: Environmental > Terrestrial > Soil > Palsa > Peat permafrost | place: Sweden...
TGGCGCAATCCAGGAAAGCGCCGGTGCATTCTGCTCACCAGAGCATGCTCGGGATCGAATAAGGCGTAGCCGTCGTCTCTGCCAAAGCCCGCTGAAAGCAATTGAAGAACTTCTGAAGAATCAGGCCCACATACATGTATTGAAGCACCGCCGCTTTCCGCCACGATCTCTACGGTGCACGGCCCGTTATCAGAAAAAAAGGCCTTACAGAGACGAAACTCGCTTAGAGATGCAGTAGGGTCGTATGAGCCTAGATTTTGAAGCGAAAAGGTTCGTCGAAAGTTCAGTGGTTCGACGGCAACAAATGCAGTGGCCTTAAGATCCATGGATTCAGAATGCATCAGGGGTGCAGTGTAATAGTCTGCGGAAGACTGGTCAGCACGTCACAGCCGGTTTCCGTCACGACGATGTCCTCTTCGATGCGTACGCCGCCCCAGTCGGCCAGATAGATTCCCGGTTCAACCGTGAGCACCATGCCCGGCTCCAGAACCAGATCGGAGCGCGTTGAGAATCCAGGTCCGTCGTGTACTTCAAGGCCAAGACTGTGTCCGAGCGAGTGGCTGAATGCATCTCCGTATCCGTGCTCTGTCAGGAAGTCGCGTGCCGCGGCATCTACTTCTTTTCCTGTTTTTCCCGGATGGATGGCGGCGATGGCGCGCTGCTGGGATTCGAGCACGAGGGCGTGGATCTTCTCCTGCTCCTTAGTACCGTTGCTCTTTGGTCCGATAAGGACGGTGCGCGTAATGTCCGAGCAGTAGCCGTCCACCAGGGCGCCCCAGTCAATGGTGACCAGGTCTCCGTCGACAAAGGCGCGGTCGTTCGGGTGGTGGTGCGGACGAGCTCCCTGGGGTCCGCCGGCGACTATGGTATCAAACGAAGGAGCCGTTGCTCCGCGTTCCCGCATGGCGTTTTCCAGAGCAAAGGCGAAGGCTCGTTCCTGCGTTCCGGCAACCAGCAGGTTTTGCACGGAAAGGAAGGCGTCTTGCGCCACCGAAATCGCTTTGCGGATGGCGGCAATTTCATCCGGGCTCTTTATCTGCCGAAGCTTTTCGACAAGGTCGTTTGTGGGGACCAGGACAATGGATTTCGGGATCGCTTCAGTCCAGGATTCCCACTGGCCATAGGTGACGTCATTCTTTTCGAATCCCACGCGGTCAACACCGTGCAGTTTGCCCGCTTCAAGGCTGAGCGCTTCGACATATCCGCCGCTGCCGTTCGATATCACTACAGTGAACTCGGGTGCTTCCTGCGCTGCTGCCAGGGTATAGCGGGCGTCTGTAATGAGTATGGCGTCGGTTTGGGTAATCAGCAGGTGAGCGGCCGATCCGTGAAAGCCGCTCAAATAGGCGATATTGATCTGCCGGGTTACCACAAGTCCGTCTACGGAGGCCTTCTGCAGCAGCAGACGCAGTTGCGCCAGTCGGTACTTGCTGTTGGAATCTTGGGTGCTCATAGGTGGCGTTTGACCCTTAGATATGGCTTTGCTGGACGAGGTCTTTCGCCGCTTCCAGCGCAAGCAGGTACGACCGTGTGCCAAACCCTAGAATCTGGCCGGTCGCCACGGGGGCGATTACTGAATGTCGCCGCCATTCTTCACGCGCATGCACGTTGGTCAGATGGACCTCGATGGTAGGCAGGCGCGAGTCGGCAATGGCGTCCCGGATGGCAAACGAGTAGTGCGTATAGGCGCCTGGATTAATGACTATGGCGTCGGCCCAGCCCATGGCTTCCTGAATCCAGCCTATAATCTCGCCTTCGTAATTGGACTGGTTGATTCGTATTTCCATGCCAAGGGATTTGGCGTGGGCTTCGATCTTCCGGTTGACGGTGGCAAAGTCATCCTTGCCGTAGGTGTCCGGATCGCGAATTCCGAGAAGGTTCAGATTTGGCCCGTGGATGAGGCACACTTTTACACTATTTGAAGGAGATAGATTTACCATGGCTGTTATTTAGAGGGTGCCTTCGAATCCGGAATCGTCGCTTCTTCAGGAAGCAGCACAGGGATGCCCTCGCGTACCGGATATACTCGGTGGCATTTGTCACAGACTAGGGTCTCGCCCTCTTCGCGCAGAGAAGGCCGGTCGTCGCAGGCCGGACAGGCAAGAATACTTAATAGGACGGGGTCTATGGGCACGTGTCGTTCTCCGCAATAATATTTTGATAGACGGCCAACGTCTGCTGGGCCGTCTTCTTCCAACTGAACTCTTCTGCCTGGGCCAGGCCTCGTTCGCGCCAGCGTTCCTGCACCTGGGGGGAGGCGAGTATCTTCTCCAAAGCCCGCGCCCATGCTTCCGAATCGGTAGGTGCAAGAAGCACGCCAGCATCGCCAACTACTTCCGGCAGCGATGAAGTCCGTGCGCTGATCACAGGGCATCCGCAGGCCATAGCTTCCAGCACTGGAAGACCAAATCCTTCGTACAGCGATGGATAGCAAAAGACATCAGCGCCGCCGTAAAGCGTCGGCAGGTCCTTATCGCTCACATAGCCCGCAAAGACAATTTCCTTACGAACGGCTTCCGGCAGCGAGTTCCATTTGTCGTCGAGGGCCTGATTGTTCCATCCGCGCTTGCCGACGATCATCAGTTTATGCCCGGTTGCTTTGGTGCCAAGCTTCATCAGCGCGAAGGCATCCAAAAGCGAGGTCAGGTTCTTTCGTGGCTGAAGAACACCCACGGCGAGAATATAGGGCTGATCGTCCAGCTTCAGCAGGGTATTCGCTCTTTTACGCGCAGATTCCTGCCCGTCCGCCGGAGGCCGGAAGTCGTCGCTTACGGCAAGCAGCGTTGCCGTCACTTTTTCGGACGGAACGATCTTTTTGTACTGGCGCAGGATATCGCGGCGTGTGCTTTCCGAGACGGCGATGATATGGGCTGCCCGTTTAAACGAGATCGGGATGCAACGGTTCAGGATCGCGCGGTCTTTCGGCAGAAAGAGATCCGGAAAGAGGTTAAAGGAGATATCGCCGATTGTCGTAACGATAGGGCACGGCGCTCCAAGCAGTGGGATATTGTACTGCGTATGGCCGATGTCGATACGGTCGCGCTTGAGGGCCTGCGGGAAAGCCGTCATCATCCACAAGGCATCGTTAGACGGAGACGGCAGAACTTTCCACGAGAAGTTAGGCCCGGTAAGCGGCGGATCTCCATCCACAGGGAGACGTGTGTACAGGACATACTCGTTCGACGAATCGATAGCAGACAGCCCGCCGATCAATCCACGCCAGTAGGTTCTGTCGCCTGTAAACCGTCCAGATAATGTGCGGGCGTCGATGCCTATTCGCATGGTTGGTGCCGTTCAGAGCGCCTCTTTGCCGACTTCGGCACCAAAGCTAACTTCGCGGTGCTGGTTTTCTGGGGTAATGCCGGCTAGCAGTTTAGCCAAATCGTATTCAGCTTCACGTTCTTGTACGACGGCGCTGGGTTTATCTTCACCATGCAAATTTACGTTTTCGTCCAAAGCAAGTCCCTTTTCTATCCCGCAGCCTTCTTCGCTTCCAGCTCTTCCCATCTCTTGTAAAGCGCCGCAATTTCCTTCTCGGCCAGGGCTATGTCGTCGGATACCTTCTTCAGTCTCTTGTAGTCCGAGGTTACGGCTGGGTCTCCGAGGCGAACCTGTAGAACTCCGAGGGCGTCCTCCGCGGCCATAATCACGCTTTCGATGCGTTCCAGTTCGCGCAGTTCGTTTCGGCTGATCTTGTCTGCGCTAGCTACGGGAGCCTTTGCGGTTTTCTCTGTTTTTACGGGCTTCACACGCGGCGGAGGAAGCTGGGCCTGCTCCCACTGGTAGAGGCTGGAGTAGAAGCGTGAGCCTCCTTTGCCGTCCAGGGCAAGAATTTCCGAGGACAGGCGGTCCAGCAGATATCGGTCGTGGGTAACCAGGACCATGGCGCCGGGGAACTCCGCCAGGCTGTCTTCCAGGATCTCGAGCGACGGGATGTCCAGGTCGTTGGTCGGTTCGTCGAGAATAAGCAGGTCGGCCGGCTGGAGCATCAATTGAGCGATCAGGATTCGGGAGCGTTCGCCTCCGGAGAGACGGCTGATCGGTACTTCAAGCTGCTCCGGCCGGAACAGGAAACGCTTGGCCCAGCTTACGACATGGACGTTCGACTCGCCGAACTTCACGGTGTCGCTATCGCCCGCCAGGGCGTTGCGCAGGCTTTGGGTCAGGTCCAATTGTTTGCGGGCCTGATCGAAGACTACAATTCTGAGTTTATCGGCGCGCTTAACGGTTCCCGTATCGGTTTCCTGTTCGCCGGTCATTATCTTAATGAGAGTGGTTTTGCCGCTTCCGTTCGGGCCGAGCAGGCCAAGTTTAACTCCTGGGGACAGCATGAATTCTACACCAGAGAAGAGAGTGCGATCTCCGTACGTTTTCGAAACGTCATTGAAAACGAGCAACTCCTTGCTCCTGCGTCCTGTCGCCGAAAACTCAATTTTGGCGGTGTTCATCGTGTTGCGGTCGCGAACCTCGGCAAGCTGGCCCATCATTCGTCCCGCTTCGTCGATTCGATACTGCGCCTTTGTGCTGCGCGCGGCCGCTGTTTTGCCAAGCCATTCCACTTCACGCTTAACTTTTGTGGCGAGTGTTGCTTCAAGAGTTGCCTGGGCGGAGAGGAAGTCGTCCTTCGCAACAAGGAAGTCGGAGTACTTTCCAGCGACGCTGATGAAGCCTTGAGGATAGGCGCGGTTCAATTCGATCACTCGGTTGGTCGCGTTTTCCAGGAAGTAGCGGTCATGGCTGATCAGGACGAAGGCGAAGGAAGCCTGCGACAGCATTTTCTCCAGCCACATAATGGCGTCGAGATCCAGGTGGTTGGTCGGTTCGTCCAGAAGGATCAGGTCGGACTTGCGCACCAGTTCGCGTGCAATGGCGGTGCGCTTGCGCCAGCCTCCGGACATTGTATCGACGTTCTGTTCGAAATCTTCGAAGCCCATCTGTCCAAGCAGGGTGTAGATTTCGACATCGCGCTCCATCTCGTCCAGGTTTTGGCCCGCCATGGCCTCTTGCAGCACAGACATTGGCGTGGAACCGGCGGGAAAAACATCTTCCTGAGGAAGGTAGGCGACCCTGGCGTTATTGCGAAACGCCATTGAGCCCTTGTCCGGCTGCACCGATCCGGCAAAGATCTTCATCAAAGTAGACTTGCCCGCGCCGTTAGGCCCGATCAAACCAATCCGTTCGCCATCCTGAATACCAAACGAAATATCATCAAAAAGTGGTCGTGCGCCATACGACTTAGAAAGGCTATTACAACTGAGCAGAAGTGCCATATATAATAGGATACCTCGTCCTGTTTGTTTGGCCGAGGGTTCAAGCCAAATGAAGCCTCGATCCGGACAAGCTGTCCGAACTGAAACCGCATTGCCCGACTCGCCATGACTTGCGAATTACAACACAATGAGACAAACAATCAGGATTAAGAGAGTCTATGCAGAGCACGACGCAGAGGATGGCCTCCGCGTGCTTGTGGACAGGCTCTGGCCGCGGGGTCTGACCAAGGAAAAGGCCGCTGTAGACCTGTGGCTAAAGGACATTGCACCCAGCACGGAGCTTCGGAAATGGTTTGGCCACGACCCGAACAAGTGGGAAGAGTTCAAGAAACGTTACCTCAGTGAACTCAAAGAAAATACCGAGCAAATTCACCTCCTGAAGCAAGAGATGGAAAAGGGGATGGTCACGCTCGTGTATGGCGCCCGGGACGAACACCATAACGAGGCCGTTGTCCTTCAAGAAAACAGTGAGTTGTTTTGTTAGACCGATGTTTGAAGCGTCCCGCCGGGCAGATCGGTGGCGACAAAGCCGAGTTCCGTCCGGATCTTGCGCGCGTCGAATACGGAAGCAAATGTGTTGTCGGGCTCATCGAAATACGAGAGATCGACCTCCTGGCCCCACCAATGGCGCAGGATCTCTGCTGTTGGCGCATTTGCCCAGACATTCGGGCCCGTCGCGTTCAGGGTGCGCAGACCAGGGTTGTACGCCGCCTCCGCCGCCAGCCTGAACGCTCGAACGGCATCCCGGAGCGTCATCATCGTAATGCCGGCAAGCGCCCACTCTTTGAGTGGTTGCACAGCGGGAGGAGCAGAAGCAAGGTCGGTGCAAACACTGGAGAGGCGCAGGTTGATCACATCGAGGAAATCGTTCTGGCGTTGGTAATAGCGTGTAACCTCTTCCATCAGGTACTTGGAAAAGCCGTATCCGTCGCGGTCCAGACACGGGTGCTCATCCGGGATAGGCACTTGGAGGGGGCGAAAGGCTATATTCTGCAGACCGACGACAGCAATGGAACTTGCCATTACAAATTTCCGGCAGCCCCTGTCGATCAGGTAACGCATCAGGCATCTCGTGCCCTCCACGTTGACCATCATGCCGTCGCGCTCCAGACAGCCTCCGGTAACCGCCCCCAGATGCACGACAACATCGATGGGGTAGGGATCCAACTGCCGCAGGTCTTCAAACATGGCGAAGTCGCCGCGCACCCACGGTAGATCGACATGCGGCCGGCTTCGGCTCATGCAGACCACGGCGTGATCGCGCGCCATCTCCACCGCCAGCGCTGTGCCGACAAACCCGCTTGCGCCGGTGATTAAAACTGTTGCCATCTTGTGTCTCCGCGCGGAATACGCTTATAGCCGGCTGCTTCCCCTGCATCGTCCTCAAAATCGCATTCTAGATAATGCAGCCGCCAATCGGTGTTAGGCACGCCAATGTCGCTAGTATGCCAGAGCGACGAATTATTCTCGGCAATAATCGAGGCTACAACCTGCATAGAAGGCGACGCGCTCGGCAATTCTCCGGTGGATTCACGTGCAATGATATCAGGATGCTGCCACTCGCGAACTTGTAGTAAAGGCTTCAATTCGTTCCAGAAATCCGGAGAAAGCTGTGGAAACGCCGTAGTTACCTCATTCAATATTTCCGCCGGCGTCCTGAATAGACCATGGTCAGACGCATGGACAATATGCCGGAGCAACTGCGCTTGAGGCAATGTGATCTGACCGGACGCCGTTAACTTGAAGGGAATATCGCTTGAGGAAAGTGAAGCTTCGTCAATGGGAAACTGTCTTGTCTGTGAAGGCGTCTGCACACTTACATAGCCAGCGGGATACGTCCAAACTTCATCGTAACAGGGTTCGTCATCATAGGGAGGAGGCAGCTTGATGATTACCTCCTCTCGCTCATATACGGAAATCTCAAAATAGGTGGCTGCGTGCAACAGACCGATTTCTCCGGCAAAGCCAGTCCCTTCAGGCTGTTCGCGTTGTTGGGAATCGCCGGACTCGGCCGCGTAGAACATTGAGCCGTATACATACAAGTTACTAAGAAATTCACCCTGATTCGGGCTGTACCCTATCCATTCGAACACAATCAGCCAATCGTCGGAAGAAGCGAACACGCACATCTGCGCGTCCGCCAGCTCAAAGTGAGTGTTGATCATATCAACCAGCGGCGGTATTCCGGCGTCTATGTCCATGTATCTGTCTAGATGCTGCAGCACTGAATCTCTATCGATCATATATCACCCTTCGCCCCTCTATTTCCGAGAAGCCATCCACATCCCCTATCGAATCATTCCTGTACGAGAGCGCGCAGATCACGACAACTAAATCCCTGTCGGTGCTCCTTCGTCTTTTGGAGCGGCAGCCTGAAATGCTGAACCTGATACGGGAGGACAAGTCCCCATACGTAGTAGACACCGGAACTCACAAGCAATAAAAGGCTGAGGTCGGATCCGGTCTCTAGCTCGCTACAAAGCTCAAATACAGCCATAACCAAACGTGACATGCTTACTCCAAGTCTTGCAGGCCTATCGGCAGTTGTCTATCCAATCCGTAAGATCTTCCAACCTATGGGCCCAGTAAAGAGTTAATCCGCGAGATTGTGCGGATTCTAGAGTTCCTATGCTGTAAAGTCCGCCTAGAACCGCTACAGGGACCACCTGGGTGGCTCCAAAATCCTTGAGCCAGGTTTCGGCTTTCACGGCGGCATCATTTTTTACACGTTTGACGGAGTTGGTTGACGAGTTAGAGACCTTGCACTCGATCGGCATAATACGTCCGTCCCACAATCTAACTACGATGTCGGCTTTCCGATCACCCAAAACGGTTTCCTGTGCGCAGAACGAACCTGGGGGCGGAGCAGAATGCATAGTCTGAATTACACCACGTGCGACTTTTGCCTCGACTAGACCAAGATCGCGTAGGCATTCGACGACTTTAGCTTCCTGTTCAATCTTGCTATTATTGCGTCGTGATGTGGCTACCTTTTGTGTTGCCATCAGTGCTGCCGAAGCTGTTACAGACGCTTCCCGTTCCCCTGGCGTAGGCTCTCTTCCTTCGGTTACCCAGGGAAATCGCCGCCGATCCATTACATCTCTAATAATTTGGATCAGGCGCCGCACGAGTTCGGGATCTTCGCGCAATTGTTTTGGAGAAAGGGAAGCGTCTGCCAGAGTCTTAAGATCATCCATCGATATCGGAGGGCCGGCAAGATAACGGAAACTGTCGAGCTTTATTGGATCAGTCAAGATTTCAAGCGCATTGTCTTCGAGAACACTCAAGTCTACAGTCTCTTCAAGGAGATCCTCCATAATGAGCTGAATTTTGTCGAATTGCTCCAGATACTCTTCCAGCGGTTCTTGCATCCGTTCCCGGCGGAATATTGCAGCAGCTTGAGCCAGGTCTTGTTGGAACTGTTCTGTTAACCACAGAGTTCTCGGGTGAAAACCTGGATTATTGCGGTTGGTCATAGTTACGCTGGTGGCACGACGCCCGTCTCTAATATAGACGGCGATGGTACCATGAGCCTCTCCATTTCGCGTGGTTCAAACTTTGTTAGTCCGCCAGCGTAAGTTCTACCGTCATTGGTCGTTGTTGAAGATGATAAAAAGTCCGCCAGCGTTTGAAGAGCAATAGCCGACATCGATTCTCGAGGATATATTCCGTGAGCTATGTTAATGTGTCTGGCATCAACGATGTTTCTGACAAACGCCGGAGGACGTCTCGCCATATAGGTTGCCAGAATGGGGGCCGGCGTTCGAAGTCCCACCGACCACCAGGCTCGTCTGTGCTCGGCAATGAATCCAGTGTCCGCCCCAAGTCCTTTTGCGATGCGCAGGAAACTTTCAATATGCACTTTGTCCGCTGTGTCAAAAACGTCGAGATCGGCAGGTATGTCTATGACCTGTCTTAATTGCGATGCGTCTGAAAGCGTGCCGTCTGCGGCAAATAGCTCTTTAGCCCGAGTAACAGATCGGAACAAGACCGATTCTGGTAAAGCCCGACTATGGGCGCCGTCGATCCAAACGCTATTCTTTCCTGTTACCTGTCCTCGGTGGACACGGCAAAGCTCACCTAATTCGACAAAACCATCGCGCTTGGCGACCGCAGGGCGAGTCAATGGAGACCATCTAGGTGATGTCTCCAGTCGCTCACGTCTAACCCTGTCGGGTGTCTCAAGCTCCCCGAGGTCTTCAAGCGAAGAGACCCGGCGAAGCGCAATAGATTCTTGACGTGAGCCAACTTCGAAACCGGTGATCACTGCGGTCGTCGCTGTATCGGGAAATGGCATGGCCGTTGGCTCAATGACGTGTACTGTTTTTCCACCCAACGGACCGAGTAATAACTCGCGAACCAAACGGCCATAATTAACGTCGAGCCATTCAGCAGCAGTTATGAGAATCCCTACATCGTTGGCACGGGCAGCTTAAGCGATTGCCAGGAAGAAGTGCACATGCAAGCCAGAAAGTTGACTGGCATCAAGCTTGTGTTTTGCAGCCGTGCGCACAAGCCAGGATTTCCGCTCTGAACTTATTAGGTGGTGGCGAACATAAGGTGGATTGCCTACATAGAGCGTCCTGCCCGAAATCTCGGGAAAGACAGCATCCCTGTAGTCAGCCAGAATTATCCGAGTGCGATCTGAAAAGCCAGCTGCGGCAATGTGTCCGCGCGCGATTATCGCTGCGATTGGATCAATTTCTACGCCGATTAACTCCGCGTTAGGAAATACCCGCCCTGCGTTCACTAAGAAGCGGGCAGACCCTACTCCGGGATCAACGACTCTGTCCGGAACTAACTGACTCGAAGACCATGCCAGCATAGCATCGACAATGACTTGTGGAGTATAAATCGCGCCAAGTGGCCGACGTTCGGAAGCGGATAGGAGGTTGCAAAACGAATCGCCTAGGGGGTCCAGCCCTCGTTGAATCAGGCATATGGCGCTATCAATAACGCTATTGACGGTAGGCGTGGCGTTTGCAGCGAGTTCTTGTTCCGATTGCGACCAACCGGAGACACTTGAGGCTCCTAGCCTCAGCGCTAGCGAGACTAACTCTTCCAATGAGGCTACGTTTAGAGGGCTTTCACCTGGTGGCACGTTTGCTTCCATGTGTATATTACTGTAGTCATCCCAGCTGTCGAACAGCCCTGGCTCACGTGTGGCGTTTTTCGTCACTATCTGGTCCTCATTGAGAATAACTCTGCCGACAGCGATATTATAGCATGATTGACAATGGTAAACAATAGTTTGGTTTGCGCTCTGGTGCGATCAGAATATCTATGCTAATTGACTCCTCGCCAGTCCTGCGGTTACAATACGCCATGCTGGATTCTACGATTACGACTTCGTCTGTGCCGACCGACCATCTTCCCTCACACAATCTTATAGTGGCCATCGATGGTCCTGCTGGAGCCGGCAAGAGCGCTGTGGCTCGCCGGTTGGCGGCCGAATTGGGGGCGCTTTATATCGATACGGGAGCCATGTACCGGGCTGTGGCGTATACGGCTTTGTTTGTTGGGACCGATTTGAGCGACCCTCTGGCTCTGACAGGTCTGGCGGAAGAGATACGGATTGAGCTCCGGCCGCCTACTTTGGAAAATCCTGAAACGGTGCGGGTTCTGGTGGATGGCAGGGATATTACGGAACATATTCGGACTCCGGCGATCAGTCAGCTTACGTCGACTATTTCCGCGGTGTCCGGGGTACGAAAGCGGCTTGTGGATGAGCAGCGGCAGATGGCGGCGTCCGGGAGTGCGGTGATGGAAGGACGCGATATCGGAACCGTCGTTTTCCCCAACGCCGACGTCAAGATATTCCTCACGGCGACTCCGGAAGAGCGGGCGCGGCGCCGGCAGCTTCAGCTCCAGGAGACTGGAAAGTCCGTTGATTTTGATGAACTGGTCCGGGAGATCTCTGAGCGGGATACCAGGGACAGCACCCGTGCGGATTCGCCGCTGGTTCCCGCGTCCGACGCCCAGGTTGTGCTTACCGACGGTCTTTCCGAGGACGAAGTGGTGCAGCTTCTCCGAGAGATCTGTCTTAAGAAAGTGCAGCAATGAGCGATCTTCCTGAGACTAAACCCCGGCGCGAGGCAAAGGCCGCGCGTACGGAACCCTGGCCGGTTGAGGCGCCCTCAACGGCTTTCGCCAGGACGAAGGTTGTAGTGCGGCGGGTGGTGCCCATGCTCGGAGGCGTGGACATTGTGGGCGCAGAAAATATCCCTACCGAAGGTCCTGTTATTTTGGCTCCCAGCCACCGGTCTTCCTGGGACCCTCCCTACTTAACCCTGCTTACAGAGCGCCAGCAGTTCTATATGTCGAAGGAATCGCTATTTAAAGTCCCAATCTTTGGGCCGTTTATTGCGAAGCTGGGCGCCTTTCCCGTTCGCCGGGGTGAAGCGGATCGGGCGGCTTTGCGCAAGGCGATGGACTATCTAAAGTCCGGCCGGATAGTGACCATCTTTCCGGAAGGAACACGCTCCATTGACGGCACTCTTAAAGACGCCGAGAAGGGCTTTGCGTTAATCGCGCGCCAGACCGGAGCGGTTATTGTGCCGGTCGCTGTTGAAGGCACCCAGAAGTTAGCGCCCAAAGGGGCGAAGTGGCTGCGCAGGACGCGCGTGCAGCTTACTGTCGGAGAACCCATTACCGCAGCCGAGATACTTGCCGCTCATTCTGGGTCGGATAAGGACGCACTCTCCATAATCGGGGAGGAGATAATGCACCGGATTGCGGATCTTCGGAACACGCAGCGTCTCTGAAGAATTCCTCCGGGAACCGTTCCCCTTCAAACTGTTGTTTGAACCCCTGAAGCGTACCTACAAAATCTGAGCCGCTTATCCCTGTCTCGAGGTCCTTTTGATGGATTGTATTGAAGCTGCTCCAAACGATGCCCCTGAACTAGCCGTCCCAATTCACGAACCGCTGGAGATTGTAAAGACCCGTTCTACTCTGCGTTACGCCCTGGTACTCGGAACCCTGACCGCCCTTGGCGCTCTCGGGATCGACATGTACCTCCCTGCCTTCCCGCTGATTGCGCACTCTTTGCACGTCACCCAGGGCAGAGTGCAGATGAGCCTTGTCAGTTATTTTCTGGCGTTGGCCCTGGGGCAGATCGTCTACGGGCCGCTTTCCGACCGATACGGACGCCGTACTCCGCTTCTGGTTGGCCTGGTTCTCTTTTCCGCCGCATCTGTTGGATCGGCCCTGACCACGGATATCAACATGCTGATCGGCATGCGTTTTCTTCAGGGAATCGGAGCGTGCGCGGGCTCGGTTATTTCGAGGGCTGTTGTGAGAGACTTACGCAGCGGGGAGGAAGCCGCGCGATTGTTCGCTTCGATGCTGCTGGTTCTTGGGGTTTCTCCGATTTGCGCTCCGCTGCTGGGCAGTGTGATCACCGAGTTTCTGCCCTGGCAATCGATGTTCTGGCTGCTTGCCTGTCTGGGCGTGCTCGCCATCACAAGCGTCTGGTTTCTTCTGGACGAAAGCCATCCCGTACACCGCAGAACTGATGGGGGAATTGGACAGGCTGCGCGTACCTATGTACGCTTGCTCGTGGATCCCAAGTTTATGTTTCCCGTCTTGTCCGGAGGAGTGTCCCAGGGACTTCTGTTTGCCTATCTGTCCGCCTCGCCGTTTATCTACATTACCCTGCACCATGTAGCGCCGATGGTGTACAGCGTGCTCTTCGCCCTCAATGCCATAGGATTGATCGGGCTGGCGCAGGCCAACGTAAAATTGCTGCGAAAATTCGGACCGCAGCGTTTGATCCGCTTTGCCGCCACGGTACAGACAGCGTCGGCCCTCGTCCTGCTCACCGCGGTATGGTTCCACTTCGACGCGCTCCTGCTCGTTGCTGCTTGCTTCTTCGTTTGTGTGGGAGTCCACGGATTGATCGGGCCGACCACGTCGATGATGGCTCTGGAGCCGTATCCTGCTTTTGCCGGAGCGGCGTCCGCCCTCTCGGGCATGCTGCAGTTTGCCTGCGGAGCGCTCACGGGCATCCTGGTGAGCGCCCACTTCAACGGCACCGGCATTCCATCCGCGGAGGTGGTCCTGGGATGCGCGGCTTCCGGTCTTGTGATTTCCGTCCTTAAGGCGCCGAGTAAAGCCGAGCCCGTAAAAGCCGTGGCCGTTTAGGATGCGGGGCTGTGTGGCGTCTATCCGCGCGACCTCTTTGTTGGCACAGAGGCTATCTGAGTTTCATCGGGGACGTATTTTGTGTCCTTGTCGAAGCATACCATCAGGGTCGTCTCGATCATGAATGAGCTTGTATCCACGAATCTGGCCCAGTTCTGCGCTGTATTCTTGTAGTTGTCTGCATCTCGCCAATCGACGATGCCGCTTGCGGCGCTGTCCGCTGCGGCCGGTGAATCTCCCTGCCACAAATTGGAATATTGCGACTGACCAGCCCACATAAGGCGGTGGCAGGCACGGGATAACAGTGTCTTATCCGACGTTCGCTTCGCATATTTCCACTCGACTTTGGCAAGCTGAAGTCCGGGGCCCGGATACAGGTAGTGATTTTCCGGCTTATCCGCAAAGAAGAGGTGCCAGTGAGTTCCGAAATACCGCCAGTCTTTCGGGTCGTCTATCTGCGGAGTCATGTCCATATTGTCCGCCTGCACGCCCGCGCGCGTGCCGTGGGTCCACCAGTCGCTAATCTCGCGGGCAAACGGGTCGCCGCAGTCTAAAACGTCGGCTTCGTAGGGCAGGAAACAGAGCTGGTCCACACAGTCTCCGTAGGACGGAGCGTAGCCGTGACTGTGGTCGCGGAACCGATAAAAGTTGGGCCATTTGGTGGAGTCCTTCATCTGCTCTATTCCACCGACCACACGATCGGCCATATTCCGGTAATTACTCTGCGCGGTCCCGTCCCCAATGTCCGTAGACCATTGCTGAAGGCACCGTAGCCCGACGACCCCGAGAACCGAGTCTGCAGTCCACAAGTCCCCCGGGCTGCTATTTCCGTGAATCATCTGTGTCGCAGGATCGTAATTGCGGCAAATGAAGTCTCCGGCCAGTTTCGCCAGAGGCCACGAAGCTGTAAGCCAGTGTTTCGCTTCGTCCTCCCTGCCCACGGACTGCAGATACTCGTACCTTTTCCACATCACGCTGATCATCATGCCTGTGACCGATGTCGTGGGACCATCGTTGCGCACCCAGCGTCCGCTGCTGTCGTAATAGATGCGGTCCGCCATGCCGCCGTAGTTGGGAACAGATGGATTTAGCTGCCAGCCCTGTCGGTGCTTGTAAATCCACTTGTCGAAATAGATGTCCAGGACAGCGTCATACGTTGTCGTGGGAAGGTTCATGCCGTGCATCTGTCGAGCCGCAGCCATGAGACCTATTACCCCTTCGGCTCCTTCGCCCGGCTTAACCCAGTCGGCACCCCGATTGTTGATGTGGACGTCATTGATGGCCCCGTAGGCATCGGAATCCGCCGAAATGCCGTTGTGGTTGGCTGTGTATTGGGTGTAGGAGCAGTTGACGATATAGTCGGATTCTCGGCTGAGAGCATTTATCCCCCATTTTGAGGTGAGAGTGTTATCGGTGATACTGGCAACGAGGTTGCTGCGACGCTCGGTCAGCGGCCTCCCCGATTTCCCAAACGCGCAGGGACACACGGCTAGTGCGCTCATCGTCGTCAAAAGTACGATAGACCGAAGAAGCTGGGCTGGATTGGTATTTAAATTTTTCATAGTGGAACTCAATTGACAATAAATTGCGATAGTGACGAAAACAATTAAGCGATCTGACACCAGGAAACGTCAAATGGTATGAATAGTCGCCAGACGTCCTGATCAATAAACTGCTTTTATAGCAACAGAATCTATTATTTTCTCAAATATCGGCTCAAGAAATCTTTTGCAGCCTTTGAGCGAAGGGCATTGAAGTTCGTCTTACGAGTCTATGATATCAAAAAACGTTTTGTGTGTCAATAGGGATTCGCAAAAAAGCTTTTTTGATATCATAATTGCAGGGAAAACGCCGATTTATCTTCAATAGGGGTTTTAGTCAGTGGGTGGGTTCGAGGGTCACGGTATAAGTGCCGCCGTCTATGACATCGACCGGAGGTGAGCTCAGAGATTGCGGCCGAATTCCAGGAGTTCGGCCGCAATCAAGGGTTCAATCAGGGCGCTAGTTCGAACCGAAGGCAAATATTGTGTTTGTTCCTCCTGTTGCCGTCCAGATTTGGATCAGAGTGCCGTTCGCTGAGCTTGGGCCGGATACATTCATTGTATATCCGGTCGCGTTCTCCGGGGTGAATGTGTAGCCGCCTGTAGCCGAGGTTAGCAGCCAGCGCTCGTTAGTACCTCCGTTGTCCGTCAGCATCTGTACAGCCGCACCATTTGCTACGGTCGAAATGCCTAGGGCGAGGGACGTGTCGTAAGATGGCTGGATCTTGTAGTATCCACCGCCTTCGTTGGTGAATATCCATTGCTGGTTGACGTTGCCTGGCGCGTCGGCCCAGATCTGTATCTGAGTCCCGCTCGTCGTGCTGCCGTTCGTTGCGTCCACCCGTGAGGTGGTTGCATTTTGAGGGGTCAGCGTGTAGGTGCCGTTCGCGATGGGTCCGCTTCCGGTACTTGGAGTGGCGCTGGCTTCGTTTGAGTATCCCGACGTTCCTCCTGTGTTCACAGCGACTACTTTGTAAAAGTATGTGCTGCCGTTGGTCAGTCCAGTATTTGTGTAGGACGTGGTCGTAATACCAGTCGCAATCGCCGTTGTGCTTTCACCACCGGTTGTTGTGCCTCTGTAGACATTGTACGACGTTGCTCCTGAGCTTGCGGTCCAGGCGAGAGCAACCTGGGCGTTGCCCGCTGTTGCGGTCAATCCAGTTGGAGCTGATGGCGCAGGGACCTGGGGTGTCGCGCTTGCTTCATTCGAGTAGCCCGAGGTTCCGGTGCTATCCACGGCGGCAACCTTGTAATAGTATGCAGTGCCGTTGGTTAGTCCAGTATTGGTGTAGGTCGTGGTCGTTACTCCAGTGGCGATTGCTGTTGTGCTCTCTCCACCAGCTGATGTACCTCTGTAGATGTTGTAGGACGCTGCGCCTGAGCTTGCGGTCCAGGACAGCGCTACCTGCGCATTGCCGGTCGTGGCCGTCAGCCCCGTAGGAGCAGCCGGAGCGGCCGGTGCATTCAATGCGAAGATGGTGTTAGTGGCCCCGTTCGCCGCCCAGATCTGCAGCAGGGTGCCGTTTACGGTGCCGTTGCCGGTCACATTTAGGGTCGATCCAGAGGCGCATGCCGGCGCGAGCGTGTAGCCGCCGGTTGCCGCGGTGAGATACCAGAGTTCGCCGGTCGCCCCATTGTTTGTCAGCAGGTCGACCGCCGTGCCGTTGGCGGAGCTGTTGCCAGCAACGCCCATAGCCAGGGCCGTGTCGTAGGATGGCTCGATCAGGTAGTATCCGCCTCCCTCGTTGGTGAAAATCCACTCCTGGTTCACGTCACCGGGAGTTGCGGCCCAGATCTGTAGCTGGGTGCCGCTGGTCGTGCTGCCGTTGGTTGCGTCGACGTTTTCCGTCGTCGCGTTCTGCGGAGTCATGGTATATGTGCCGTTGGCAATTGGTCCGGCGGCGCTTGGTTTTGCGCTCGCTTCGCTGGACTGCGGCGAAGTGCCGATGCTGTTGACAGCGGCTACCTTGTAGTAGTATGTAGTTCCGTTTGTAAGTCCACTATTCGTGAAGTTCGTGGTTGTGATTCCAGAAGCAATAGCAGTTGAACCTTCTCCACCGCTGGTTGTTGAGCGATATACGTTGTAGGACGTGGCTTGTGAGCTCGAATTCCAGGACAGTGAGACCTGTGCGTTCCCAGGCACTGCCGTCAGACCGGTCGGTGCGGCGGGCGCAGAGGGCAAGGATAAGCTGATGTAGTTGACGTTGTAGCTGCCAGAGTCTTCGATGAGGGTGAAAGTCTGTACTCCCGCGGGCAAAGTCATACTTGCAGTAACCGTTGACCACGTCTCCCATCCGCCGGTGTCAGGACAGGTTATCTCGCCGGATATGTTGGTTCCCGCTGTATTCTGCAGGTGCAGCGTTCCACCTCCGGTCGCGCCGGAAGCCAGGCGGAAGCTGGTTATGTACGTACCTGCGGTAGCCACATTGACGGTGTAGTTTATCCACGTACCCGGATTGCTCCAGCCGACGTCGTAGCCGTTACTGGTAGTGTCGGTATTTTGTTCAATTCCCACGCCGTCATAAAAGCGGTAGAACCCACCCTGATTATATTGAGGCCCCCATCCTGCGCTTGCCGTGCCGTAAGCCAGTCCCTGTCCGCCCAGATCGAAATTATCGGCAAAGATGGTCGCGGGTGTCGTGGACGAAACATAAGGCAGGCCATCGTACAGGCCCGTTCCTGGAGTAACGTGGACTTCCGACGACATGGCGCTTGCGCCCGCGCTGTTTACGGTGGCTACTTTGTAATAGTAGGTCGCTCCGTCGGTTGCAGACCAGTCGACATAGTTGCTCATATAGCCAGGAGCGCCGGTGGCGATTGGGATTGTGCTTTCACCACCAGCGGTAGTACCTCGATAGATATTGTAAGAAGTCACCCAGCCGCTGGTAGGAGTGGTCCATTCGAGTTGGGCGGTGTTGTTGCCGGCTGCGGCTGTCAGTCCGGTCGGGGCCGCCGGCGCTGCCGGAGGCGACGAAATGTACGTGCTAAGCGAGGTGTACGCAGCAGTCCCAAGGGTCGCAGCAAGGACGGCCTGGGGGTGTACATTGTCTTGATATTCATTTCCGTAAGGGCTCGAGGCCGCAAAGAAGTTGCAGGTGGGGGAAGTCGTAACCTGCGCGATAAGACAAGTCGTTGGTACAACGACGCTGTTGAGAATCGTCGGATCGATCCCGTACTGGTTGGTTCCCGCGACCCGAACGGGAATAACCACAAACACCTTCGGATGTGCGGGGCAATTCTGATAGGCCTGGATCAGGCTCTCGTACTGCGAAATGTACAGCGATTCGTACGTCTGCACCCACGTTTGGCCCGAATTGGGTGTGAACGAGGCGTCATTGGTGCCCAGCATGATAAACACGTAATTCGGATTGAAGCTAATCGAACTCGTGTAGTACGAGGTGCTGGTGTAAGCAGGGTGCGACCCCGGGTTGCCGCCGGGCAAGCTCATCAGGGAGAGCCCTGGGTAGCCGTAGTTCTGTACGTTGTATCCGGATCCTAGCGCAGCGGCAAGGATCCCCGGCCAGGTTTGGCCTGTCGCCGTACCTGCTCCCGATAGGTTTACACCGTAGGTTATGCTGTCGCCGCAGCAAGCGACGCGGATTTGTGCCCGTGCTGTGTTGAGCTGAGCTATCGTAGCCAGCCCAACAAGCAGCAGCAGGGTAATACGCCTGAGAGTGATGTACACTTCTTCGTCTCCTTTTCGTCTTGTATAGCAAAAATAGCGATAGGCTTATCGCTAGAAACTGAGTTAAATCTCGAACAATCCTTTCCCTATACGCCACACTTTGCGTATGTGTTCTGTATAGTAATAATAGCAATAAAACTAAGGCTCTAGAGACCGTATATAGTTAATGGCCTCTCAACCTACATGCGTCCACCTAGAGCTAATGCCCAGGCGGCCCAGTTGTCGATCTGACGACAAGGTCCGGATCCATGACGTAAACCTTGTCCTCAACAGGTTCCCCATTAATCAGCGACATTAGCAGTTTCGTGGCCTTCGCCCCGATGGCGTCAAGAGGCTGGTGGACTGTCGTCAGGGCCGGTTTCAAGTAAAGAGTAACCGGTGAATCGTCATAACCCACAATCGACAGGTCGCCTGGTATGCACAGGCCGGCTTCGGCAGCGGCATGCATCACTTCAATGGCTATTTTGTCGTTTCCGGCGAAAATGGCCGTTGGAGGCTCCGGCAGTCTAAAAAGTTTCGATGCAACCTCGGCAGCATGGGTCCCATCGTATCCCGCGTGCTGCAAATAGTCGTCATTGATGGGCAGACCATAGTTTTTCATTGCCGCCAGATAGCCGTTGCGGCGATTGGGCGTGCTGATAAGATCTTCGTTGCCTCCGATATGCGCGATCTTTCGGTGGCCCAGCTTCACAAGATGCTCCACCACGAGATGTCCGCCCTGGATATCGTCGACATCCACCGTTGGAACACCCGGATGTACGGTTGTGGATACGGTAACCAGAGGCAACCCCAGTCCGGCCACGGCTTCGACAATGTCGGAATCGGTCGGGGGTGATATCAGGATTAAGCCATCAGCGCGGCGGTCGCGAAACATCGAGAGAGATTCGTCCGCTCCCCGCCAGTACTGTGTGTATAGAGTAATGTTCTGTTTTGCCTCCGTGGCCTCCGACAGCACTCCCTTCATTACCCCGACGGCATAACTGTTGGTGACAATGTCCGTTGCGGAGAAAATACCGGACAATACGCCAATTGAGTTCATCCGGCGGCAGACGAGGGCCTGGGCCATTGCATTGGGATGGTAGTCAAGTTCCTTGGCCGAAAGCACGACCTTTTGCCGGATGTGGGCACTCACCGGTCTGTTGGCCCCGGTCAGTACTGTAGATACCGTAGAAATAGATACTCCGCTGTGCTGAGCTACATCGCGTATTGTCGCCATGTACATATATTATCAAAAAACGTTTTGTGTGTCAAGTAAAATTTTCACAAAACGTTTTTCGTGAAAACTATTGACACAAAAAACGTTTTGTCCTATAATGATTTTGCCGACCAGACTGCAGATCGGCCAACGTGATCGAAACGTTGTTTTAAAGGAGATCATACTATGAACGCGCCGACAGACAATCCAACCAGAAAATTCCGCGGCTTTACTTTGATAGAACTATTGGTTGTTATAGCCATTATAGCGATTTTGGCAGCCATCCTCTTCCCGGTGTTCGCTAAGGTGCGTGAGAAGGCACGCCAGACCAGCTGTCTTTCTAATGAGAAGCAGCTCGGTCTTGCCATTGTCCAGTACACTGAGGACTACGACGAGAAATTCCCCGGCGGTCACAGCGGCGCTTATGGCAGCGTATCAGGCTGGGCGTCCAGAATCTACCCATACGTCAAAAGCACTGGCCTTTATAAATGTCCCGACGATTCCAGCACATCTGAGACATTGACTGGGAACACGGCGACATTTTATCCCGTTTCCTACGCCATGAACTCGAATCTGGATCCCAATTCTTTTTATGGCGGCACGCTAAGCTCGCTGGCTGCTCCCGCGTCTACAGTGGCACTTGTCGAGGCGCAGGCCATTTACGTGGACCTGTCCAACGTTGCGGACGATCCTGATTCCACAGGAACATATGGTTCTGAAGAGGTGGATGGCGGCGACAATGGGGACGGGGGCATTTACGATCTTAACAACCATAACGCTTATATGGTAAACGGTCCTATAACCAATGTCGGTCTGGGCAATCCGGCCCGCGGCAACACCTACTTCCATATCGCACGCCATACCAGTGGCTCCAACTTCCTGTTGACCGACGGTCATGCTAAATATCTGACCCCGGCATCTGTTTCACCAGGCTTTGGCAACGGAAGTTCTAACTGCCCGCAGGACCAGAACCTGACCGCCGGCGTCTGTACAGCAATTACCGGGTATGCCGCTGGCACGGGCGATTTGAGCTACAAAAACTTCGCCGCGACATTCAGTGTGAACTGAGTTATTGGATTAATGTGTCAGGAAATCCATCAGCGTCGAAACGGGAGTGCTTTCCAAATTGTTGCGGTCCAGGCACAGCGCTCTAACATCATCTAGTATTGGGCGGGCGGGCGCGCTGGTGGGCCCGCCCGCGCCCCCGCCGGAACTGTAGGGGGCCAGCGCCGCGTTGAACTTAGCCGTCAGCAGTGGGATTGCTTCCTGCCTCCGACGCCTGTGTCCAAGGGGGTATTCCACGGCGACTTTGGTCGTAAACGTGCCGTCCTTGAAGTAGACCTGGATGGCGTTTGCGATGGATCGCTTATCCGGGTTCAGGTAATCGGCGCTGTACTGCCGGTCTTCTGTGACGGTCATAAGAGCACGCAGCTTGTCGATCCAGGGATTGGACGCCATCTCGTCGTCGTAGTCCTCGGCCGTAAGACTCCCTTTGATAAGTCCGATGGCGACCATGTATTGAAGGCAGTGATCCCGGTCGGCAGGATTGTGCAGGGGACCGGACTTGTCGATGATCCGTATCGCCGACTCATGGGTCGTCAAAACGATTCGATCGATCTGGTCCAATCGATCTGACACGTCGGGATGCAGTTCGAACGCGGCTTCGACCGCGGTTTGCGCATGGAATTCGGCCGGGAATGCAACTTTGAAGAGGATATTCTCCATCACGTACGATCCGAACGCTCGCTCCACGGCAATCTGCTTACCCTGAAAGAGTACGTCGCAGAAGCCCCATTTCGGAGCCGAAAGCGCCGTCGGGTAGCCCATCTCTCCACGCAGGGTCATCATTGCCAGCCAGACGCCGCGGCTTGTGGCATCTCCCGCCGCCCATGATTTTCGTGAGCCTGTGTTGGGGGCGTGCCGGTAAACGCGAAGAGCGCCGCCATCGATGAAGGCGTGGGATACGGCGTTTCGGATGTCGTCCGGGCTTCCGCCCAACAGGCCTGTAGCAACCGCCGCCGAGGCGACTCTGACCAGCAGGACATGATCCAATCCGACTCGGTTAAAGCTGTTCTGCAGGGCAAGAATTCCCTGGATCTCGTGCGCCTTAATCATGGCGGTAAAGACGTCGCGCATCGTCAAAGGCTTTACGCCGGAGGCGATATTCGTGCGGCTCACGTAATCGGCTACGGCAAGGATGGCTCCAAGGTTGTCCGAGGGATGTCCCCATTCCGCAGCCAGCCAGGTGTCATTGAAGTCCAGCCATCGAATGAGCATGCCTATATTGAAGGCGGCATTTATCGGATCGAGGGCATGCGGCGTTCCCGGAACGCGCGCGCCGTTCGGCACAATCGTTCCGGGCACGATCGGGCCAAGGTGACGGGTGCATTCAGGAAACTCGAGGGCCAGAAAAGCACAGGCAATCGAGTCCAGGAAGCAGAGGTAGGCTGTCTCGTAAGCTTCGGTGCTGTCTATGCCGGCAATGGCGACATACCTGGCTATTTGCGTAAGCAGGGCGTCCGGCTGCTGATCCGGATTGGCGGAACGACTGATTTGCACTGGGCGGTATCCTTGATGATTCCTAAGTTCGATTGCCGATGGGCACAAATGGCCGCGGATCGGGGCCGATATAGTCGGCGGCTGGGCGGATCAACTTATTGTTACCGCGTTGTTCGATGATATGCGCCGCCCATCCGGCCGTTCTGGAGAACACGAACATGGGAGTGAACATGGGCGTGGGTATTCCGCACAGATGATAGGTAATGGCGCTGTAGAAGTCCAGGTTCGGGAACAGCTTCTTCTCCCGCCACATGACCTGCTCGATTCGCTCTCCCACTTCGAACATGGACATCTTACCGGCGCGCTCGCAAAGTGTCTTCGCCCAGGCTTTGATGACGTCTGACCGTGGATCGGAGATTCGGTACACTCTGTGCCCGAAGCCCATAATCAGCTTCTTTTGCGCGAGCATTTCCATCAACCCAGCTTCCGCCTGGTCTGCGGTGGTGAACTGTTCGATCAACTGCATCGCTGCTTCGTTGGCCCCGCCGTGCAGCGGCCCCTTCAAAGCTCCAATGGCCGCAGTGATGGCGGAGTATGTGTCCGAGAGCGTGGATGCCACGGTGCGTGCCGTGAACGTCGAAGCGTTGTACTCATGCTCCGCGTACAATGTCAGGGACACATCAACAACGTGCTTTAATGTAGGATCTGGTGTTGTGCCGTTCAAGAGCTTCAGGAAATGACCGGCGATCGAGTCTTCGTCCGATGTCGTTTCTATTCGCCTGCCATTCTCATGAAAGTGGCGCCAGTAGAGCA
>Ga0302315_10001547_pt1 | contig 23139 bp, 13 predicted proteins | sample III_Palsa_N3_1_FD_200532 | JGI IMG/M metagenome (GOLD analysis project Ga0302315, IMG submission 200532) | Peat permafrost microbial communities from Stordalen Mire near Abisko, Sweden - III_Palsa_N3_1 | ecosystem: Environmental > Terrestrial > Soil > Palsa > Peat permafrost | place: Sweden...
ATGATATGCCCAAAATTGCCGATTGCGATTGGGTAATTGAAGTAGTAGTAGAACGCCTGGATATTAAACAACTGGTTTTTGAAAAGGTAGAGAAATACCGCAAACCAGGAACACTAATCACCTCCAACACCTCGGGCATCCCTATCCATTTAATGGCCGAGGGCCGGAGCGATGACTTTAAACAGCATTTTTGTGGCACCCACTTTTTTAACCCGCCGCGCTATTTAAGGCTGCTGGAAATTATCCCCACAAAAGATACCTTAAGTAGCGTTACCGATTTCCTGCTGCTGTATGGCGAAAAATACCTGGGCAAAACTACGGTGCTGGCTAAAGATACCCCTGCCTTTATCGGCAATCGCATAGGCGTTTTCAGCATCATGAGCGTGTTGCACTACGTGGATAAAACGGGCATGACGGTGGAGGAAGTGGATAAGTTGACGGGCCCGGTAATTGGTCACCCCAAATCAGCAACCTTCCGTACTAACGATGTGGTAGGTTTAGATACCATGGTGCATGTGGCTAACGGACTAAGCGCCAACGCGCCGGATGATGAAGCAAAAGACCTGTTTCAAATCCCCGAATTTGTAAACGGCATGGTTAAAAATAACTGGCTGGGCAGCAAAACAGGTCAGGGTTTTTATAAGAAAGAAAAGGTAAACGGCGCCAACCAATTCTTCGCGCTGGATTTAAAGACGCTGGAATACAAGCCATCGCAAAAAGTAAAGTTCCCATCGCTGGAAACCACCAAAACGGTTGATAGCTTGAAGGACAGGCTGAAAATATTGTTCGCGGCTAAAGATAAAGCCGGTGATTTTTACCGCGCCACCTTTTACCAGTTATTTGCTTACGCGAGTAACCGTATCCCCGAAATTTCGGACGAGCTATATAAAATAGATGCCGCCATGAACGCCGGTTTTGGCTGGGAAATGGGGCCTTTTGAAAAATGGGATGCCCTTGGAGTAGCCAACACTGTAAAAGCGATGGAAGCCCTGGATAACAAGCCCGCGCAATGGGTTTATGATATGCTGGCGGCAGAAATTACAAGCTTTTATAAGATTGAGGACGGCAAGCGCCTGTATTACGACATCGCCACAAAAAACTACAAGATTATACCGGGTACCGAGCAGTTTATATTGCTGGATAACATACGCCAAAGCAATACGCTCTGGAAAAACAGCGGCACTACCATTACCGATATTGGCGATGGCATCATCAACCTGGAATTCCACACCAAAATGAACACCATTGGCGGCGAGGTGATTGACGGTATCAACAAAGCCATCACACTTGCCGAAACCAGCTATAAAGGCCTGGTTATAAGTAACGAAGGCGCAAACTTTAGTGCGGGCGCCAATGTAGGTATGATATTTATGATGGCGGTTGAGCAGGAATTTGATGAGTTGAATATGGTAATCAAAGCCTTCCAGAACACCATGATGCGGGTGCGCTATTCGTCAATCCCCGTGGTGGTTGCGCCGCATCAAATGGCTTTAGGCGGTGGCTGCGAAATATGCCTGCATGCTGATAAGGTGGTTGCCCATGCGGAATTGTACATGGGCCTTGTTGAGTTTGGCGTTGGCCTGATACCCGGCGGCGGCGGCACCAAGGAGTTCGCGCTCCGCTTATCCGACGATTTGCAGGAAGGCGATATAGAAATGAATAACTTCCGCGACCGGTTTTTAACCATCGGGCAGGCAAAGGTTTCCACATCAGCTTACGAAGCTTTTGATTATGGCTATCTTAAAAAAGGCCGCGATGTGGTGGTAGTATCACGCAACCGCTTACTCGCCGAAGCCAAACAACACTGCCTGCAAATGGCTGACGAAGGCTATGTACAACCCGTGCAGCGCAGCGATATCAGGGTGTTAGGCAAACAGGCTTTAGGACTGGGTTATGTTGGCGCGAACACCATGTACAGCGGCAACTACATCAGCGAGCACGATGTTAAAATATCTCAAAAACTGGCCTATGTTTTGGCCGGCGGCGATTTATCTCAGCCGACTATTGTAAGCGAGGATTATTTGCTGGGATTGGAAAGGGAAGCTTTTGTAGCTTTATGTACCGAGCGAAAAACGCTGGAAAGAATACAGTCGATTTTAACAGGCGGGAAAGTTTTGAGGAATTAAATATAGTATCAAGTAGTTAGTATCAGGTATCAAGATAAAAAAGCAATCTTGATACTTGATACTCGCTACTAAAAATCTAAAGATATGAATGCATATATAGTGGCGGCCAGCCGCAGCGCGGTAGGGAAAGCAACACGGGGTGGATTTAGGTTTACCCGACCCGATACGCTTGCCGCGGATGTAATAAAACACCTGATGGCATCGGTGCCGAACGTGGATAAGGACCAGATTGAGGATGTGATAGTGGGCAATGCTACGCCCGAGGCAGAGCAAGGCCTAAACGTGGCACGCCTCATTTCGCTTATGGCGCTGGATACAGATAAAGTACCGGGCATGACGGTGAACAGGTATTGCGCGTCGGGATTGGAAACTATTGCCATTGCCTCGGCCAAAGTGCATGCCGGCATTGCCGATTGTATAATTGCCGGTGGTGTGGAAAGCATGAGCCTGTTGCCCATGGGCGGCTGGCGCATAGTGCCTAACGCTGATGTGGCGCTTACCCATCCCGATTATTACTGGGGCATGGGCTTAACTGCCGAAGCGGTTGCTAAAGAATACAAAATTGGCCGCGATGAGCAGGACCAGTTTGCCTATAACTCGCACCAAAAAGCTATCAGCGCTATTAAAGAAGGTAAGTTTAAGGATGAAATAGTGCCTGTTAACATCACCGAAGTTTATGTGGATGAAAGCGGCAAAAAGAAGAAACGAGAGTTTAAGATTGATACCGATGAAGGCCCGCGTGCCGATACGTCGATAGATGCCCTGGCTAAACTGAAGCCGGTGTTTGATGCCAAAGGCGTGGTAACTGCCGGCAATTCCTCGCAAACCAGCGATGGCGCTGCCTTTGTAATGGTGGTTAGCGAACGGTTTATGAAGGCCAACAACCTTACGCCCATAGCCCGCATGGTTAATTACGCAGTTGCGGGCGTACCGCCGCGTATAATGGGTATCGGGCCGCTGGTTGCCATTCCCAAAGTATTAAAAATGGCGGGGATGCAGCAGCAGGATATTGATTTAATTGAGTTGAACGAGGCTTTCGCTTCCCAATCGTTAGCGGTTATCAAAGGCCTCGACCTTAACCCTGATTTGGTAAACGTGAACGGCGGCGCTATAGCTTTAGGTCATCCCCTTGGTTGTACGGGCGCAAAGCTATCGGTACAGCTTTTTAATGAGCTGGAAAAGCGTGATAAAAAATACGGTATGGTAACCATGTGCGTTGGTACAGGCCAGGGCGCGGCAGGGATATTTGAATTATTATAATAAGAGTAAACAGCGGTAAAATGGAAAAAGCAGCAAGATTATTTGATTGCATACCGGTACAGGCCCAAGCGCCACGGCCCGATTTCCTGGCTGCTAAGGTTAATGGCGCCTGGAAAAACTATAGTACGCAAGAAGTGCATACCATGGTTTACCAGCTGGCAATAGCCTTGCTGGATATGGGCATTTCCGCAGGTGATGGCACGGTGGAGGGCCGCGATAAAATTGGCCTCATCAGCAACGGTCGCCCGGAATGGGTGATTGTTGATTTGGCCGTGCAGCTAACCGGCGCGGTATTGGTGCCTTTGTATCCAAACACCAACACCAAAGAGATTGAGCAGATATTGGTGGAGTCGGCTATTAAATACATGTTTGTTAGCGATAAGGAACTATGTGATAAAGTTAATATTGTGCATACAAATGTCCCCTCCTTAAAAGGGGTTTTTGCGTTTGAAACGATAGATAATTGTGCGCATTGGACTGAACTGCTAAAGCCACTGCCTGCTGATTATCAGCAAAGAATAGCCGAAACCAGCGATAAAATAAAAGAGGATGATATCGCTACCATTATCTATACATCGGGTACAACCGGCAGGCCAAAAGGTGTAATGCTTACCCATAAAAATATCTTGAGTAATGTTACTGCCTCCGGCGATATATTATCGCAAATACCCATAAGCAATAAGCGCGCGTTCAGCTTTTTGCCCATGAACCATATTTTTGAGAAGATGTGCAGCTACATCTACCTGTATTATGGTTTTTCTATTTCCTACGCCGAAAGTATGGATACTATCGGGCCTAATATCCGCGAGGTTAAACCCGATATTTTTACCGCCGTACCGCGCCTGCTCGAAAAAATATTTGAGCGCATTATGGCCGAAGGGCAAAAATTAAGCGGCGCTAAAAAGAAGATATTTTTATGGTCGGTTAGCGTGGCGGAGCAATTTGAGATTGATAATACTAATCCCTGGTATAAATTCAAACTCGCCATCGCCGAAAAACTGGTTTTTAGCAAGTGGCGCGCAGCCATAGGCGGCAATTTAAAAGCGATAGTAATAGGCAGTTCGGCATGCCCGGTTAAGCTGGAAAAGATATTTACAGCAGCAGGCATGGTGGTGATGGAGGGTTACGGACTCACAGAAACTTCGCCGGTAATTACGGTGAACCATTACGAGCCATCCGGCAGGAAATTCGGCACTGTTGGCCCTTTATTAAGCGGCGTGGAAGTTAAAATTGCAGAAGACGGCGAGATACTTTGCAAAGGCGCTAATGTAATGGTGGGTTATTATAAAAATCCCGAACTTACTGCCGAAGTGTTACAACATGGCTGGTTCCATACCGGCGATATAGGCGAACTGGATGCCGATGGTTTCCTGAAAATTACCGACCGCAAAAAGGAGATATTCAAAACATCGGGTGGCAAATACGTAGCGCCATTGCCTATTGAAAATAAAATGAAGGAAAATCATTTTATCGAGCAAATGATGGTGGTGGGCGCAGGTAAAAAATTTACCGCAGCGTTAATAGTTCCATCGTTTACCAACCTGATACCCTGGTGCGATAAAAACGGTATACCAACCGGCTCGCATGAGCAGCTGATTAAGGATAGCCGCGTGATTGATTTATTCCAGGCCGCTATTGATGAATTTAACCCCGAATTTAACCACGTGGAACAGGTGAAAAAAGTATTACTGCTGGCCAATGAGTGGTCGGTTGATAGTGGCGAATTAACCCCAACCGGCAAAATGAAACGCAAGGTGATAATGGAGAAATACGATACCGAAATAGAGAAAATGTATAGTGGTGAAGCTGCACAAAATCACCCGGTATCAAACTGATTAGCACACGACCATGAGCACAATACAGGTAAGCATAAATAACAGACTGGTGGTAATTACGCTGAATCGGGGCCGTTCAAACCCTATCAACCACCAAATGGTTAAGGATTTGACAAACTGTATCAACGAGTTTGATGCCGATGATAATGTAGGCGGCGCGGTTATTACAGGGAAAACGGGTTTCTTTTCGTCGGGTATTGATTTGATTGAGGCTTACGATTACGATGAAGCGCAGATCAAACAGTTCTGGATAGACTTTTTGGCCTTGCCTGCTGCTTTGGCATCGTTCAAAAAACCTTTGGTAGCTGCCATCAACGGACATAGTCCGGCTGGCGGTTGCGTAATTGCCTTGTGCTGCGATTACAGGGTAATGGTGGAAGGCCCGTTCATTATCGGCTTAAATGAGATCCCCGTAGGCATCATTGTACCCAACAGCATTTTTGCTTTATACTCCTTTTGGTTGAGCAAACGCAAAGCGTACCAATATTTGTTGGAAGGCAAACTGTTAAACACAGCCGAAGCCTTGGATGCAGGCTTAATTGATGAGGTATGCACCGATGCAGATTTACAGGCTTTAGCCGAACAAAAAGCAAGGGCCTATATGAAACTAAACCCCGCAACCTGGAGCATGAGCAAACAAAACCTGCGCGCCGGTATTACCAGCAAGTTAAAAGCAGAACAAAGCGGTACTTTGGATGCGATGCTGAAACAATGGTGGGCGCCGGCAACACGCAAAGGCCTGCAAATGATGATAGAAAATTTAAAAGCTAAATCTGCCAAAAACTAAGCCATAATGAGCAATTCTGAAACTGTAAATATTACGCCAAACGCCTACCAGGGCATGTTAAGGGATGATGCCTTAAAAGGCAAAACCATTATTGTAACCGGTGGCGGCACGGGTTTGGGCCGCTCCATGGGGACTTATTTTTTAAAATTAGGCGCTAACCTGGTAATCACCAGCCGCAAGCTTGATGTATTGCAGCAAACCGCCAAAGAAATGGAAGCCGAAACCGGCGGCAAAGTTATAGCCGTGGCATGCGATGTGCGTAAATATGATGAAGTTGAAAAGTTATTGGAGCAATCTATCGAAGCTTTTGGCAGGGTAGATGTTTTGCTGAATAATGCCGCAGGTAACTTTATATCTCCAACCGAACGTCTTTCAGCAAACGCCTTCGCGGCGGTTATTGATATTGTGCTTAAAGGCTCCGCAAATTGCTCGCTGGCTTTGGGCAAGTATTGGATAAAGGAAAAAATAGCCGGTAATATATTAAACATAGTTACTACCTACGCCTTTACCGGCTCGGCTTATGTAGTGCCATCGGCATGTGCCAAGGGCGGTGTTTTGGCCATGACGCGCTCGCTGGCAGTAGAGTGGGGCAAGCACGGCATACGTACCAACGCCATTGCGCCCGGCCCATTCCCAACCAAAGGCGCATGGGATAAATTATTGCCCGGCGAAATGGCCAAAAAGTTTGATTTCCGCAACCGCGTACCGCTTAAGCGTGTTGGCGAGCACCAGGAACTGGCCAATTTGGCCGCGTTTTTAGTATCGGATTTCTCTGGCTATATCAATGGCGAGGTAATTACCATTGATGGTGGCGAGTGGCTGCAGGGCGCAGGCCAGTTTAACGCTTTGGAAATGGTGCCCGCCGAAATGTGGGATAGCATTGAACAGGCAACACGCAAATAATTTCATCAAATCAACCCAAATAATTCGCTGCGGTTTTTATATTTACCGCTATGAAATGGTTTGTCGTATGTTTTCTACTATTGGGCTTTACTGCCAGCGCGCAGCAAAAAATAAAATGGCCCTATCATAAAAAATCCGTTATCGTACTAACTTATGATGATGCCCTGCAAACACAGTTGGATACCGCTGTGCCCCAACTGGAAGCCGCCCACCTTACAGCAACATTTTTCCTAACAGGCGATATTGACAACACTACCATAAACCGCTGGCGCGCGCTCAGCAAAAAAGGCTTTGAGTTGGGTAATCATACCATTTACCACCCCTGCGTTGCCACAGATGATAACCCTACACATTCGGAAGGGTATACCGTAAATGGCATCATCACTGAAATAGATGTTATGAACCGTTTTTTATTTGCTGTTGATGGCAAAACCAAACGCACCTTTGCCTATCCCTGCACTGAAACTACTGTGGGCGATAGTGTAAGTTATGTTGATTCGCTCCGCAAATCGGGATTAATAAAATATGCCCGTGTAGGCGGCGATGTGGATGCCGTAATTACCGATTTTAAGACACTGGACCCATTGCAGGTGCCATCATACGGACTGGAAGACGGCACGAGTGGCGAAAAGCTGATCGACTTCGTAAAACTGGTACAAAAAAGCGGCGGCATGGGCGTAATTATGCTCCACGGCATAGGTGGCGATTATATTACCACGCCAACCAAATCTCATCAACAGTTAATTAATTACCTCAAAAAAAATCGCAAGGAAATTTGGGTTGCTACCTTTCAACAGGCTATGGATTATGCCATGGCGCATAAAAACGATTAAGCAACTAGCCCTGGCATTAGGTAAACTTTGTAAAGATTTTGTTTCAATTGCCAAAACTTTTTAAAGTTTTTTAAAAAGTTTGCTAATGCTCTATAAAACTGTAAATTAGCCTTTACATAGTGCTGTAAGGGGTTTTTTATAAAAACCGGGGGTGGAAAAAATCGCTTGTCCACCAATTTATTATCAGGTTAAAAAAATTCTAATTAAGATATACCATGATTAAACAGCTCCCCAAACGTTTATTATCTATTGATGTATTACGTGCATTAACCATGTTGTTAATGATTTTTGTTAACGATGCCAGCGGCGTAAGCCACGTACCTGCCTGGCTCGATCATGCAAAAGAATATGAAGATGGTATGGGCTTCGCCGATACGATTTTCCCCTCATTTTTATTTATTGTAGGCTTATCGCTGCCCTTCGCCATAAAAAACAGGCTCAAGAAAGGCGATACGTTTCTGCAGGTCTCCTTTTACATATTAACCCGTAGCGCGGCCTTGCTTATCATGGGCTTTTACCATGTTAATATGGAGGAATACAATAGCGCCTCCTACTTGTCATCGGATGTATGGGAACTAATTGTTACCATTTGCTTCTTCCTCATCTGGCTCGATTATCCGGAAACTATGGCGAAGGCCAAAAAATATAGCTTAATGGGCATTGGTTTAGCCGTGCTTATTGTAATGGCAATACTTTATAAAGGCGGCGATACCGCGCACGGCATGCGCCCATCATGGTGGGGTATATTGGGTATTATCGGCTGGTCGTACCTGGTGTGCGCCTTTGTGTTCCTGGTATTTAAAGGAAACTTAAAACTGATGTTCGGCGTCTGGCTGCTATTTGCATTAATTAATATCGGCTGCCATTCGGGTTTAATACCATTCAATTTCTGGGTTATTGGCGATGCTTCATCAGTAACCTTAACCATGGGCGGTATAGTTATTTCGGGGGTATATGCCATGCTGGTAGAAAAAGACAAAACGCAGCGTATATGGCTGCTGTTTGCAGCTGCAGGCATATTCTTAATAGCTTTGGGTTTGTTCATACGCCCTTATACCGAGGGTATATCAAAAATACGTTCAACCCCCGCATGGATATTTATTTGCAGCGGTATCACCATTTTAGCTTTTGAAGTATTTATTTACCTGGTAGATGTTAAGGGCAAAATAAACTATTTTAAAGCCATACGCCCAGCCGGTACCAGTACGCTAACCTGCTATTTAATCCCGTACATACAAATATCATTGTACGGTATTTTGCATGTGCATTACCTTAAATTTATGTCAACCGGTGTATCGGGTTTGTGCTGTTCCATGGTTACCGCGTTTATTATTATAGCCTTAGTAGGGCAAATGGAAAAGATACGGCTAAGATTAAAAGTTTAAAAACATTTTATATGCTTTCCTTTACATCCCTCAATAAATATTTATCGCTAAGCAGCTTGTTTTGTGTGCTTATTTTATTGGTGATAAATACATCAGCCAACGCGCAAACCTTAAAACACAAGCCTCAAAAGCATGTAATAATTGGGTATGTTGGCGGTTACCGCGGGTTGATAGATACTGCCCTGGTACATGCCAACAAGCTAACTATTGTTAATTACGCTTTTGTTGATGTACAGAACAACCGGGCATGGCTTACCAACATGAAAACCGACACCGTCAATTTCAGGTACCTGGAAAGCCTCAAAAAAACAAACCCCGATATCAAAATAGTTATCTCGATTGGCGGATGGTCGTGGAGCAAGCATTTTTCTGATGCAGTGCTTACCGATAGTTCGCGTTTGGAGTTTGCAGTAAGCGCGGCGGCAATAGTCAGGCAATATCATTTGGATGGCATTGATATCGACTGGGAATACCCCGGCCAGGTAGGCGACGGTAATACTTTCAGGCCGGAGGATAAGCAAAACTACACCCTCATGTTCCGCGACCTGCGGGCACAGTTAGATGAAATAGCAAAGGAAACCGGTAAAAAAATGCTGCTGACCGCGGCAGTAGGCGGCTCGAAGGATTTTGTTGAACATACCGAAATGGGCGAGGCTGCCAAATACCTGGACTATGTAAACCTGATGACCTACGATTTTTCGGAAGGTAACGTTATAGCCATGCACCACACCAATTTATATGCCTCGAAAAAATATGCCGGGCACGATTGGGCCGATAATACTGTAAGTTTTTTTGAAGAAGCCGGTGTACCTGCAAGAAGCTGGTAATGGGCGTGGCATTTTACGGTCATTCTTCCATAGTTGCCGATGCGAAAAATTATGGGTTAGGTAGTAAAATACAGCCCGGCCGCGCGCATGGCGGCGGTTATACTTTTATAAAAGATAGTCTGGTTAACCAAAAAGGCTTTAAATACTACCGCGACCATCATGCCAAAGCACCATATTTGTTTAATGCCAGCACTAAACAGCTTATATCGTATGATGATGAATGGTCGGTAAAAAACAAGTGCCGCTACGTAAATAAAAAGGATATGGGCGGTGTGATGTTTTGGGAATACTCGAGCGATAAAAAAGAGTATTTGCTGGATGAAATCAACCAGGATTTAAAGTAATTTATTTCGCCACAGGCTCTATAAATATCTGCTTCATATTCGGGAACTCCGATTGTATTGTTTTAGTGATTCTTTCAATAGCATCAGTTATCTGCTTAGTAGTGAGGTTGGCTTTAAAAACCGTATTTAACTGTAGCAGGATATCTTCGGGCGACATGTAGGTGGAAAAATGTTTTTTCACCTTTAATACACTTGAATCCGCCTCTGCAAGTGATATTACCCTGCGTATAGTCCTCCTGCTACTGGTTTCACCTAAAAGCAAGCTCTTGCTTTCTCGAATCAGAAAGCCTGATATACCTATAAGAATTAATCCAATAATCATGGAAGCCACAGCGTCATAATAAGGGTTATGGAACAGTTGGCCAAGATAAATACCCACAAAAGCAACGGCAAGGCCAAGCAAATCGCCGAAATCACCTAATAATACAATAATGGTTGATGGGTCTTTGGTACGTATTACGGCTTTCCAAAAAGGATATGCACCCCTTTGTTTATTGAAAGCTTTTAAAGCAGCAACCATTGATACCAGGTTAAAAACAAAGGCAATAACCAGTATAATGTAATTCCACATAGGGCTGCCTGTAAACTCGGGGTGTTTAAAATGCATTAAACCTTCGTAAAAGGAAATACATCCGCCTAAGGAGAAAATAACCAGCGATACAATAAACGACCAGAAATATAACTCCTTGCCATAACCAAAAGGCCTTCCGGCATCTGCTTGCCTTTTACTGGTTTTTATACCCCATATTAATAGTACCTGGCTAATGGCATCAATAACGGAGTGGATGCCTTCTGAAATCATTGAAGCGCTGCCTGTAATAGCCGCCGCCACAAATTTTGAAAGTGCTATCAGCAAATCAACAGCCAGCGAAACGTATATAAATAAACGGGATTTCATTATATAGGCTACAACAAGTTTTATGCCTATATGTTATTTATTGTACTATTTGTAACAGGAGGTATCAATTAAAATTGCAAAAGTAAAACCTGCGTTCTATTTTAGTATTTTAACTTACAATTATGTTTTATTTCTTAGCTGTTATTGCCGTAGTGTTTTTTGTAACCCATGTAGTGTTACTGTTTACCGCGTTCCCACAATCACAACTTGCCCAAAAGCGGTATTTCTATTCGCATTTAACCTTGTGGATTACCGGTATTGCGGTTTTTGCACTGGCTCTACTTTATGCCGGCTCGGGCCGTTTGGCTTTCCTTTATTATTTTGATACGCCTGTAAAACTGGCAATGATACTTATTTTTACCGCCGCGCTTTCATTAACTGCGCATGCCATTGTGCGGTTAATTGTATTGCCACTGCTTCAAAAAAAGTAGGCATCCAACTTTTATCTTATTACTTACTTTCTTTTACTGTTCCAAATAATAAAACCTGTAACGGGCAGGCTGGCGCAAATCAAGCTGGCCAAAAAGGCTATGATTTTCCCGAATAGTCCTAAAGCCTGGCCTACATGTATATCATAATTAAGGTCGTTTAACTTTTTGCCGGGGCTTTTTTCTGCGTTGGGCAAGGCGCCTAATAGTTTGCCGCTATACCTGTCAAAATAAAAATAGTCGCTGTTACCATAATGCAGGGATTGCGCGTAAGCGGTAACCTGTATAGTTTCGGTTTTGCCGTCGAGGTTAGCTATAAGTAGCATTTCGGCTTTTGGCGAAAGTTTTTGCGAAACGATAAGTGCTTTATCAATAGCAGGATATACAGATAGTTTAGTGGTAGTATCCGAACGTATCACTTCAATTTCTTTTGGATAGCTTTTGCCAAGATTGGCAGCCTGGTATAAGCCCTTGTTAACGCAATCAAAAGCCATTGCCAGCCCGGTAATAGCCAGTATCAGCGCGATGCTTACTACGTAAAACCCTAATACATTATGTAAATCGTAGTTTACCCGTTTCCATTTGCCCTTCCATTTAACTTTAAAGCTGCGTTTACGGTCGCTTTTGCGTTTCGGCCACCAGAGTATTATGCCGGTTATCATTATCGCCACAAACAGGCTAACCGATGTACCCACCACAATAGTACCGGCGCGTGCCGGCAATAACAGGTACAGGTGGATAAATTCCACAACGGTAAAAAAGTTGTGCAAGGGGTTTTCAGCATGGGTAATTGCGCCGGTATAGGGGTTTATGAAAACTTCCTGCAAACCTTGTTTGGTATTAACCAAAACGGATGCAGGTCGGTTTTTCCCATAATAGTAAATATAGTTTACCGTGCCGGGATATTGTTTAAGCGCTACTTGTTTTAAGGCCGATGGTAATATGTAAGGCTTGTTTTGTATTTCAACTTTTCGGTAGCTGTGTACGGCATCTTGTATCTCATCCTGGAAACAAAATATACAACCTGTAATACTTACTATAAGCACCACCAGCCCGGTAATTAAACCGAGCCAGCGATGTAGAAATAATATAGTTTTTTTAGTGGCAACCATTAAAACTTGTAGGTAAAGCTGCCGATAACCTGCCTCAACATTTGCGGATCCACAGTGGTGTAACCTATCCAGTATTCTTTATTGGTGAGGTTGTTTACATTTAAGCCTATACGATATTTATCCTGGTTATAAAATATCCCGGTATTTAATATGGTGAACGATGGCAGCGTAAACACGCCGTTATAAGCATTGTTAATTACCTCGTTATTACCCGAATAATTACCGCCGAAACCAATGCCTAGGCCTTTAGCGCTACCTGTAGTTACGGTGTAGCTGGCATAAAAGTTAGCTGAGTTTGGCGGCCCTGCAGTTTGCGGCCTGCGGTCGTTATCGTACGATATACTCGATTTTGTCATCAAGCTGTTGTTGTGCGAATAACCGGCTAGTAAATTAAATCCGGTAAATGGATTGGCTATTACTTCCGCCTCAAAACCTTTACTATATTGTGTGCCATCCTGAATGGAAAATTTAGGATCATTCGGGTCTGATAAAATAGTGTTTGTAACCTTGATGTCGTAGTAGCTTATGGTACTGCTTAGCTTACCGTTAAATAAATCAAACTTAACGCCGCCTTCAAACTGGTTGGCTTGTTGGGGTTTAAATGCTTTATTGGTCGAATCAGTACCGGCCACGTTACTAAAACCGTTCATGTAATTACCAAAAAGCGAAACCTGGTTTTTAACAATTTGGTAAACCAGGCCAAATTTGGGCGATAAATCTATTTGGTGGTAACCTTGGGTTGTAGTTCCACTAACAGGATCGTAAATAGACCGGGTAGTAAAATCATCAAGTCTTAAACTAACCATGGCCAGTAGATTATCCGTAATATTCAATACATCGGATACATACGTGCTGTAGGTATTATCAGTAAAACGACTGAAAGAATTAGTTACAGTGGTGTTATTGAACAGTGAATCAACCTTGGCTTTATTAAAATTATTATAGGCAGGTATAGCGCCTGTAGTATTAATAACATCAAACGAATCTGAGCCATTGTTGGGGTCGCTGTACTTTAAATTTGAAGTTTGCTGTAAAAAGTCCAGGCCGGCAACTATACGGTTTCTTAACTTGCCAATTTTAAAGTCGCCGTTAAAGTTTTGCTGTATTTGCAGGGTGTTTGTATTGCCATTAATAGCCCAAACATCGCGCGCTATGGTATTGGGGCCAAGCAGGTAAAAATAAGGCCCGTAACCGTTTGAACTGCTGTTGGTGGTAGCAAAATTGGTTTGTGATTTCCAGTTATCCGAAATTTTATAATCCACCTCTCCGTAAAAGTTAACGTTATCAGAAGTTGTTGCAAGGTCACCTGCCTGGTAAGAAAGGTTGTAGTTTAGATTTAGCTTATTAGCATTATTTACGCCAAGGCCGGCAACAGGGCCACTAAAATAAAATATCGGTGGGGTTGTCCCCGTTCCGTGGCTTATCTCGGCATCAAATGAAAAGGTGAGGCGGTCATTTGCTTTGTAAATAAAGCTTGGATCGAACACAAAATTTTTATTAAAGCCATTATCCTGGAACGAGCCTATGCCATTATAAGCAGTGTTAAGGCGAAATAAAGCCTTTTTTGCAGAATCAAGCGGTGTGTTATAATCAACGCTTACCCGGTTAAAGTTATAGCTTCCGCCCGAATAAGATATTTCGCCGGCGGTTGTATCAAAAGGCTTCTTGGTTACCCTGTTAATAAGGCCGCCAAAAGATATCAAACTGCTGCCAAATAATGTACCCGACGGGCCTTTGATTACTTCCAGGCTTTCGAGGTTAGCCGCATCTGATGTGTTGGTTACCTCGCCTGCAACACCATTACGCAAGGTGGTTTGCACGGCAAAACCTCTTAATGTAAAGTAACTGCCGCCATCACCTGCGCGGCCGGTTGGTGTCCATAAGGTAGTAATGCCCGGTACATTCTTTATAGCTGCATCAGCTGAAAAAATACCTTGTTCCTGTATCAGATCTTTAGGCACAGTGGCGTATGACTGGGGATTTTCCAAATCATTTAATGGCATTTTAGCTACATCAATACTCTTTTTTACCGAAAAATGGTTAGCCCTATGGCTTTTAACCATTACCTCGCCAAGCTGCCGGCTGTTTTCCTTCAGCGTGAAATCAACGGTAAGTGTTTCGCCGGCTTTAACTTCAATGGCTTTACTTTCAGTAATAAGGCCTACAAAACTAGCCACAAGTGTATAGCTGCCGGATTTAATATTGTTTAATGAATAAGCACCGGATTGTTTTACGTTGGTTCCTTTAGGTGTACCCTGTAAAGTGATATTGACAAATTCGGCAGGCTTGCCGTCGGCGGTTTTCACTGTTCCCTGGATTGCCCCGGTTTGTGCGAACACTATCCCTGAAAGGAATAAGGAAAGGAAAGTAAGATAAATTTTTTTAAAAGAAATTGAAGTAGTTCTGTTACAGCATAGTAAAGAATTCATAGTTTTGTTAAAATGTTAATGGGTTGAACGATCTGTTAACTATCCCGGTGTGAAGTTTGGCGATGGATCACCGGGTTTTTTTATGTTGTTTATTTGTGCATAGGCGCTTTTCTATAAGTACGCTGCAAAGTAAATCCTTATTTAGACTAATTCCAAATAATATTGAAAAGAATGTTGATGTGTTGTATCAACTGTAACTACGATGCATAGTAATCGATTTAAAAGCGAAGATTGATTTATTGATGGTTGAGCGCCACAATGAAATAAAGCAGGAATTTTACGATGGCTGGATTAAACCGGGTTTAGTTAAAGCAGGCATAAAAGGGAAAGCAATCATTTGCTCAACAGTTGGCACCGGTACTAAAGGCAATTACGCCGAGCTTTGGAAAAACTCTGGTATTGAGCAGGACTTTAAAGGCCTTAAGCGATTTTTAAACCGACAATTCAGGCTTACGTAGATGAATATGGCAATGAATATCTAAGCCTTAATAGCCCAAATATTAAAATTGCCTTTTGTTTTAAGCATATCCTCTCTCTTTAAAATTGGCTCATAATCGCTCATATTGTAACTGGAGAAGTGGAATATGTTGAGTACTCTATAACCATGTCCGTTTAAGAAGTCAAACATTTCGAGGCGCTCATTATCCGAAATATCTACGAATACCTCAGCTAATATATTAGGGTGATATTTTTCTATTAAGCTACTTAGCGTTTTTAAAATCTTTAAATCAAAACCCTCTGTATCTACCTTTATCAATGATAATTTAGGTAACATATCAGCATGATTATCATTCAGGTATTTTTCCAGGTTAATGCTTTGTACCTTTTGTTTAAATACATGTTTACCAAGTTTGCGGCCATCTTCTCCGTTTTTAATACCCCCATTGCTAAAAGATGCTTCGCTAGCCATATAAAAAAATTCTTCTTCTTTATCTGAGGCTGCATAAGGTATAGTAACAATGTTGGATTTATCCTTATTTAAAAAAGCATTGGCCTGTAATATTTTGTATACAACTGGATTTGGTTCTAAGGCGAGCACTAAACCATCTTTGCCGGCAGCAATAGCCATCGGTACAGTTGTATCACCAACGTTCGCTCCAATGTCTAATGCCAGGCTCCCCTTATATACTGATTGAGCGTAAAAATCAATTTCCTCCTGTACGATACCTTTTTGGTGCATTAACGGATTATCCCAATTGGCATAAGCTACTTGCCCATCTTTTGCGAGGTTATAAGTAGAAACAGTAAATCCGTATTCTTGAAATACCCGGCGAGCTTTTTTACGGGCAAATGATTTTTTGAAATATTCAAACATGGGATCTGGATTAGGCGATAAAAGTAAAAAAATAATATTTATATTCACTCTTTCCGAAAGGATTTGATTAGGCAAAGATTAATCCTCTTTGCGATCAGAAACCCCGCTTACCAGCGCAAATTTCTTTTTAGATAGCTTTTCTATTTCTTCGTCCATCCTGTAAAGGTTAGCTAATTCGGTAACAGAATTAGCATTATAGGAATATGCTTATGATAGCCAAAATGAGGGTATTGGGCCGAGAATTTTGGTTAAGCAGATAAAAGGGCAGTTGAAGAAAACATTGGATCGATACAATAATATTGATAATGACAAAGATATAGCTGATGCTTAGGTTTTATTGAATTTCTCATCCGCCGCGCATCTTTATTAAAAAATGCTTATTATTATAACTCTGTTCTAAACCTGTATTTATGAGCCAGCGCAGTTTTAATATACTTCGTTACCTGTTAGCCTTAACCTTTCTGTTTGGTTATAAGATCGCCTGCTGCCAGGTAAGTAATCAAAACATCTCTACCGATTCGCTAAAAAAAGCCGGCCTGCAAAAACCAAACACAGCTGAAACCGACCAGTTTGAAAAACTGGGAAAAGCCATCGGCGGCAAAGAAGCGCTTCAGCAAACGCAACGACAATTACTGCTTTTAAAACAGCAGGCCATCAAATCTCATGATGATATTATGCTGGCGCGATCACTGTATGAACTGATGAAAATAAGCGATCTGCGTACCGAAGATTCCCTGTATTTTAAAAACAGCGCGTTTATGGATACACTGTTGAACGACAGGTCTTCATCTCCAGGTCTTATAGCCATCATGCATATGCTGCGTGCGCAACGCATTAATAACTTCAATTACCGTTCGCTCAGGTTTAATCGTGCTGCATACCGTTCAAAAAATATCCCCGTTGATTACGCCTCGCTCACAACCGATCAGCTTGATACTATCTGGACAAAAGACCTCACAGCCGCGTTAGCATACAACCCGTCAATAAGCGATGCAAAAAGGCTGCTATGGCTATCGTCTAACCCCGACGTTTTTTTGTTTGATCCCCGGTTCGCCGATATCGTATTATCCGAATACATTAACCAGGCTGCGTTAAAAAATTACTATAATTTTCACCCGGGGTCTACAGCTAATATGTGGCCCTCGCTGCCCTCCGCTGAGTTCAGAAAGAAATTAGACAGCATTGCAAAAAACGAAAAGGGTATAAGCATCCTGGCAGGCTATCAGCATTGGCTGTCGTTCAATAAAGGTAATAACGCTACAGCGGCTTTTATCGAATCGCTGGCACGTAAATATATCTTTTCATTCACCTCGTCAGATTCACTCAGCTACCTGTCTTACATCGGCTACTTGCAATCACAAACAGCATCGCCCTATCCTGCAGTTAAAGCACATTCTGTTTACCAGCTGTGCCTTATATGGAACGAAGACGGTAACAAATACTTTAACAACTCTTTGGGGTACGCATATTTAAATAGCATCGCTTTCGACAAAAAATACCAATACCTGCCCGACAGCGCGTTGCGATTATTCGAAAAAAACAAAGCATTGATGAGCGGATATCCCCTTTTCAATAACATACTTACCTTAATGGCCGACCAGGTACAAGCGCCCGGCTTAAGTATCAGTATGGAAGATAAATTTATACCCAACGAAGATATCCCCATCAAAGCACTCTATAAAAATACCGATACGCTATATTATCGCATCATTACCATAAATGCGGCCGAACAGCCGGTGTACTCAAATGTAATTGCTACCCCGCAACTGATGGCCCGAAAGCCGGCCGCTTCCGGGTTTTTCGCGCTTCCCTTGCCAACCGACCATAATAAACATGCCGTATATTTAAAACTGCCTGCTTTGCCTGCGGGGCGTTATCGCCTGCTGTTTGATTATTCGGGGCTTAAGGCTGATGGGCGATCAATTAGCAACGTCCCTTTCCAGGTAACCTCCATAGCCGCCATCAACTCAGATGAGAGAATATATGTGCTTGACCGCAAAACAGGTACACCATTAGCCGGTGCAGGGATACAGGCATTCAAAAAAGGCATAAATGTGACCGATAAAGTGCCGGTTAAGGTTAATGATCTGGGATATCTCACTATGCCCAATTATATTGCCGATAGTGTTACTATAGCATACAAAGGCGATACCCTGGGCTATAGCTTTGTTGTTCACGATAACGATAGGAGCGACGATGACAATGTTTATGATAAAGATGAGTATGATGACTTTGTCGATTTTTATGATGACAAACTTACGATGGATATTTTTACCGACAGGAGCATATATCGCCCAGGGCAAACCGTTCATTACAAGATCATACTATTCACCCGTAACCCGCAAACAGGCGAGCCTATACTATTTACCCGGCAAAATTTAGGCGGTGGAATTTTCAAAAATCGTGTTAACGCGTGGCTCAAAAAAAACCATGCCGTTATCACCCTTTCCGATCCTTTTAATCATAATATAGACTCTGCACGAATGGCACCCAATGATTTTGGCAGTTTCGCCGGCTCATTTAACCTGCCCAAAACCGCCGCGACCGGTGAATGGGGTATTGACGGGAAACCCGACCGGGATTATCAGAATGAGGGTAAATTTAGGGTTGAAGAATACAAAAGGCCCACCATTGAACTGAGTATGGAAAAACAGAAAGGAATGCTGCGCCCAGGCGAACCCTTTACCATAAAGCTAAAGCTACGTTCATTTAGTGGTGGCGATCTGGGAAACATTCCCATAAAATACACCATTAACCGCAGTGGAGTACTGCCTTCTTCAAAAACTATTCATACCGGTTATAGCAACAATTATTTGCAAGGAACGCTAAGTGATACCGTTGGTTATACTAATGAAAAAGGCGAACTGAGTATACCTGTAAACGACACTTTACTTGCAAAATATAAATGGGGTGATACCGATGCCGACAACTATCGTTACTCCGTTGATGCTACCGCGACAGATGCAACAGGAGAAACATCGGTGATAAATGAAAGCCTTAATATTTCTTCCCGCCCGGTAAAGATCAATATTCAACTGAGTAAAATTTACGACCGCCAGTCACTCCCTACATTAAGCGTTAATACTTCTGCCGATTTCGAAGGTGTTACAGGCCGTAAAGTAGCCATAAAAATTTATGCTGTGAGTGATCCCGAACTAACCGGCATTAGCTTTAAATATACCGACCAATGGTATTACCCGGAAGCTGAATGGAACAAGTGGTTCCCCGCGCTTGCAAGCAATAAACCACTTGCACCCAAACGTACATTGGTAATGGACACCATTATAAATACCGGGCTATACGAAAAACTGGTGTTGCCAAAAGAAAAATTAAATACCGGTTTCTATGAGCTTATTGCCGATTGCCGCGCCGATGATGAAACGCTTATTGGCCGGTTAACCTACAATTTTAATGTTTTTGACAGCAACTCAGGTACAGCGCCGGGCGATGATTTGGATTATATCCCCGTAAATACTGCAAAACCGGGTGAAGTAATAACCTGGTATAATTTTAATAAGGTTAATACCTACACTATTTACCAGGTGCTTTACCAGGCAGGCAAAAAAAAGATCATCAAAAATATTTACAAGCAGGCAGCTGAGCAACAGGGCTTACAACGCTGGACTTACCATGTACCTGCCAATGCTACGGGCAACCTGGCCTTTACCCGTATTTATGTGTCAAACAATCAAATTGTTAAAAACAATAAAACTGTCTACCTCTACAAAGCTGAAAATGCGCAGCCCGAAATAATAATTGAAAAATATCGCAAAGTTATGGCCCCTGGTGCCGAAGAAACCTTTACGCTATCGGTTAAAACCAAGGATGTAAACACCGCTGCCGAACTGATGACAACGCTGTATGATGCTTCGTTGGATAAGTTGAACGAACACACATGGAACATACCCAACCAGCGCGAATATCATCCCGACCCGATGGCTGAATGGCCATATTCACTTTCTTCGCAAAAGCAAGCTGGTAGCTTCGACCAAAATACACGGGTATTAATGAGGGAGCTCCGTCCCCGGCAATATGGTTATTTTTCTGAATTAAATGGCAAGGCTGCCGGGTTAAGTGTAACCAGCGCTCAAGGCCTGGAAGAGGTAGTTGTGGTGGGTTACGGTGAACAACGTAGTCTTTACGCCACCGGGAGCGTAGGCTCTGTGATGATCCGCGGAGTCAACAGCCTTTCCGAGTATAAGCAACCGCTAATAATTGTTGATGGCGAAGTTTATACCGGTGCACTGGATAAGCTTAGCCCCGGGGCCATAACACAAGTCATGATTTTAAAAGGTGCCGAGGCCTCGGCGATATACGGTTCAAGGGCTGCTGAAGGGGTACTAATCATCAGTACCAAAGGTCCCATAATATTACCCGAAGCCCCGGAACCCGTAGTTAAAATACGAAAGAACTTTAACGAAACAGCATTCTTTTTCCCGCAGGTACATGCCGGCACCGATGGCTATTACTCATTCAGTTTCACCATGCCTGAGTCGGCTACCGAATGGAACTGGAAAATATTGGCGTATACCAAAAAAGCGCAATTCACCTACCTCGAACGCAAATTGCAAACCCAGTTAAACCTGATGGTGCAGCCCAACATGCCGCGGCTTTTATACCAGGGCGATAAGCTAAAGCTCCAAAGCAGGATCACTAATCTCGATACCATAAGCGTTGCAGGAAACATTACCTGTAAAATTGAAGATGCTGTTACCGGCGAAGATATTACATCGATATTGTTAGCTAATAACAAACAGGCTTTTAATATCAATAAAAGAAGCTCGGGCACCGCTTCCTTCCAGTTAAACATACCGGCAGAACAATTAAACCCGCTAAAAATAGTAATTACCGCATCGGTACCCGGCGCTGCGGACGCAGAGGAACATATCATTCCTATTTTGTCATCAAAAATATTGGTAAGGCAAAGCGTTCAGGTTAAATTTGATAAGCAGTCGGCCATTACCATACCATCAGTAAAGCTGCCGGCGGATGCTCAATTATTTGGTATTGGCGTGTCAATAGCGCAAAAACCCCAGGCAGCACTTATCAACGCCTTGCCATGGCTGGCAAATTATTCCTACGACTGCGCCGAACAAACCTTTAATAAACTGAACGCGCTGGCAACTGCATTAAAGTTGATGCAAAAAGACACATTGGCCCAAAAAATGTTTGCCCAAGCGTCCCGTAGTATCGAAAAAGAAAAACTCAAAGATGCCCCGCTGCCCGATGAAATGGCCGCTGAGTCGACCCCATGGTTAAGCCTGGGCTCGCAGGTGGTAACTCAGCAACAACAACTGTTTAAGGTCCTCGACACGATCGCCTCCAAAAACAGTATTGAAAAATACTTAGAAAGGTTATATAAACTGCAACAGCCCGATGGCGGTTTAACATGGTTTGAGGGCGGCAAAAGCAATGAATATATATCTGCTTACGTACTGGCGGGCTTTGGCCGCTTAAAAGTGCAAGGCTGGAGTGTAGGGGTAGATCAAAAGGTTATTTTTCACCAGTTTATTAACGATTTATACAAGTATAACAAAGATGAAATATTAAAATCCGACAGCATCAATTACGACGCGTACCAGGTTTATGCTTTGTCTTATTGGTTGAGTGATAATAATGCATCCAAAGCTTTAATTAACCATGTTAACCTGCTACTAAATAAAGCCTGGAAAAATGTGGATAGCAGCCCCCTGGAAGAGCAGGCCTTGCTCGTTATTAACACCTTTAGGTACACTACACCCGGTAGTGCACTTTATCTGAAAGCGCAGCATCAGTTAGAAAACATAAACCAGCTGGCGATACAGGATAAACAAAACGGGTTGCGATGGAAGGATATATCGGATGCTGAAGAACTAAATACCTCGGCTGAAGAGACCATGGCTCTGTTAGCTGAGGCTTTTGAGGGCAGCGCTAAATATCCACAAATGAACGCGGGTATGGTAAAATGGCTGCTCACCACCCGGCAGGACCAACATTGGCAAACAACCAAAGCAACCGCCTCAGCTATTGATATGCTTCAAAAAGAAAAAGGCAGCGTCATAGGCGAAAACAAATCATTTTCTGCTGAGATCGGCGGGCAGCATTTATCCGTTTCAGATGATTTACTTAATGGCGTTCCAACGGCTTTTGCCACTAGTAAACAGCTAACTACAGCTATAACACTACAACAGCATGGAACTAACACCTGCGGGGCTCTTACGTGGTATTATTTTGCTAAGCCGACAGATTTGGATACGCTTAACAAGGCCGTTCATATAAGTAAACAATTTTATAGCTACGATAAAATCAAGGGCTGGATCCCGCTTACAAACGGCACTCATTTGAAAACAGGCGATAAGGTACGTGTTAAACTAACCATTGAAACCGCCTCAAGGCTAAAATTTGTACATATTAGCGACCCCCGCGCGGCCGCGTTTGAACCCGCTGACAATAACAGTGGTTATCAATACAATGATGGACTGAGTTATTACCAGTCGGTAAAGGATAGCGGCCTCGAAGTATTTACTGAATCTGTTCCGCGAGGTATTTCTGAGATCAGTTATGAGATGATTGTTGCTATGGATGGACAGTTTACCAGCGGACCCGCAACGCTGCAATGTATGTATCAGCCATCAGTTACTGCTTATAGTTCATCACAAAAATTTGAAACAAACTAAC
>Ga0302315_10001548_pt1 | contig 23138 bp, 19 predicted proteins | sample III_Palsa_N3_1_FD_200532 | JGI IMG/M metagenome (GOLD analysis project Ga0302315, IMG submission 200532) | Peat permafrost microbial communities from Stordalen Mire near Abisko, Sweden - III_Palsa_N3_1 | ecosystem: Environmental > Terrestrial > Soil > Palsa > Peat permafrost | place: Sweden...
GCAGTTGCCAAAGCTATGGCAGGGAAAAATGCACCTGCAAAACTTCAGGTTATATATTCAAGGGCAGAATTTGCTGACGATTACCCACTATAAAGGAATGGACCCTGAGAATCCGCAAGGGTTTGGAGCCGGACTGCCTCCATTGAAAGTCCTGACCATGGGTATTCAGGCAACCTTTTAATATGCGACCAACCATAAAAAATAAGTACGATGAGACCAACATATAAATTCTTCGTTTTTTTTATACTGATATCGGGGTTAGGGATATTCAATTTAACAAGTTGTAAAAAATTGGTTGAAGTGCCAGGGCCGGTAACCAGCCTCAATTCAGCGACCGTGTATTCTACCGATGCCACTGCGGCCGCTGTTTTAACCGGGATATATCAGCAAATGAGCAACAATACTTTTTCCCAGCCAGGACTTACCAGTATGTCCTTCCTGCCCGGCTTATCTTCAGATGAATTGAATTTGTTCCCTGCGATTTCCAACACAGGGTTTCAACTATATTATGAAAATGCATTAAGTGCGACGGTGACTTCCTATAGGATAGATTTCTGGACAGGGGTATATCCAGTAATTTTTACCGCCAATTCTGCCATTGAAGGTTTAAATAGTTCTACCAATTTAACCCCTGCGGTCAAGCAGCAATTATTAGGCGAGGCAGAATTTATAAGGGCTTTTTGTTATTTCTATCTGGTCAATTTGTATGGAGACGTTCCACTTGCGTTAAGTTCGGACTATACAAAGAACGCTGTATTGGCTCGGTCAGCTAAGGCCCTGGTTTACCAACAGATCATTGCCGACCTGAAAGATGCACAAAGCAAGCTCAGTGCCACCTATTTGGATGCTACACTGCTGAATACTACCACCGCAAGGGTACGGCCGACTTCGTGGGCTGCCACAGCCTTATTGGCCAGGACTTATTTATATACGGGAGATTATACGGACGCAGCCCTTCAAGCCAGCAGCCTGATCAGTGATTCAGGGCTATTTGGTTTAAGCACGTTGGATAACGCATTTTTAGTAGCCGGTTTAGGAAATAATGAGGCCATTTGGCAATTGCAATCCGTCCTGTTAGGATTTAACACAGAGGATGCGGTAACCTTTATACTGCCTTCTACAGGGCCCGCCAATCCAAATTTTCCGGTTTCGTTGAGTTCCCCTTTGGTCAATGCATTTGAGCACGGCGATCAGCGCAGAACCCACTGGATAGATAGTGTTATTGTAAGCGGAACCATTTATTATTACGCATTTAAATATAAGAGCGCCACACTGAATGCACCGGTAACCGAATATAATATGGTACTCCGCCTGGGAGAGCAATACCTGATTCGTGCGGAAGCGGAGGCCAATGGTGCCGGTAACGGTATTAGCGCCGCCATTACTGATTTGAATGCGATCAGAAACAGGGCTGGTCTTCCCAACTATGCAGGAGCAACGGATAAAGCCTCCTTATTAACGGCCATACTTCATGAGCGGCAGGTTGAGCTGTTCACAGAATGGGGTCATCGTTGGCTTGATCTCAAGCGGACTGGGAGCATAGACTCAGTAATGAGTATTGTTACGCCCTTGAAGGGGGGCACCTGGAGCACGGATCAGCAATTATATCCGATCCCGTATACCGAAATTCAAAAGGACGCTAATCTCACACAGAATGCTGGATACTAAAATATTACAACATGAAACTAACATTGTTATTACTTTTTTTAGCATTTTTTATGGCTGTGCGAGCCCAGCAGAACTATACGGTGGAAGGTAATATTGCGGGGGTGACAAAGGAGAGGAAGATTTTTCTAGAGTATCGCGCAGGCCGGGAATTTGTAAAGGATTCGGTTATCACAGAAAACGGAAAATTTACTTTCAATGGAACAACTACCAGGCCACTTAAGGCTAATTTAATCCTTCTGCCTATGGAACTGACCAAGGGGTTCCAGGCAGATTCCAGAACCTTTTATTTAAGCAGTGGACTGACATCCGTGTCCGGCAGTAGCTTGAAATCAGCGTTGATTAAAGGTGGAAAAGCCCAGGATGATTATATGGAATTGACGCCAAAGACAGGCCCTTTGCAAGACTCTCTGGACCAGTACACCTGGAAAACCCTTGCCTATAGTCAGGCTGACAAAGAAGCGAGACAGGCTAAATTGGACACGTTTAAATGGATGATGGATGCAGTGGAGAAAAACTTTATAGAAGAGCATAAGAACTCTTATGTTTCACTGGATTTAGTTGGTCAGCGAGCGTATATTATCACAGATCCTCAGCGTTTTGAAGTTTTTTATAATGCATTAGGCGACGATCTGAAAAATACAGATGAAGGGAAAAAGTATGCGGAACGCCTTGCGCTTGTAAAAAGATTAGTGATTGGTCAGCCAGCCATCGATTTTTCCCAAAATGACCCTGACGGCAAGCCGGTTTCTCTGGCCTCTTTAAGAGGGAAATACGTATTGATAGATTTCTGGGCAAGCTGGTGCGGACCTTGCCGCATGGAGTATCCTTATCTGCTAAAGGCCTATAGCAAATTTAAGGACAAAAATTTTGAGATTATCGGAGTGTCATTAGATGATAAAGAATTAGCCTGGGTTAAATCAATAAAAGATAATGGATTCCCATGGCTTCAGGTTTGCGATTTAAAAGGCTTTAAGAACGAAGTGGCGTTAGCCTATGGCATTGCTGCCATACCTCAAAGCTTCCTTATTGATCCCAATGGCATTATTATAGCGAAAAATCTTCGGGGTGATAACCTGATTGAAAAATTGAACGAAGTAATTGAACCTCAATAATTGATTTCTTAATTAGCATGAAATGAAAAGAATAATTTTAATGACATTGGCCATTCTGCCGACCATGGGATGGGCCCAGAATAGCATTTTCACATTAAAAGCCACAGTGGACGGGATACCGGCTTCAACCAAAGCATATTTAAGTTATGAGATAAGAGGTAAATTTGTAATAGACTCCGCAATGATGGATAGCGGCTCATTTATATTTAGGGGGATCATACCCTATCCTCTTAAAGCACAACTGCTGCTGGATCGTAACGGTGTTGGATTAACGAGGCTTGGCAATAGTCCTGACGTATTGATCTTTTTCTTGGATAAGGGAGAAATTGACCTAAGCTCAACCGACTCAATTAAAAATTCGATAATAACGGGCTCCAGGATTAATGCTTTATATATAAAATACAAAGCTTTTATTGCCGGGCCGACAGAAAATAAAAAAGAGCGTCAACTGCAATATATTAAGCTGAATCCAAGCTCGGAATTTAGCCTGGGCGCATTACATGAAATCGCAGGATCCGATATTGATGTGGTAAGCATTGAGCCTTTATATAACGGCTTATCCGATAATATTCGAAATACCATAGCGGGAAAAGAATTTGCAAAATCTCTTGAAGCGGCGCGTGCTACTTCTGTCGGAGCAATGGCCCCGGTTTTTACACAGAGTGATGTGAACGGTAAGCCGGTTAGCCTTGCAGACTTCCGGGGAAAATATGTTTTGCTGGATTTTTGGGCTTCATGGTGCGGCCCATGCCGGGCAGAAAACCCCAATGTGGTTAAAGTTTATCAGCAATATCACGACAAAAATTTTGCTGTGTTGGGTGTTTCTTTAGATCGCCCCGGTAAAAAAGACGCCTGGTTGGCTGCCATTAAGGCGGATGGCTTAGACTGGACGCAGGTATCCGATTTGAATTTTTGGGATAACCAGGTAGCTAAGCAATATGGTATCGGCTCCATTCCTAAAAATTTTCTAATTGATCCGACAGGTAAAATAATTGCTAAAAATTTGCGTGGTGAGGAGTTACGGGAAAAATTGGCTGAGATACTGCCAGGATAAATGAATGAGTGGCCTCGTTAGAAGAAATTGAACCTTTTGCTTTCTCATGTCTGATGAATACCGGGGTGGGTGACGCTCAGGCGGAGCCTGCCCCTTTGTAAGACTATTGAAAATATCCTATATTTGATAAGTAAACGTTATTGCTTATTTAGAAAAAGGATTGTTCCCGTTGCTTCCCATTGCTAGTCATACTGAAAAGGAGTTAGCCTGCCGTCTTATCACCGGGGACGTAGCAGCTTTCAATGAAATTTATCAAAGAAATTTTCATCCCGTTTATTGTAATGCCCTGAAGATCACGCGTGAAATATCGCTCGCCGAAGATGCGCTCCAGGAGGTCTTTATCACCCTTTGGGAAAAAAGAGCCGCGATCGATCCGGAAAGATCGCTGGCAGGGTGGCTCTTCATCATTTGTTACCATCAATCGATAAATATACTCCGGAAGAAGCTCCGGGAATCCCTCATCTATAAGAAATTACAGGCGCCCGAAGAGAATTCTATGGAGGAGGAGATAAAATATGTCACACAATGGAAAATATTGGAGAATGCCTTATCCAGTCTCTCTCCACAGCGGCGAAGAGTTTTTGAGCTCTGCAAATTAGAGGGTAAAACTTATGAAGAAACGGCCATGGAACTGAGGATCTCCAAATACACCGTGAAAGAGTATCTATCCGCCGCCGTCGCCGCTATAAAGGAATATAACCTCCAGCACTCCGGACCTGCGACACTGCTTCTCCCGATCGCGCTGCTTTGCCAGGAGGTCCCTCATCTTTTCTAAGAAAAATGCTCATTCACCCCCCCCTTTTTGGACTGAGTTCGTATTTACTGAGAGGAAGCTTGACTTTGACCTCTTATAAAATACAGACTTGGAAAACTCCAACAATAATAAGGAAAGGCTAAGGCTCCTGTTCGAGAGCGAATCTTGGTCGGAAGAAGACCGTCGCTGGCTATTGGAATACCTGGATACGCAGGACCAGTCAGCATTGCGCCAGTTGATGGAAACTCATTTTCAGGCAGAGGCAGCGGCGCCCCCCGGGGATCACCCGGAAGCCGGACGCCTGCTGACACTCATTCATGGGAAAATTCAGCCGGAAAGGGCCCAATCGCGTCTCTTTTCCCTGAAAGAAAAAGGGTGGCAAAAACTGGCTGTGGCGGCCCTTGTCCTGCTAATAGCCGGGAGAGCCGTTTTGTTTTTTTGGCCTGCCTCCCTCGCGAAAAAACCATCGGTGGGTGCCGGTCAGGCGACCAGCTATGCCCATGACCTGCCTCCCGGCAGGAATAACGCGCAGCTTACCCTGGCAGACGGGCGCGTCATTACGCTGGATAGTGCAGCCAACGGTGGGTTGGCTCGACAGGGAAATACCAAGGTGATAAAGCTGAACGGACAAATTGCTTACCAGCGTACCGGGAGTGGGCAAGCCGATGATGCGCTCCTGTTCAACACCATCTCGACAGCCAGAGGCAACCAATATCAACTCGTATTATCCGATGGTTCAAAAGTCTGGTTGAATGCAGCGTCTTCCCTGCGATTCCCGACTTCTTTTAAAGGAAAGGAACGGCGGGTGGAAATCACCGGCGAAGCTTATTTTGAAATAGCGAGAAATCCGGCCATGCCTTTTAAAGTACAGGCTGGCAGCGGAGAGATAGATGTATTGGGCACTCATTTTAATGTCAATGCGTATGACGACGAATCCTCCGTAAAAACGACCTTATTGGAAGGAGCGGTAGCAATAAAGAAAGAAGCTTCCCTGCAAGTGCTTGCACCGGGACAGCAGGCTGAGTTTAGCCCGAAGGGAAAAATTATCCTTTCCGATAATGTGGACGTTGCCCAGGAGACCGCCTGGAAAGATGGGTTCTTCTGGTTTAATAACACGGATATACACACGCTCATGAGACAGGTGTCCAGATGGTACGATGTAGAAGTGGAGTTTAAAGGAAATATAACAGACGATGGGTTTACCGGAAAAGTGTCCCGGAATGTACCCTTATCAAAATTATTAAAGGTTCTTGAGCAATATGACCTCCACTTTACAATAGAAGGGAAAAAAATTATTGTACTGCCCTGACCCAAAAAAGCCAGTAGTGTGGGGACACTCCTGGCTGGAAATTCAGGTCATTATCTGCCTGTAAAAGGCATTGACAAACAAGCGGGTAACTACTGCTTATTATTTATAACCTAAACCTAACGAAGTTATGCATTTACGATTGCTTTCCCAAGTCCTTTCGCGGAGAAGTGAGGACTTGACCAAAACGCTGCAGATTATGAACATCACGACGATTCTCCTGTTTGCCACCTGCCTGCAGGTGTCTGCCAGGGAAGGGTATTCTCAAAAGATTACCCTTTCACAAAATAATGTTTCCTTAAAAGCCATTTTTAAAGACATCGAGCGACAAAGCGATTATCAGTTCTTCTATAAGGAGAAGCTGCTTAAGCAGGCAAAAAATGTGAATATTAATGTCGCCAATGCCTCTATCGAAGAGGTCCTGGCTGCCTGCTTACATGGTCAGTCATTAACGTATTCGATCATCGATAAGATCATTGTGATAAAAAAGCAGGAGCTTGTCCTTGACAAAACAGCGGAGCCGACGCTCCCACGGGCCTCGATAGAAGTCAGGGGCGTTGTGGTGTCAGATAGCACAGGGTTGCCCCTGGCCGGGGTGTCCGTGAAGCTAAAAGGTACCGATAAAGGAACGTATACGGATCTCAATGGAAATTTTGTATTGCAGGCGTCGGAGACCGGAGCTGTCCTGGTGATTTCTTCTATCGGGTACGATGCCCGGGAGATAATAGTTACAAAAGCGGAGACGATCAGGATAGGTTTAAAAGTGGCGGCGGTTAAACTGACCGATATAGTGGTAGTCGGCTATACCACCCAGGAAAAGCGCAAACTCACCAGCGCTGTGGTCACTGTATCGGGGGAAGACCTTACCAAACGCGTTGCCACCGACCCGACGTCTCTGCTGCAAGGGCAACTACCGGGCCTGTCGGTCATTCAGAATTCGGCGGAGCCGGGCAATGAAGAAATTCAATTGCGCATTCGGGGAGTAGGAACTTTCAGCGGAGCCGGGACGAATCCCCTGATCATCGTAGATGGGCTACCGGGCAACCTGTCTGTCATTAACCCAAATGATATTGAGTCCGTCACCGTGCTGAAAGATGCCGCTTCTGCAGCAATCTATGGCTCCCGGGGCGCCAACGGGGTAGTCGTTGTCAAGACCAAAAAAGGAAAAAGTGGCGCTTTTTCCCTTGCTTATAATTACAACATAGGGCTGGCGACTCCTACCCGGCTGCCCCACCTGGTGACGAATTCTGCCGAGTATATGGCATTATCCAATGAAGCGGAGACGAATTCGGGGAATGCTCCCCTGTATACGCAGGCGCAGATCGACCTGTATCAAAATGCTACGGACCGTGTCAAATACCCCAACCATAACTGGCTAAATGATATGTTCAAAACGGTGACCGTTCAAAACCATTACCTGAGCCTGAGCGGGGGAAAGGAAGGCACCAGCTATAACCTGGGATTTGGTTATACGGACCAGCCGGGTACGATGCTTGGATTTACGTATAAGAAATACACGATGGATCTCGGGCTGAGTTCCAGGATCGGTAAAAGGGTAACCGTCGGTACGAACTTGCAATTCCGTTATGGCAATCGCGTGGCTGCGGAAGACGGCAGTACGGACCTGTATATTGCGGCGCTCGCTCAGTCACCGCTATATCCCGCCCAGACAGCCAGTGGCTTGTGGATCTACAAAGCCTATAGCAACGAGCTGGGCAACAAGAATCCCGTGCTTACGGCGAAAGAGGCTCTTACCTATAACCCCGATTATTATGGACAGGGCAATGTTTCCCTGGATGTGGATATCTTTAAGGGCTTAAAATGGGAGACCAGGGCGGGGCTTAGTTTCGACGTCGACAAAAGTAAAACCTTTATTCCGACGGTGCCCATGTATTTCTACAGCGATCTGTCCTCCGCCGGTGATTATAATCCCGGTACCAGCCTGGGCCTGACCGTGGGCGAAAACGATGAGATCCATACGACTGTTTACAGCCAGCTGAATTATAAAAGAACTTTCGGGGTCCATAATCTCTCTGTTTTGGGAGGGGCCGAAGAGGAAGTAGATAACTATAGCCAGTTGAATGCCTTCCGTACCGGGTTCCCCACCAATGACCTTTCTGAGTTGGACGCTGGTTCCGCCAATGGGCAAACAAATGAGGGTACTTCTTCGGAGTGGGCAATAAAATCCTTTTATGGCAATGCAAACTATGATTTCGACGACAAATATCTTTTGGGATCCAGTATCCGGTATGATGGCACATCGCGTCTGCCGGCAGATACCCGCTGGGGCCTGTTCTATGCCTTTTCGGGCGGCTGGCGTATTTCCAGGGAAGCCTTTCTGAAAGATGTGAGTTGGCTGAATGACCTCAAGATCCGCGGTTCCTGGGGGGAACTGGGCAATCAAAATATAGGCACTATTCAAAACCCTTATCCTTATCAGTCCATTTTGTCGCAGAACAGTTATGCTTTCGCCGGCAATGTCAGCACGGGCTTCACCGCCAATACGCTTGTGGATCCCAGTCTGACCTGGGAAACGACCCGCGTGACGGACTTGGGTATCGACATGACGGTATTGAAAAACAGGCTCAGCTTTTCGGCCGATTGGTTTGACAAATACACTTTCAATATTTTAAGAGGGTCGCAGGTGCCACTCTGGTTGGGATTGAATCCTCCGACCATTAATAACGGGGCGGTCAGGAATAAGGGTTTTGAGTTCAGCCTGAGATACCAGGACCACGTAGGGAAGAATTTTAATTATTACGGGGTAGCCAACTTCCAGTTATACAGGAACAAGGTGGTATCCTTCGGCAGCCCGCAATACGGGGGGCCCGATGGCCAGTTGATCATGGAGAACGGGCAGCCTATCAACTCCTTTTATTTATATAAGATGGACGGCATTTTTCAGACCCAGGATGAGATCAATAAATCTCCCGACCAGTCTTCCCTCGGCGGAGTTCCCACTCCCGGTGATATAAAATACAAAGACATCAATGGGGATGGCAAGGTAGATGCCAACGACAGGACCGTAGTGCCCGGTCAGTACCCCAATTTCGAATACTCTTATACGATGGGGGCCAGTTATAAAGGTTTTGACGCAAGCGTGCAATTGTACGGTTCGGAGGGCAACAAGCTTTTTTTATATAAATGGGGCACGGATCCATTCGCACAAGGCGCACCGCCGACCACAGACTGGCTCAATCGCTGGACACCCGCCCATCCCTCCACGACGATGCCCAAAATTTATATGGGCTACTATGGCTATCCTAAGATAACAAGTGTACAGTCTACCTTCCATTTATATGATGCCAGTTTCATGAGGATTAAGAACATCATGGTAGGATATACCATACCACCCCGGATCCTGAAAGGCATAAGATCACTGAGGCTCTATTTATCGATCGACAATGCAGCGCTGTTCACCCCGTTGAAGCAGGGCACCGATCCGGAAAGACTGGATATTAACAGTAACCCCAGCGCCTGGTATGGATTCGCCAACTACCCGCAGAACAGGACTTACACCTTCGGTGCAGCCATTCAATTATAATTTTTAAAAGCAAAAGCAATGCAAGCAACTACTAAATATATAGCGCAACTGTTCCTGGCAGTGGTGTGCCTGGCATCCTGTAAAAAACTGGACCTCACTCCTACGTCCCAATTGTCCACTACTATTTTCTGGAAGACGCCAGCTGATGCCGATCTCGCATTGACCGGGCTATATAACACCTTATATGCCAATAATGGCACCGTAGATCAGAATGCGCCCTACTGGTGGGATTGTTTTAGCGACAATGCCTATAGCCAGCATACCTTAGGCGGATCTCAAAATGCGCTGATCTCAGGTCTTACGCCAACCAGCGGAAACTATCAGCTCCAGTATTATCAGAATGGTTACGTGGCCATTGCTGCCTGTAATTCCTTTCTTGCCAATGTCGGTAAAGTCCTCTCGGGTGATTCCCTGAACCGCTACAAAGGAGAAGCCTTTTTCCTGCGGGGCTTTAATTATTTCTGGCTTGCTCAATTATATGGCAATGTGCCCATTGTCACCGCCGACCCTATGACAATCAGCTATCAGAGCAAAATGGCAAAGTCTCCCAGGGCCGATGTATTGAAACAGGCAGAGAATGATTTCGATTCGGCCATGGCCTATCTGCCGGATGTGACATACAGCACAGGCCACGCTGTCAAAGCTGCGGCGGAAGGCTTCCAGATAAGATTGTACCTATTCGAACAAAGGTTTGCCGAGGCGGCTGCCATGGCCCAGACAATCATATCGGGTAACTTGTTTTCGCTCAACCCGAATTATCCTTCGAATTTTTATAAGCCCGATCAAAAATCCAGTCCGGAGATTATTTTTTCCGTGCAATACCAGGCGCCTGCCGTACCCCATCCCTATTCTTTGAATGTATTGCTCATCGGGCCCGGATGGAAGGATTGCCAGGGAACACAGGACATGATCAACGAATATGAACCAGGCGATCCCCGGAAAACCATGACTTTCTTTTTCCCCGGTGATGGAACCGCCCAAGGGTGGCCATATCCCGGCACCGTTGGAACGCCGGGAGTGGCCGAGTGGGTGGTTGGGTTTTACCCTTCCAAAAAAGGGGTCGACCCGACTGTAACAAACCCGGTACCCGGTCTGCTGGACGATCAGGATTATGTATTACTGAGATATGCCGATATCGAATTAATGTATGCCGAGGCGCAAAATGAGGCGGTGGGCCCCGATGCCAGCGTATACCAGCAGGTAAACGCCGTACGGGCCCGACCCGGTGTCAATATGCCTCCCTTGCCCGCCGGCCTTTCACAGGACAGCATGAGGGTGAAGATCCGGCATGAAAGAAGGGTAGAGCTTGCCCTGGAAGGGTTGAGGTATTTCGATCTGAGAAGATGGGGCATTGCCACACAGAAATTAAACGGCTTCGTTCAAAATCCGACTACCCCGACCGTGACAACGATGTACAAGGATAACTATGAATACTGGCCCATCCCGCAAACAGAAATAGATCTCAACCAACCAGTCCTGATACAGAATGATGGATATTGAGGTTCATATGCGATATTGTTAGCTGCAGGCATCTTCGGATGCCTGCAGTTTTTTTTGCTATATTCAGCCATGCGAAAATTGATCTGTCTTTTAGGCCTGGCCGCTCTCTTCGTGTCTTTCGCCCAACGCCCCGTGCGGTGGGTCGCGATAGGAGACTCGATCACCTATCTTAATGACCATAATGATGAAACAGGGGGTCGCCTGAACAAGGGATATCTCACACAGGTGACGGAGCAGTTGCCCTATATCCACTATGTCAACCAGGGACACAATGGCTGGACATCCGGAAATATTGCCGGAGCCATTGAAACGCTGGGTATCCAGGTAGCCGACGTGTACACGGTATTCCTGGGCACAAACGATTGGTGGCGCGGGGATCGCATTGGGCGCTGGTCCGATTACAAGCAAGGTACAGGGGACACGACCGTCTATGGGTCTTTCCGCATTATCCTGGACAAGCTCCGCAGCCTCAACAAGGACGCCCTCATTATCCTCGTCACCCCCATGCCCCGGGCCGATTTTGTATACATCAACGACGCCCGGAATAATGCCTACGGATCCTACAAAGACAAAGCCGGTCAATCCCTGGCGGGAGTCGTCGAAGCGATCCGGACCATCGGTCAGAACGAACACCTGACCGTCGTGGATCTTTATCACAACAAATCATTCGCCATTCCCCACCTGATCCGCTTCAAGCGGCTGAAGGACCCGCAAACGGGACAATACAGGGATTACACTTATCCGGATTACACGAGGATACCTTTCGATCCGGCCGACGGGTACCCATATCCACTGGAGGCGATGGAGATGACATATGATGGGCTTCACCCGGGGGATAAGGGGGATTCAGTGATTGCGGGGGAGTTGGTGAAGGCGTTTAAGAGGGTTCTTCGATGAGAGAACGTCGGTTAACTTGTACACTGCTTATACACCGTTAAGTGTACAAGCCTTGACTACAAAGGGGCAATGAAGGGGCAAAACAGGCCTTAAAGGGGCAAGTGGTGGGTAACGGCGCTTTGTGTGAGTTGTCAAAGTGGGAGGGCATAACGGGTTGAATTTGTTTTCTTACCGGAAATAATTGTTAACTGCAAACGCAAGCTTTGGGTATCATAAATCCGGATCAATTTCAGTATTAACGATAATCTTCCAGTCATTGCCGGTAACTTTCGAAGAGGAGTCATGGGCTCCCGGATCAAGCAATGCGGCATGGTGCTTTTGGTTGTTTAACCATTCTTTTAATGGGTGGACCTTTTCGGGATGGCCTAAAAATTCAAGGAGATATCCCAAGCGCTGAACTGCCATTAAACTTGAAAATCTTCCGGCAACCTCTTCCAGCGTTTGAGGGTTTATTCCCTCCGCGAGTTCTTGCAATACCGTTGTCACATGATTAATGCCACCGGCACGTTTGCTATAATAACATAGATCAAGAGCTGTTAATTCAGGACGGGAAGTATTGACATATCCCGCGTTCGTTTTTTTTAAACTATATCTTTATCATCCCATTGGCGTCTGTATATAAAATCTACTCGGGCATAATCTTTTTTAATGTGTGGTAAATAAGGGCGATGCACAACAATGTGATATTTCTGTGGCTGCTGATGTGCCGCACTATGCCATGCAGCCACATTCAACAAGCCGATGTAATAAGACCGATTAAGGGCCTTCATCAGGCCGTCAATATAATATGTGACTGATGGAGCACCATTGATCCTGAGTTCCGGCGCTATGATGGCATAAAACTCCTTTCTTATCATTACCACCTTCTTTTTCCGGGCTAGGGGAACTAATTGCTTATGGATAGATTTTGGGGAGGTATTGAGTTCTTTCTCCGCTTCCGATAAAGTGAACCAATAACGACCTGAAGCCTGAAGCTTAGCCAGGTAATCTTCCAATTGGCCATAAGTGTTATTGGGATTCATTAGGTAAATAAACAAGATTATTACCTGAATTGGGGGATAATCTTGTTTATTTACCTAAATGTGGGAGCATATAGAAGGACTGAATTGAAACTTGCTCAAATTCAATTAGAAATATTTTTGAAGGTCGACCGTATGTACCCGCAAAACAAAACTGGGTTATATTTACCCTGCACTCTTTGTAGATTTCTCATAGCAACAGAGAAAAGAAATTCACGCCATTTTTACCAAAGCGATATCAATATTTTAAGGTCCTGGTGGAGGGATCGTGACAGGAAGCCAGCCGATTTTTCTAGGGGCGTTATTATAATGCGAAAACCCCCGACTATTGTCGGGGGCTTATCGTGCCCAGGACTGGATTTGCAACGTGCTGATTATTAGCAACAAATATTTTTTGAATGTTATCCGCATGTCGTATTAATAGGTAAAAGTATCGTTGCACCTACCTTCATTCCATGTCAGACCTTTTCAATCCATCCTGCATGGCTCGGGCAATCACTCATTTGATTCATCACTCTTATTCCGTTACGCCTTATTTAATTCTCCACGAAAGGGGTTAAAACACTCTTTTAAATTTGCCGAATTAAATCAAATTTGCGGGATGATTTCTTATATAATCTTTCTCTTGGCAATAGCATCAGGTATTGCAATTATTATCCCAGCAAACCCTATAATTGTAAATCCAAATGCAAAAGGGTTCAAGAGAATTAAAAAAGAAGGATATATACTCTTAATTAGTGTAATTCTTTTGGTTTTCCTTCCGTTAATATTGTATCACCTTCAAAATGTAGATGAAAATAACAAGAAGATCGCTCAAGATAAAATTCAATATAAAAGGGATAGCATTCTTAGGCATGATTACGCCGCATCGATTTTGGAGATAAAAAATAGCTTCGCCTCAACAAGCAGTAAAACTGACTCTACTATATCCGATAATCTTGGGAAATACGGGTTTAAATTTGATTCAGTCAATAAAAGACTTGTAGAGATTATTTCCGATTCGGCAAAAACTAAGATAATTATGCCCGACGTCCCCGTTTTGTCTCTCGGTGGTATGCCCGGATTAAGTGCTATTCAGTTTATCGAAAATGATAAATTTGGGTATAAATTCCGAGTCAATATCTTAAGCGCAGATGCAAGCAGTTCTTTTTTTAAAATAAAAAACAGCTATGCTGTTTTAGATACCTTAGGTATTCTGACTTATATTGACACTTTTGACCTATTATCATATAAAGACCAAATAAGAAAAAATGGTAACACCATTGCATATTTTTGGGTTCCTTTTCAGTTCAAATTTGAAACAGTTTTTGCCTGGTTTAGAGGTGAATTTAGGGATAGTGGTAGCACGAAAGGCTATACTGTTGATCATCTTTATTATTATGAGTGGGGGTCGAAATCAACCGGTATTGTAAAAGGAGAAACTCGGGAAAAAGTAATTTCTTTTATAAAAAGTGCAAAGAAATAAATTATTTCTTTTGTTCCGAAAAATAGAAATCGCACGATGGGTATCAAGATTACACCGGATTAAACAGGATGACAAATTATATATTTATCTTGATGTTGTGCTGTATATGCCCGAAGGTTCATAGTGGCGGCGGGAGATGAAAAAGCAGTGGATCTGTTGACAGATCAATTTGATTCTCAATTAAGATATTTTGGAGGGTCATAGGTGTGACAACGAGGTTGGGAAAAGGTCGCAGAAAGAAAAAGGGGGTACAGGTACGTTAATACTTGTAGTTCAGGTTGCAGTTGGAAATCAATCTACAATCAATGCCGGAATTGCCATCGACTGGCTGAGCGCGGACCGGAGTAGAAGCCGGGATACCGGCTTCTATCAAAGCGAGTACGTACATTTTATGGTCTATGGGTCCAAATCTCATTTTACACTTCTTTATACTGCACATTATTTATGGATGACTAATGTTCTCAATGGCGATACAAAGTCGTGACGGGAGGGCGGTGAAGCTGGTTTGAAGATAGGGATGCTTTGTATGAATTTGGGAAAAAGTTTTATACTTAAACACTACTTTTGGTCTCACCCTAACTTTTGCCTATGAGTACGATCATCGATCAAGCCGTCAAAATAAAAATGTACAAATGCTTTGGCCTTGATGAACAAGGTTTTGATAAGCTTTACCCCATCAATGTCATTATAGGCAAAAACAACTCCGGCAAAAGCTCTCTCATTGATTTGATCAACTTTGTTATAGATGCCTCCAGCGAAAATATCAGGCGCAAAGAAGCCCAAACAAAGATCATTTGCTCAACGAGAGTCACCAAGGATCTGATAGAAAAATCATTCCCGGTTAATGTTGCTCAGGGAAGGATTCATTCAAAGTTCCCTTTAGCCGAAAAACTCATCGGTCATAGCATTACATTTGAAATCGACCCTACCTCCAATTATGCTGCAAAAATTATAGGCTGGACACCGGCCTCCTCGAACACTACACAGTTCGAAAACGAAATGGGCTCAAACATCAGCATTCTCATCAGGGAATACAAGGTGTTTAATATAACAGCGGAACGCGATATTCTTTCTGAGAAGCCTGCTTATGCTACAGACTCGCATGTAATGGCAAACGGCCAAGGAGCCACCAACTTAATATGGCAGGTTGTTTCATCAGATAGGTTTGGGCAAAATTTTGTCCGGGAAGACCTATTAAAAGAGCTGAATAAAATAACCTGCCCAGACATTTCCTTTTCCGCGATTACTACTAAGCAAAGAGAAGATGGAAAAGTTGAAATATACCTTACAGATTCCTTTGAAAGGGAAATTCCTATTTCCAAGATGGGTAGTGGGGTCAAGACCATCTTACTAGTGCTCATCAACCTCATTCTCACCCCCTTAGTAAAAGGAGTCGGCGTACCTAAAGGTGTATTTTGCTTTGAAGAGCTTGAAAATAACCTTCACCCTTCTATGTTCAGGCGGCTCCTGGCTTATATAGCCGATTATGCGCAGGCGAACGACAGTTATTTTTTTATAACTACTCATTCCAGCATTGCGGTGGATTTGTTTCGCTCCAATAGCCATGCACAAATACTCCATATCAAAAGCGAAGGGAAGTATTCCTCAGTCAGAAGTGTTATCAACAATGATGGCAACAGGGCTATACTAAGGGACCTGGATTATAAAGCAAGCGACCTTCTTTTGAGCAACGGTGTCATCTGGGTAGAAGGACCGAGTGACGTTCTATATGTTACGATGCTATTAGAATTATATGCCATATCCGGCCAGGGTGCGGAGTTGCATAAATTTAGCTATACCATTCAGGCGCTGTCCACCGCGTTATGGAAATACGCCGGGTTTAAAGACTTTAACTGGGAAGCCATTAAGGACGAACTCGAAAACAAACTGGTATCCCTTGCAGACATCAATTACAACCACGTTTTGATTATCGATAACGATGGTAATTATGAGGATAAAAAGCCCAGTGAGTGGGCGAATTTTACGCACGGCACAGGGAAAAACAAAGCCCGGCTGATTTATGAATCGATGAAGTTCGCCAACTTTGAAGAATCGACGTTAGAAAATAATTTCGGGGATTCTATTGATGGGAAACTTCTATTTTGGATAAATGACGACACGTTAGAGAGTTACTTAGAGCATTTCATAGCCGATATGGGAAAAGACAAGTTTGGAAAGTATTTAGGGCGTGGTTCAAAGGGGCATCTGGAGAAACTACGGACGGGGGAAAATAGTTCCATTTCAAAGATGGAATTGGCCAATAACATTGCTTCCTTCAGCCGGGAAAATGACTTGCAGTTTGAAGACTTCGCTCCCACGGGTTCCAGCCTATATAAAAAGATAGCTAGGCTATACAATACCATAAGGGGATGGAACTGAGTGCTTAAGGCGGTTCAAATATGCCGGAGAGGGCAACGGTTGAAGGGCTTCATTTTCCCCAAATGATGCTTAGGGTGTTGTCGGACTTCAAGAAAAGAGAATACTCACAAAAGGTGGCTATCCCTATCGTTATAGGTTTGAACTGCAAACTAGGTTCACTTCCATGTGTCCTGAATGATTTGTTGCAATAAGTAGGCTTTTTTGGCAGAGAAGATCTCCGCCGCAACGATTCCGGGATTACATCGAAAACCTTAACAAATGGGGATAAGTTCTCGGGAGGTAATAGACCAAAAATTTCGGGGGATTTCCCGAGATATATACCTTTATCCATATTTCATTAAGCAATTTCCAACTGCATGGCAGAAAGTCAAAATATAGAATACAAAGAGACCTGGCGGGATGAGTACCTGAAATGGATATCCGGATTCGCTAACGCGCAAGGCGGGAAGATATTTATCGGTATGGATGATAATGGAGAAGTGACCGGGCTGGAAGATTATAAGAAACTAATGGACGATATTCCCAATAAAGCTGTGAATCATTTGGGATTGGTGGTGGATGTCAACTTACATAAAAAAGGGAATAAGCATTACATAGAGATCGGCGTACCGGTGAGCACGGTACCCATTCCTTATCATGGCGCTTATCATTATCGGAGTGGAAGCACCAAGCAGGAATTGAAAGGCGCCGCCCTTCATAAATTTTTATTACAGAAAATAGGGGTTTCATGGGAGCAACAAATTGTACCGACTGCTACATTGAACGATATCGATGAAGATGTAGTAAAACAGTTTCTTCAAAAGGCGATCAATAACAAACGTATTTCAGAACATGCCGCTTCTTCAGATACTCTTACCTTATTGAAAAACCTTGAACTTCTAAATGATAAGGGAGAATTTTTACTTGCGGCGTTACTATTATTTGGAAAGCGGCCTAAAAAATATGCACCTGCGGCCTATTTTAAAATAGGTCGTTTTGGCCGGTCACATAGTGATCTTCTTTTCCAGGATATTGTGGAAGGCAACATTTTGGATATGGCTGATTCGGTAATAGAAATCCTGAACAGGAAATATTTAATACGGCCAATTTCCTATGAAGGATTGCTGCGCAAAGAGCCATTGGAATACCCTGAACGGGCTCTGAGAGAGGCAATACTTAATTCAATTATTCACAAAGATTATCACAGTACAACTATTTTCCTTCGCGTTTATGACAGCCAACTTGAGATATGGAACCCTGGAAAGTTACCGGACTCGTTGACCATCGATCAGTTAAAAAGTAAGCACAATTCAATACCTCGTAATAGGCTTATAGCTGATGTATTCTTTATGGCCGGTTATATAGAGGCCTGGGGGCGTGGAATCGATATCATGTTGGAAGGTTGCCGGGAATATGGCATGCCTGAGCCATTGATAGTGGAAGAACAGGATGGCGTTTCGGTTTCCTTTTTGAAGGATATTTATACGGAGGAATATTTGAAAGATTTTGGCCTGGAAGATCGACACGTCAAAGCCTTGTTGTATATGAAACAATCCGGAAGCATAACAAATAACAAATATCAGGAATTATTCAGTGTCTCTAAACGGACTGCCACTAATGATCTTCAATTGTTGGTGGAAAAGGAATTGATTACCAAGATCGGCACCACCGGAAAAGGGACATCCTATATTTTACAGCAAAGGGGCAACAAAGGGGCAAAATAGGCTTCAAAGGGGCAATAAAGGGGCAAAATGGGCCTTAAAGGGGCATCGTTGTAGATGACTACAGGTAATCCTTTGACATTAAATTCCAGTATATATGAATATCGCTTGCCTGGGATGGGGATCGCTGATCTGGCGGCCTGGGAATTTGCTAATCCGCCGTAAATGGTTTGAAGATGGCCCGCTGCTTCCCGTAGAATTCTCCCGACAATCCCAGGATGGCCGGTTAACGCTGGTCCTTACACCTGACGTCCGACCCGTTAGGGCACTATGGGCCCTGATGGCAAGGAAGAACATCCAGAATGCTAAGGCATCCCTGCGGATCCGTGAAGGAATTGCGGAAAAAAATCTCAATAAACTTATCGGTGTGCTCATGGCTCATGACCCTCCTGGTGAGCAAGAAAGCGAACCACGACAGGCGATACGGGCCTGGATGAATTCGAGTGGCCTTGACGCCGTTATTTGGACCGATCTCCTTCCCCGCTTTAATGATCGGGAGGAAGCCCCCACGCTGGAACAAGCCGTTCTTTATTTGTCCAGGTTAGAAATAAACAGAAAGCAGCTTGCCGAAGAATACATTCGCCGAGCACCTCAACAAATCGATACAGATTTCCGTCGGGAATTTGAGCGGCTTTGGGGATGGACCTATCTCACCTGATTATTGTGTTTTAAAATAAGGGTTCATTACTTTATGTTTCATTCTCAATTCTTCAAATGACGGATGCCGGGGGATTGGTAAATTATTAAGAAGATTTATTTCTTTGGCTTTTTTAAGTATTTTAAAGAAAGACAGGTTTAATTGAATGTGGGGGTCCGTAAATGAGTTCAAAATAACGTTGTTGGGGTTGCCAGCAGGGGTTTTGCCAATTTCTGTGATGGTAGAAGTATGTTTGGCTCTGTTTTTTATGCCCTTATTATTATTTACCAGTTCCTGCAATTGCCTTTCCTGTATATGACTATCAAAGAAAAGGCTTTTATCGCTTACGAGGTATTGCAATGAATTTAATTGAAGTATATCATTTTCTGATTCTATTTTTACTACATTTTTATCTTTTTGTCCGCACTTGTATACAGTTCCATCATATAGGCATATCATCACGCGGGGATGAATAGGTAAAAATATTTGTAGCCCCTTTACTGCGATGCCTGTCGCACCCAAATAGTAGCCTTTTTGTTCCATCCATTGATTGTACCTGATAACGGGGTGGTCAGAAGTAATAAAAGGGGTATCTGTTAGATTTACAACGGTCTTTATGGATAAAAAATCCATTAATGCTAGCTTATCACTTGTATATACAAGACTTAATAAAGTAGGATCCTTATGAACAAGAATCCCTTCAGGCAGTGGGTCATTTTCCATATGCATCAGTTTACGAATGGCTTGGTACCCTTCATTCATGGCCTCGTTTAGTTCCTTGCCCGCCTTTATAGTCCTGAATATTTGAGTGAGAATGAAATGTTTAAGTGTATTAAATGCTGGCGAGTCTATTGGTGGAGGTAGTAATACTGAAATCCAGGTCTTGAAGATTTCCGCAACCACCCCTTCCATCTTTGACAACTCCTTTTCTATTTCATTATCTGCTCCATACAAGTAATCCTTAGCCGCAATATTTTTTATTGCGGTATTTGCAAAAACGCCTTTGTCAGGAATGAATAAGCCGATTCCAACCTGATTTTCGTCAGTGGAGAAATTTCTTAAATAAAATTGCGGAACATAATGGTGGCTTATTGGTTCTGACATGGGACTATCGATTTCTTCTTAATTCCGCTGGTAAGAATTTATCTATCTCTGTTTCATCGAAGGTCAGCTCTTCATTTATTTGCAGTGCTTTCCTGGCCTCTTCATAGGCTTTACTAAATGTCCGGGGAGAACCTTTGTACGTTTTGGAAAGTTTTGCTAATAATTTATCCCTTTTGGTTCGTGCATCATCTAGGGAGATTGCATTAGATTTTAGGTCTGTCAGCAAAGACAAATATTCTTCCCTCACCTCCCAGATCTCTAAGGCTGCCGTTTTGTGTTTTTGAACAGTTTCACCCAATTTATACTCTTTCAAAAATGCTGTTAATGCCAACTGCGCAGCAGACACTATCATACTAACCACCAGCGCCCACTCCGCGCCATTAAATAGCTTAATAAAAATTCCAGTCGTGACGATGGCTGACAGGATTATTTGCAGATTTTTTATCCTGTTGTTCCTTATCATCAATATATCCGCGCACTTTTCCTGGGTTTTATGAGAATAAATGATCTTCCCATAATTTTCTCTTAGTTGGGCCTCAAGGATTAAGAAATCATCTTCGTTACGCCGGGAAGCTGTATCCATAAATTTCTCTCCATTTTTGATTTGCCGACCAATTTTCACCGGCTACTTCATGCTTAATAGCGTCCAGTGCAATATTGTAGCATTGTTTAGATTTATATTCAAAATTGCCACTTCTATACACATATTGATTACTGCCTGGTGCAAGCCAATAGCTCTGAGCTGAGTTTTGGCCAGCCAGATAATATAGAAAATCCCGTGTGAAATAATCAAAATACAGGAAGGATTTGTCATTGTATGAATAATCCTTCATAAAGTTATAGGCGAGTGTATCTGCAAGTAATCCACCCATTGGAATCGACTTCCAATTGATCCATGCTCTGGCCATTTTGCAAAGCAGCTTCAGGTTCCCGTTGACTTTATCATCCAGGGTTTTAATGGCAGCTATTTCGCTTACCGGATCAAAAATTTTCCAACTCCCGCCGTTACTGGCTACTGGGTGCCGGAAACTTGTTCCTACTTCAAAAACGGGCACTACTTCAAAAGCAATGCCATCTGAGAATGTTACCTGGACTATAATCCCATCCGCTCCAACACTGGTATCCGGATAGGTTGTGGAAATACTTTTTCTTACAGCTTGTAATAGCTGCGAAGGACCATTAGATAAGTATTGGCTATACTGCCTGTAAACGCTATCAGGGAGAATGAAAACCATATCAAGGTCACTGAATGTATGGATAGCCGTTCCTCGGCCATAAGATCCTATATATTTACTGAATATTGTATCATTATCGGTATTCCAAAAATCCTTGTTCAACCTCTTTGTAATGGCTTTGTAACGGGTTGATATTGTGCTTCTTTTGTCTTGGCTAATGGCAAGGTTAGAGCAAAAGGTGGAAAACTTTTCGGCTACTCCCATAAGCAATCGCAGTTTGTATAAAAATAAGCCATTCTTCCGGTTTGCAGTAAATTATCAGGGAGGCGCTATATGGGAGGAAGACCGGAATATTTCAAGGAATCACTTATGACATATCATTCCGTTCTCATTAGGTCGTGAAAAATGCCATAGATGTTATCCGTCGATCTGTCATTTTAATTCTCGTAGGTTATTTGTTTCGGGGTCTCCATGGGATTTGGAAGTCTGGAAATGGATTCCGATTGATCTTTAGGTCTGTACCTCTTATAGGTCTTATAAACATATTCGCTGCTGGTAAGACCCATTAATAGAGCCACTGTGGCATCGTCAACCCGGGCGTCCTGTAATAAAATAGAAAAACTATGCCTTGCGCTGTGCCAGGTAATATGCCTTTGAATTCCTGCGTCCTGGCACCAGTTATCCAGGGTCCTCAACGCCCCATCCTGGGATGGCAGTTTGAAAACAGTGCTTTTCCACTCAAGCTTTTGCAGGCGGCCCTTGCGTGAAAGAAGGATTTCTTTGGCTATCTGATGCAGATAGATCCGATGTTCCACTTTCGTTTTCTCCTGGTTGATCATGAAAACCAGTTCATCACCCCGAAAGTCCATCCATCTGAGCGGTTTTACATCGCACCAGCGCAGGCCTGTGTAGCAACATAAAATGAAGGCTTCCCGGACTTCATTATTTAAGCAGGGCGTCCGTAATAGGGCAAGGTAGTCTTCTACCTCTAAATGCTCCTTGCGTTTATAGTTCTTATTGCCCTTTGCGGCTATGTCTTCTACAGGGTTAATCTTAAAGTATCCTTCTTTAGTAGCGGCCTTTATCATTCTTTTAAACCGCCCGAAGTAGTTAGCGGGTGTATCTCCGTTGAATTTATCCAGCATGTGTTTCCGGAACCGGTGACATAAATTCTCGGTTATATCATTGGCGGTCACGAAGTCCTTTTTAAGAAAATCCTTGAAATGAGCAAAGCTGCCTTCGACATGCCGGTTGTTCGTCTGCCGGTTGTTCTTGACAAACTCAGCATAATAGTCCAGGAAGTTGGCTTTAAACTTATGTTTGGGAATATAGCCCGCCGCGATCGTCTGCTGATCCAGGATCATTTGGGACTTCTTATTTTCCAGAATGGCCAGCGCTTCTTTATTATGATTTTTCTGTAACTGATCCTTTGGATTAGTATAAGTAAAGATGCCTGTTGCAATTCTCTGACCAGCTTCTCTTCCCCATGATAACGTATAAAATGTTTTAGATTCTCCTGTACCGCGCGATTTTTTTAGATAGTCGTGACGCTCATAAAAAATGGCTTTATTGGTGGGTCAAAACTACAAATCTCGTGGGTCAATCGTGGGTCACCAAACGTGGTAGAGAGCGTATAAAAGAGGTAAAATCTGACCCACCAAAAAAAGAAACCCGTTGATTTTCAACGGGTTATTGTGCTTTTCGGTGCCCAGGACTGGATTCGAACCAGCACATCCTTGCGAACGCTGCGACCTGAACACAGTGCGTCTACCAATTTCGCCACCTGGGCAGGTGTTTTTCCGATACCACTTTCGCGGATAACTA